>SL_3KL_010_SEDDRAFT_10001787_pt1 | contig 19656 bp, 19 predicted proteins | sample SodLakKL_010_SED_2_FD_10381 | JGI IMG/M metagenome (IMG submission 10381) | reverse complement strand
GTTCAACCCGGTTTTCTGCGGTATTAACGTCAGTTCGGTATAAGAAATTGAAAAATAACTCTGAGGCTGTCCAAAAAGTGCGTCATCCCGTACCCGATACGCTCATTTTTTGAACGCGAAGCGAAATCTCCCATCCTTGATTTAAGCAGGAGATGCCGGATTAAGTCCGGCATGACGGTATCGAACATTCATTATCTCGTTATGCGCCCTTTTGGGTGATTATTTCAACGATTTTATCTCGAACTCAAGTTATATTATCAAAAAAAACAACCGGGGCAGGTATTTACTGGTAGTTGATAGGCTTAATATGAGCTGGTATTGATAAGTTCTGGTGATTTTCAGAGTGCAGAAAATTCATCCTCTTCTTCAATAATTACCTTATAGCCATGAATGGTTTCTGGTAATTTATTCCTGATTTTTTCAACATCTACCGATGTATAAACGATCAAACAGGGAATCCCCTCTCTTTTACTTTCTGCTATTCCATTAACCCCTTCAATATCCATCCAGGATTCTGTCTCTTTTACAATATCTATATTGCGATTATCCATGATAAAAAGGGGTATTTGAAGTGGATCGATCAAGCATAAATTTAATATAAATTCGAAACCGGCCAAATCAAATACCCGTTTTGGGTCAGAATAGTCTTATTCTTAACAGGCGCCGGACAAAATAGATAGGGTTTAAAATAGTTCTGGTTGATGAACCAGCAAATAATAAACCCACTGCGTTTCCATCATAATCGGTAACAAGGCTGCCTGAATCTCCTCCAGCACTCATTCTGCCGGTTACAATTTGTCTGACAAAACGTGCAACTTTCCCGCCGCCAAAATTTACATTTATGGTTGCGTTAAAACCAGTCAGTTCACCGGAGGTATAGTTTGTAGTTCGGCCGGTTTTGCGAACTATATCACCAATATCCATATCAGGATACCATGGCAGTCTTCTTGTCAATCTTCCTCCCCCCTCCGAATATCCTTCAACATAACCATTCCAATAAATTTCTCTGTTTATGTCATGAAATTCAGTTTCTGCAATTGCCGCATCAACTAAATTGTCACTACCATCAAATTTGATCGGAATCCATTTGGTGAGTTTTCCAATCACATCATTGGGTTCAGTACCTCCATCAACCCTTCCTGGCTGAAGAATGGGATCTCCAACATTTGCATTATTGCTATTTGCAATTACGTGATTGTTGCTAAGTATATAATACCGTTCAGGAATGCCCGGGTAAGGAGACGCATCAAACACACCGGTAGCGATAGTTCCTGCAGTAACTCTTGGATGTCCAACACTATAACCACCCTTTGCGGGCCTCACCCTTTCTCTTAAAAGCTGAATACCGGCTTGTCCTTCTGCTGGCGGCATCATATCTCCGGCAAAAATTTCACCGGTTTCAATAACATCCGTTTTATATTTACCTACGTTATCCGGAACAAGATCGTCTTTTTTCAACAGTTTTTTATCAAGTTTGTGAGACACATATACGGATAAACAGGTATCTCCTGTTTCTTTTTCGCTCTTAATTTTGTGGCCTACTCCCACGCCTACCACATTTCCCTTTTCAAGTATGGACTTTTCTTCTTTATCCTGAATATCAGCAATTTCCTGATATTCTTTTTCCAATTTTGCATCAGCCATAATTACTCATTTTTTAATTTACGTTTGCCTACTCTTAAGGATTTTCGTTTTCTCCCCGTTTTTTTATGTGGCATCCGGCTACCACTACGAAGCTCTTAGCATGCTCTTTTGTACACAACACAGGTGCACTTAATGCTCATGATTTTTTTCTGATACATTTTTTACATCGATATACCATGACATGAATATTTTTCCATAATCAGGTTTTCACAGAAGCTCTGAGATGGCAGCTTATTGCTAAATTCCACAATTAATGTTCTTATTAATTGTCAGATATTCACTACCTAACTTTCCTACCTAACTTTACTACCGAAATTTTCTATTTTTCTCTCTAACCGATTTTGGGGCATATGTTTCACCTCTGTTGGCGAACAATGCAGGTGATACTTGATAAATTTGTTTAAAGCAATTTCATCCGGAATTCCGTGCTTACGTGCAATTTCGTAGTTTGATATATTTTCATCTCTAAGTGCTTTTAAAATGCTTTTGAGGCGAACATACTTTAGGCAGGTTTGTGGCCTTATTGCATGATAGCATCTGAACTTCCGAGAAAACTTTTTCGGACATGCATATCCCATAAGTTGTGCCCACTCAGAAACTCTTGCTGTAGTATCCAAATTCGATTTTAAAACGATTATCGAATCGGCTATATCCAATCGATCTCTCATCATTTCTCTTTTTTTAAGTGTTTGAAGGAAAAGAACTACAAGTGTTGATTTACAACCTTGATTTATCATCTGCCACTTCTACAGATTTTCTTTTTTTCTATGTAACAGATCACACAATCTCGAAGGAATCAGACAGTTCCCCGCATCTTACTGTTTATATAGATGCAAAAAAGATGGTTTTGTTACACTTTTTTTGGTGAGACTTTTCTAATCTTTTCTTAAAAGATTAGAAGACAAAAAATAATAAATGTTTATGAATGGGATGCTGTGAATTTTTTATGAAAAACGATCAGCCAGCCGGTTGATCAGATAACCGCTTTCCACAAGTGCCTGGGAGGCAAAACGCCCGAAAAAGTCGGTAACGGATTCAAACTCCTTCACAAATCCATTTTTGTCATCTTCTTCAACCATTTTCATTAATCGTTTTTGATGGTTAAAAAAGGTGAGCAGCAAATCTCTTCGTTCTTTATTGGCAAATACAATATCGGCATAAAGTTCGGCATCCTGGGCAAAAATTCGCCCGGTCATCATCAGTTCGGCCCGGTAAATCGGGCTGGAGTAGTCGAGAATTTCGGAAGGTTTCAGATCAAACTCCTTCATAAATGACCCGTGCATCAGAGCTACAAAGTGGCGAAGGCCCTGCACGAGATTCATCACATGGTCGTGCTTTTCCGGTTCGGCTTCAATAATGCGCATACCCCACAGCTTGCATTGTTCCTTAAACCAATCTGCTTTTTCAGAATTGCGGCCGGCGCAAAATACCATCAGCTGCTTGGAGAGATTGGGCACATCGGGCCCATGCATTGGGTGCAAGCCAATGACCGGGCCGGGATGGGCTTGCAGCATCGATTTCAACGGATCAGTTTTGTTACTCGTAAAATCTGCAAGAATGGTATCCGGTTTCAGTTTTGGGGCAATGCGCTTGATCACATCTGATGTCACATTTATCGGCACGGTAATAATCACCAAATCCAATTTTGGTGCCATCTCCTCCAGCTCATACCAGTTGCCCTTGTCAAGGCTGTAGGAGATATGGCCGCTCTTTTCGGTAAATCTGCGGTACAGCCGGCCCATGCCACCTTCACCGCCTACATAAAGAACATGCATGGGACGTTCCGTGGATCGTGGAAAGGTTTTGGCTGATTGCGCTGCCCTTGAAGCCGCCATCACCATCCGTAGAAAATCTTCTGCCCAATCGGGGTCCAAATCGCGCTGTTTTGCTTTATCTCTGAAAGAATCCGTTTTTTCGATTTCGCGGCGTGCAACAAAAACCGGCAGCTGCCTCTCAACTTTTCTTTTTAAAACATCCTGCACCACCTCTTTTCTTTGCTGAAGAAGATCGAGAATCTTTTCGTCAATTTTGTCAATTTTGTTACGCTGGTTTTTTAAATCTTTTTGATCTGTCATTTTAAAAATTCAATAAAACTGTTTTGACTTATACGGTTTCCCAATCCAACCGATTTTCGGGCAAGACCAAAGTTAAAACTATATGCGGTATATTGGTAATTATGACAACGGGATTTATCAAAAATTCCTTCAGGATTTTCTAATTCCTCTCTTCTAAAACTGCAATTATTATAAAAAACCGGCTTTTGTAAAATATTGGCATTCATTTTCTGCTATTTTATAATGTTGAAGGACAGCGGCCAGTCTCTCTCTGAAGTTGATTTCGTTGATTTTATGCTATTCAGGGCCATAAACAGGATGTAAAATCCCTTAATGATACGCTCTCAATTTGCCTGGATGGTTGTCATAATTGTATGAAAATCCATATCTTCTGGAAGCGCTACCAAACGAATTTTAAAAAGACTGATTTAATTATGGAAGATTCATTATTAATACCCGAAAAAAAGTCAGAGACAGATAAAAATTTCCCTCTCATCAATGAGCTTGTAAATATGGAGCACGAGCAGCTTGTGTTTTGCTCCCGTCCCGAGGTTGGCCTCAAAGCCATTATTGCCATTCACGATACTACTCTTGGACCCGCTCTGGGTGGCGTGAGAATGTGGAAATATCGATCCGAAAACGAAGCCATCAAAGATGTGCTGCGCCTTTCCCGTGGAATGACCTACAAATCAGCAATTTCAGGCCTCAATCTGGGCGGCGGCAAAGGAGTGATTATTGGCGATTCTTCGACTGAAAAAACTGAAGAACTGTTCCGGGCATTTGGCCGTTATGTTGACGGGCTTGCCGGACGTTATATCACTGCCGAAGACGTAGGAATGAGTGAAAAAGATATGGAGTGGATCTTTTCGGAAACCAAATATGTAGCTGGTATTCCAAAATCTCTTGGCGGCAGCGGAGATCCGTCTCCCGTTACAGCTTATGGCGTATATATGGGTATAAAAGCCTCTGCAAAAAAAGCGTACGGAAGCGAATCACTCGAAGGCAAACGAATTGGCATTCAGGGGGCAGGTTCTGTAGCAACTCATTTGGCAAGGCATCTCCAAAAAGAGGGAGCTGATATTTTTGTGACTGACATATTTGAAGAGAAAGCCAACCGGCTTGCCAAGGAAACCGGAGCCAGTGTCGTTGACCCGGATAAAATTTACAGCCTCGACCTGGATATTTTCAGCCCGTGCGCCCTGGGCGGAGTCGTAAACGATGACACCATCGATCACATAAAGTGCGATATCATTGCAGGCGGAGCAAACAATATTTTAGACAATGAGAAGAAACACGGAGAGATGCTCAGGGAGCGCAAAATTCTTTACGCCCCTGACTATGTCATCAATGCCGGCGGATTAATCAACGTTTCGAGTGAACTGGAGGGATACAATGAGCGGCGAGCTCTTGAAAAAGCTGCCCGTATCTACGACACGACCATCGATATATTTGATTATGCCGACCGGCACGGAATTACCACAAACAAAGCCTCCAACATCCTCGCTGAAAAGCGAATTCAGGCTGTTGGCAAAGTAAGCACCATATACTCATCAAAAAGCCAGATCTCTAACAGGGAGGGAGAAATTTATTACAAAAGCCGTTGTTAATTATACCCGTACACTATGGTTCACTAATCGGAAGCAGCCTGTTGAAAGCGGGCTGCTTTTTTTAATCAACAACTATTCTGTAAATAATCTGCACTTCTGTTATTTATAACGAATATAGTTGTACAAAATCTTAATTTGTGTAACTGATTTATTTGCATCAGCAGAATACCATTGAATTTGCTCAGGTAGCTGCAGGCGGTATTTCCGATAACAGTTTCAGGCATCCATTTACCGAAAGGTCTGAAAATTTCAGTTCGGGCAATCGATCAGCATTTAAACAGAAAAACTGACTACCACAATTTTTGAACTGACTGATAATCTGCGTTGAAGTGATTATTTAAAAATGGTTTTTAATTCGAAACAACCATATATCAAAGCCATGTTTTCTCTTGAGCCCCGGGAGAAAAAACTGGCAGCCGGTATGTTTACGTACAATTTTATTCTGCTGATAACCCTCTATCTGCTGAAGCCGGTGCGCGACAGCCTGTTTCTTGAACAGGTAGGCGCCCATCAACTGCCATTTGTTTTTTTACTGGCAGCTGTTATTGTCATCCCCGTTTCACTCGGGTATTCGAGATTGTCGAAACGTTTGTCCATTGGCTGGCTCATCAATATTATCACACTGTTTTTAGCGGCTAATCTGCTCGTCATCTGGGCAACAATCCAAACGGGCCTTCCTGTTTTGTACTACTCATTTTATGTGTGGATCAGTATCTATAGTGTGCTCATTACCTCTCAATTCTGGCTATTTGCAAATACCATTTTTAACCCTGTTCAGGCAAAAAAGCTGTTTGCCTTTTTCAGTCTGGGTGCAATTGCAGGAGCCTTTGCGGGCGGGGAGCTTACCGGAATTTTTATGGATGTACTCCATCTAAACCCTCATACCCTGCTGCCGGTTTGTGCAGTTATTTTGATTGGCACCATACCCATTGTAAACTGGGTTTTAATTCAAAATCATGATTCCAAAAGCGGTGCTAAATCATTTAAAGAAAAGCGTGAAATGGTGACCGCACGATCACGGCATCCTGTCTCCGATATTCTTCAAAATAAACATCTTATGCTCATCATGAGCCTGATCGGTATATCGGTTATAGCCACCACAATTATCGATTTTCAATTCAAATCTGTACTGGAAGCAGCTTTTGACAACGAAGCCGAACTTGCCAGTTTTATCGGCCGGTTTTACGGAAGAGTGAGTCTCATCGCTTTTTTAATCCAGTTTTTTTTAGGCACCTATTTCACTAAAAAATATGGTATCACCGGATCTATCCTGCTTCTGCCACTTGCATTGCTTTTAAGTTCTGCAGCTTTTTTACTAATTCCCGGCCTGTTTATGGCCACCATGACGAGAGGAATCGATCAAACATTTAAACACTCTATAGACCGGACCGGGCGCGAGTTGCTGTTTATGCCCATGGGCACTCAATTAAAAAAACGGGTGAAGGTGTTTATTGATCTTTTTGTAAAACACGGCGCTCAGGGATTGGCCGGTTTACTGTTAATCGGGCTGACCTATGGTCTGGGGCTGGGAATCAGAAGTCTTGGCTTCGTTGTTGTTTTTTTAATTATTGTATGGGTTTTTATCGCACGGCAAGCCAGTAAATCTTATGTGGGGCAGCTTCGGGATTCCATTAAAAAACAGATTTCTGGCAGCGAGGAAACTCCAGCCAAACCTCATGCCAGCTCATCAGCAGAAAATATCCCGGATGCTCCAAATTTTTATGAATTGGAAACAGAATCATCAATCTACCGGAAAGAGTCAGATAAGAAACATCAAAACGAACGATACGTAAACTCCATTTCTTCGGATGAGCTTAAACAATCATTGAAACCGGAGGTTCACCGCTATTGCACATTAATCCGGATTTCGGCTCTGATACGGCAGCACTATCCGGCACTCTCGGGCAATGTACTCGATTTTGTGGAGATTGAAATCGAGCAGCATTCCAAAAATATTTTCAGGTTGCTCAGCCTCAATCACGAACAGGAAGATATGATCAATGCTCACAGAGCCATTACAGGGCCCGATCCGGAACTGCGTGCACAGGCCATCGAGTTTCTTGAAAATCTGTTTTCCTGGGAAATCCGAAAATTGATCTTTCCGGTTTTAGATCAAACACACGAAAAGGGTCCTGCTGAAAATCAATCCGATCAGGATTTTAAAACCAGTGATGATATCATATCTTTTTTAAGTGAAACCTTTCAGGATCGATTTGAATCAGAAATGGTAGACAATATTGAATATTTTGCCCAAGATGATAGTGATATTTTATGACAGGCCCTATATTTGAGCTTTAAAATCATTTCAAGTTTTATGCATCATTTCTATTCCGGCTTAATCATTCTGCTCTGCACGGCAACCTTTCTGCTTGGTTTTTCGGCAACTTCGGTTGCTGTCGGTTTCGGGTTAGAGGCTGACTCGACCGATTCCACCGCCATTTCGGACGATCACCCCAACCTTCAGCCTTATGAAACTTCATACAATGCAGCACAACATATACTTGCCCTGCCGTCTTATCTGTTTTACTGGACCACCCGCCCCATTGGATGGGGAGTACAATATGCCGAGACAAGATTTCCGTACCTGTTTGAAGGAGAACGTGGAGATTATGGCATTCTCCCTTTTTTCGAATCGGGAAGCAAGGTGAGATTTGCTGCCGGAGCTCTCATGTTTCATCAACATGTATTCCGGCCAAACCATGAAGCGAGAGTTCAGTTTTTATACGGCACAGACAATTACCGTGATATAAAAGCTCAGTATCGGATACCGGTTTCTCAACAGCATAACAGCGAGCTTGTTTTTTCCGGTGAGTATGAGAAAAACCCAAAACATCGCTTTTTTATTGATGATGACCGGCTTTTCTATTCTGCTGAGGATGCAGCCGTTCAGGTGCGTTATAACAGCACCTTCTCCTCAAGAGTACGGATGCAGAATTTTGTGAATTACACAAATAACACGGCCAGAACCAGCAGTTCGGAGCTGCCTGATGATCCCCTCACCTTCCCCGAAAGCCTGAAAGGAAATTATGAAATACTTACATTCGGCAACCAATTTGCTTTCGATTTCCGACAGGGTGAAATGCGAACCGTTTCGGGCACTCAACTGATTGCCGGGGCAGACATGGCTACATCTCTGAAAAATTCTACGTCCTATTTTAGATACCATCTTGAAGCCCATCAGTTTATTCCGGTGCCATTTTTACCCGAAACCCGGCGTTTTGGAATTCGGGGCAAACTCATAAAATCCGAGCTTCTGTCTGGTGATGAAATTCCATTTTTTGATCTGCCGAACTTGGGCGGCAGTGCAGATCTCCGTGGATTTCGAAGCAACCGTTTTCGGGGCAAAGGCTCCCTGATTTTCTCGGCAGAATACCGATATCCGATGTGGGATGTACTTGATGTAACACTATTTATGGATCAGGGGCAGGTGTTTAACAATTTTAGTGATATCGGAATGGATAATTTTGAGTCGAGTTATGGATTTGGCGTTCATATTCTCACTGCAAAAGGATTGGCTTTCCGGGCCGAAATGGCCTTCAGCACCGAAGCCACGCGCTACATCCTCAGTATTACACCCACGTTTTAATATCTATGATTTGCAGAACTGATACCATGTCATCAAAACCATCAAAAAAATTTATTCTGTTACAGGACCGGTTCAACCCGATATTTTACTCAGTTCTCCTGATCCTGCTGGTTACGGTTCTGGCCGGCGGCTGTTCATCGAGCAAACCGTATGCTACAGGACCTGTAAAAACCTTCGACCCCGATACCACCCGAATCCCGATGCCGTCGAGCAAAGAACAATTTCAATACTGGGATCGTATCGACAACACCACGTTTCATCAGATCGGAAAAGTTCTTGATTTAAACCGGGTGTTCCGGTTTTTAGGGAAACCGATTGGACTGGCTTCTCCCCGCGAAGCAGACAACATCAACAAGCTTGATGAGGTCCCCGAATCGAGCTGGTACACGTACCGGCACTATCATAACCCGATGACCCGGGAAGAGCTGGCCCGCGGCCCCAACACCGCAGAGCCGGATACCTCCGGTCCATGGACCATCTTTCAGGCCAAACTGGAGGGAGCTATGAGCGGATTCTTTTTTGAGGATGCAAGCGGAGAACGGTTTCTCGCCAAATTTGACGGACCGGAATATCCCGGGCTGATGTCATCGGTTGAAGTAATCGGCTCCCGGATTTTTCATGCTGCCGGTTATACTGTTCCGGAAGCCGCCGTCGCCTATTTTAATCCGGATCAGGTGCTGATAAGGCCGGGCGTTGAAGTTGAAGACAACGGCGAGATGCGCCCAATGACGATGGACGATTACCGGTCAATTATATCCGGTCAGAGCCCTTATGATGATGGTACCATCAGGGTGTTTGCCAGCAAATTTGTTGATGGCCGCCCTCTCGGCCCCTGGCGTTTCAGAGGTACCTACCGCGATGATCCAAACGACCGGGTTGACCACGAACATCGCAGAGAACTGCGCGGGATGCGGGTCATCAGCTCCTGGGTGAACGATACCGACCGCCGTGATGCCAACTCCATGTTTGTGTATAACCACGACGGATATATTGATCATTACGTGCAGGATTTCGGAAATATACTCGGCGCCAACGGCCACTCCATCCACCGGCCCATTCAGGGGCAGGCCTACCTGATTGATCCCCGTTTTATGCTGCTTAACACCGTTTCTTTTGGCACCTATGTGCCGCTTTGGGAAACCATAGATGGCAGTTACGAATTCCCGCAAGTTGGCTATTTTCGGGCTGATGTGTTCAAACCCGGCAGATGGGTTCCCACACATCCCAATCCCGCATTCGAAAATATGACGTTGCGGGATGCTTTCTGGGGAGCCAAAATTGTGATGAACTTCAGTGATGAGGATATCCGCACCATGGTGGAAACCGGTTTGATATATGACGAACGGGCAGTGGATTACCTCGTTGAAACGCTGATTCAGCGCCGGGACATGATTGGTCGGTACTGGTTTAAAAGAATCAATCCGCTCGACAGATTTGAGGCAACTTACCAGGATGAAAGGCTGCAAATCTCATTTTCTGATCTATACATCGAGGGTAATTTGAATATACCTGAATCCCACCGCTATCAATATCAGATCGAAACCATTGATGGCGAATTTCTTGCCGATGGCGTTACCGATGATCCATTCATTGAGCTGACATTTCCCGAACATCTACTGAGCCGGAACACGCATCAGATCGTTAAAGTAGAGCTCTACACACTGAGAAACTATGAGCATTCCGGAGATCAAAAAATCGATGTCTATTTTGAAATTGGGCAAAATCATACCCGGCTGGTTGGCATCGACAGGGAAACATAGAAACAACAAATCAGAAACATCGCCGTCAAACCTTTCACAAAAAGTGTGTATTTTTGCAACGTTTTTGTTTTGAAGTAATGTTACACGTGTGAATACGAAAAAAATTAAGTTTATATACACATGTCTTTAAAGGAAAAATTCAGGTTTAAAGATCGCCTTATCAAGGGAATTGAAAACAGCGGACAGTTCAAAATCAGTGTGGTTAAAACTACCGATGTGGTTCAAAAAGCACGGGAAAACCACAATTTATCACTGTTAAACACGGTGCTTCTCGGACGAACACTAACTGCCGCCATGCTTCTTGCCTCTGAACTAAAGGGAGAAGAGCGCATTAAAATTCAGCTTGAAGGAAACGGACCTGTCGGTAGCATTATGGCTGAGGCGAACCGGGCGGGTGAAATCCGTGGGTATGTCAAGAATCCGGCTGCCAAGCTAGATTACAGTAGTGACCATGTATCTATCGGAGACGGAATTGGCGCCGGACTGCTCACTGTATCAAAAATATTATATAACGAAGCCGAACCGAGAACCAGCACCATCCAAATTGTAAAGGGTGATATTTTGTCCGATTTGGCTCACTATATGGTACAGTCCGAACAGGTCCTGTCTGCTTTTTTACTTGATGTGGATTTGACTGACAAAGGAGATGTAAAACAGTCGGGCGGAATTCTCATTCAGCGCCTTCCCGAGGCCGATGAATCTGTGATGAAATCCCTGCAAAAACAACTCACGAATCTTCCCCCTGTTTCCGAATTGCTCGATGAAGGTCTGTATATAGATGAAATCATGACATTAGCCTCCAGGCCATACAGTGCGAAAGAGCTAGACAGACAGCCCGTTCATTTTTTCTGTCGCTGTAATGCCAAACGATTTAAAAATGCCCTGGCACTGCTCAGTTTAGACGACCTGAAGGAGCTTGAAGGGCAAGACCAGGAAATGATTTGCCATTTTTGCGGCACCCGGCATATTATTTCGAAAGATGAAATTACTGCCATTGTAGAAGCAGCCAAAGCCAAATTGAATTGACCAGACGGGTGTTTTAATCCAGATCTTATTCGCCCCCGGTATTTGAACAAGCTGATAATGAATGCTGAGTGGATATAGCTTGTTTAAAAAATGTGCATAGGCTCTATAAGTTTCAGCCACAGACCATTTTAAACAGGTTTAATCGAAAAAAATCAGCTGTGCCGATTCTCGAACGGGCAAGTAAACAGTTCCCAAAACTAAAAAAACTACTGCGCAAAGAGATTCTCATCATGATATCCGCCCTCATTCTACTCCTCTTTTTCTGGGGCGGAATTGAACTTCGTGATCTGTTTATGGTTGATCGTGCCCAGCAGTTTGATGAATGGCTGCTTTTATCCGTACGTGATTCCGAAAATCCACAGATGCTTTTCGGGCCACACTGGGTAGATGAATCAGTTCGCGATATTACGGCAATCGGCGGGCCGGCTGTGCTCACCTTCATTATCGTTGTAGTTATGATTTATCTGCTGCTTCAAAAAAGTTATCGTGCAGCCACACTTGTTTTGATAACTACACTTGGCGGCCTCTTCATCAGCCTTTTACTGAAAGATTTTTTTCTTCGTGAGCGGCCCGATATCGTTCCTGCACTGATGGTGGAAACCTCTCCCAGTTTTCCAAGCGGGCATTCCATGCTGTCTGCAATTGCCTATCTAACTATGGGTTCACTCCTGACGCGTCTCGAAACAAACCCGAAAGTCCGCGTTTACATCATTTCGATTGCCATATTTGTTGCAGCAATGGTAGGTATTACACGTGTACTGCTCGGGGTTCATTACCCCACAGATGTGCTTGTGGGATGGATTGTCGGGTTTTTCTGGGCATCCCTGTGCTGGTTTTTCATGTTTGCCCTCCAGGAGCAGGGCGTGGTTGAAGAAAACATTCCTTTAGAAGACGAAACTGGCAATGTATCCTGAACGGTTCAGCACTACACCGCGAATGACGTACCGCAACCGCACGATTCACTGGCATTGGGATTGTCAAAGGTAAAACCACGTGCATCCAGCCCGTCGGGATAATCAATCCGGATACCGTTCAGATACATCAGATGTTTAGCATCTATCACAATTTCTATTCCCTGACTTTCAATTATTTTATCATCGTCAGTTTTAATATCAAAGCCCAGTTTATAGCTTAAACCGGAGCAACCGCCGCCTTCAACGGCCACCCGCAAAAACAGATGCTCATCCAACTCTTCTTTCTCCTTAATTTTTCTGATCTGCCTGACTGCTCTTTCGGTCAGAATTACCGGATCTTTTCCGGACTGTACCGAATCATCCGAAGCGGAAACAGGTTCAGCCTCAGAATTGTCATCGGTTAGTGAAGCAATTACATCATCTAAATTTTCTTCGGGTAAAGCCATTTCAAAATCTGTTTACTTGTTTGAACCTGAAAAAGTGAAATAATCCATATCGGATTTTCGAAATAATTTCAGCACATCAGCACTGACCAAATTTACCAAAATTTTTGACGCCCGGTATGTAGTCACATTAATGAGCTGAGAGTATTTCAAAACGCTTATCTCTCCATATTCATTCAAATATCGGAACAACATCTGTTCTCTTTCACCATATTCAAAAGTTACGCCCTCATTTGAATACTTTTGTTTTAAAACTTCGGCCATCTCATCACTTGCAAGGATACTTTCATCTTTTTCACGAACAAAAACCAGCCGTTTTTTCTTGCTCTTATTATATATGGGTTTCACCTCTGCCTCGGAAACTTGCACCACCATAACATCATACATGCCGTTATGAACCAGCTCAATCCGGATAGGCACTGCAGGAACACAACTCTCATTTGCAGCTTTCTGAAGAAGATATTCTTCTTCGTAATAAGATTTAATTCCGGTAATGTTTTTATAATCGTCCACGCCAATCAGAATTGTACCGCCTTTTGTATTGGCAAATGCAGCGATTTCCCGGGCAATTTTTTCGGGGGAGGGCACGGTTTTTTTAAATTCCAGGTACTTTCCTTCGCCGGTTTGTATGAGGTTTCGCAAATCATCCGGTGTCATTTCGGAGATTGTTATCTCACCGTTTGGCAGTTTCATAATAAAATCAAAATTTTTGGAAAGACGTTGTTCTTCAATTCAATGAATGATGAGTGGAAGATAAGCTATTGTTTTATCACATTAACATATCTTTTCAATTTCAGCAATCACAGTAAAAGGGCAAAGCCGGTTCTTTAATCTTTTATGATTTTAACGAAAAAATCAATCATCTGTTGTGGGGTGATTTGACAGTTTTAGATCATTATTTCGTTTTTTGCATTTCGGGTCATCAGCTCGTGCACAGCATCTTTCGGATCAACATTTTCAAAAAGTACTTTATAAACTGCATCCGTAATAGGCATTTCCACTCCATTTTTTCTGGACCATTGTGAAACCGATTTTGCAGTTTTCACCCCTTCTGCCACCATATTCATTCCGGCTTTGATCTCCTGCAGTGTTTTACCCTTGCCTATATGATAACCCACAAACCGGTTTCGGCTGTGCTTGCTGGTACAGGTTACAATCAAATCCCCCATACCCGTGAGCCCCGAAAAGGTGTCCTGCGAAGCGCCCAATGTACTTCCCATACGCTTCATTTCGTGCAGACCTCTTGTCATAAGTGCAGCTTTGGCATTGTCTCCCAGTTTAGCTCCATCAACGATTCCGGCGGCAATAGCCATAATATTTTTGAGTGCACCGCCAATTTCAGCTCCTAATATGTCATAATTCAGATANACCCGAAATTGTGGTGTAATAAATGTTTCCTGAATGACGGTAGCCACCCGTTTTGAGTAGGCTGAGGCAACCACCGTAGTCGGTTTGAATTTACCTACTTCTTCGGCATGGCTGGGCCCGGTTAAAATTCCAACCTGATCTTCAAGAACCACACTGCCAAGTACATCCACCAAAATCTGTGATGGTGTCATCAGGCTGTCTTGTTCAATGCCTTTTGCTACAGAAACAATTATTTCACTTCCGCTTACGAAGGGTTTTGTTTTTTCGGCCACCTCGCGCAAAGCATGAGATGGTGTTGAAAAAACAACCATTTCTGCGCCTTTAACTGCATCCTCAATGTTGTGAAATGCCTTGATCGTATCCGGAAGTTGAACATTCGAAAGGTACTCCGGATTTCTTCCTTTTTGGTTGATGCCATCTACCACTTCCGGCTCTCGCCCCCAGATTGACACTGAATAATTTTTATGCCCTAACAGTACCGATATTGCTGTTCCAAAACTTCCGGCACCAATAATGCAAATATTTTTCACGTTACGCTCTGATCTTCGTTAATTCTTCCATTTGACGGTTTGAACGACTTTACACGGTTTTCATTTCCGGAAAGAAGCCGTTTTATATTTTCTTTATGCTTGATTATGATTCCCAGCGCAAGAATACTGCTCAGCAAAATTACACTGCCATCAATTTCCCAACCGTAGCCATACCTTAAAATTAACTGTGAGAAAGGATAGATAAAAGAACTGATAATGGACCCCAATGACACATATCGGGTCGTAAACATTACAATTAAGAATACAGCCAGAGAAATACTGATTGATACCGGTTCGATTCCGTAAAGCATACCACAAGCTGTGGCCGCCCCTTTGCCACCGTTGAATTTTGCATAAATCGGGAACATATGGCCAATAACTGCAGCTACCCCTGCAAAGATCAGCATCATTGGTTCCACATCCCAGTTTGAATATAAAACAACCGGGCCGCTTCCAATATGCCACGCCAGCTGACTGATGACGGTGGTACTTATCAATCCTTTTCCAAAATCAAACAATAACACGGCCGTACCCGCTTTCCAGCCCAATATTCTGAATGTATTTGTGGCACCGGCATTGCCACTTCCGTGTTCTCTTATATCAATTCCAAAAAAAAGTTTACCTGTCCATAAAGAGCTTGGTATTGAACCTATCAAGTAACTGATGATAACAACAACAAAAATTGACAGCATTGGAAGCGTTTTCTAATGGATTTTTAAGCCTGTTTATTCCGGTATAGTAACTAGTTTAAACCCTAAAAGTCGAATATTTAAACATGTTTTTCAGCGTGGTAAGAAGATCGTACAAGCGGCCCGCTCTCTACATGTTCAATACCAAGTGTTTCGCCTATTTCTTTGTATTCAGCAAATTGATCGGGGTGTACCCACTCCACAACAGGATGATGCATTTTTGTAGGTTGCATATACTGCCCGATGGTTAGCACATCTACGTTATGATCTACACAATCCTGCATTAGCTGTATCACTTCTTCACGGGTTTCTCCGAGGCCAACCATAATTCCGGTTTTACTTCTTAAGCCCTGATTTTTCACACGCTGCAACAGTTCGAGAGAACGGTTGTATTTTGCCTGAGGCCGCACGTTTCTGTAAAGTCGCGGAACGGTCTCAAGATTGTGGCTTAAAACATCCGGCGGGGTATCAATCACTATTTGAAGTGCATCCCAAACTCCTCTGAAGTCCGGAATCAGTGATTCGATCGTAACTCCTTCAATGGTCTCACGAAGCACCCGATGGCACTCCGCAAAAATGGGTGCGCCGCCGTCTTTTCGTTCATCGCGGTTCACAGAAGTTAACACCACATGTTTTAGTTTCATTTTTGCAGCAGCGTCTGCCACTCTCCGGGGCTCATCCCAGTCTAATTCTTCGGGTGGGCGGCCGGTTTTTACGGCGCAAAAAGAGCACGATCTTGTACAAACATCACCCAGAATCATGAATGTTGCTGTTCCGGCTCCCCAGCATTCCCCCATATTGGGACAACGGGCTTCAGAACATACCGTATTCAGGCTGTTTTTCTGAATGGTTTCAGATACTTCTTTAAACTTTTCGCCCGAGGGTAATTTTACCCGAAGCCAGTCTGGCCTTCGTTCACCCGGACTCTTGTTTTCTATTACATCAAGTTCTTTTATCATAAATCTTAAATTTGCCCGTATTACTTTTTTATGTGGTGATGAAAGGTAAGAAAATTACAGGTTGAGTACAGATAACGAATGACAACCTTTTTGTTCATCTATTTTTCAATATTAAGTCAGGATTTGTCCACCATTTCATAAAATTTGCCCTTTTCAGAGACTGAAACATCAAACACCTCAGAAAAGTTTTTCAATAACCTATTTTTCACTTCTTTGATCTCTACTTGTCTATTCAGCAATTTCGAAAGGCTGGTGACCGATTTATTTTTGATGCCGCACGGTACTATATGATCAAAATAACTGAGATCGGTATTTACATTGAAGGCAAATCCGTGCATGGTAACCCATCGGGAACAACGAACTCCCAGTGCACAAATTTTCTGTTCCTCTGTCCACACTCCGGTAAAATTATCCAATCGTCCGGCTTTCACGTCATAATTTCTGCACGTTCTGATCACAACTTCCTCAAGATATCTCAGATATTTATGCACATCGGTAAAATGGCGGTCAAGGTCCAGAATGGGATAAGCAACAATTTGCCCGGGCCCGTGGTATGTTATGTCTCCACCGCGGTCTATTTCAATAAACTCTGCATCTATTTGTTTTAGCTCGCCTGCTGTTTTTAAAAGATTAGCACTTTTTCCGCTTTTGCCCAGTGTATAAACATGCGGATGCTCCACAAAAAAGAGCATATCATTTTGGCGTTTTTCGGATATTTTCCCATCCCGATATTGTTTTTTTTGCTCTATCAAAAGATTTTGAGCGTATCTCTGTAATTTCCAAGCGCGACGATAGGGGATTCGGCCAAAATCATATACTTCAACAATTTTTTCCATGAAGACAAGATAATTAAAAAAATGAAAAATGGGCCCATTCCTGAACCCATTTTACATGTCCTGTCTCCTTCAACTACTAACGATATTACTTCATTAATTTCTGATTCTGAAAATCACCGGAAGGTTGTACTGAACTCTTACAGGCCGGCCACGCTGCATGCCGGGCTTGAATTTTGCCTGCTTCACAACTCTGACAGCTTCTTCATCACAACCGCCGCCAATTCCTCTAATTACTTTAGGGTTTTCAACTTCACCCTTCTCATTCACGATAAACTGGACGATAACTCTACCTTCAATATTGGCTCTTAACGCCCGTTCGGGATATCTGACATCGCGCTGAAGCTCCTGCAAGCCGCCAATCAGTTCAGGCATTTGTTCAACAAGAACAAAGAAATCTTCCTCTTCTTCCTGACTTTCTTCTTCCCGTTGTGGCGGAGGCGGTGGCATCTCCAGCGTACCGCCCAGGTCCAGTTCAGCATCTAACATGATGTCAACATCTTCAATTATTTGATCATTAGGCACTGCTACCGGTACCGGAGGGCGGGGAGGAGGAGGGGGTTGCTCGATCTGTCTTGTCTGAATAATTTCCTCCATCTCTACCTCTTCCCGTTCATCCATTACAATATCTTCTGTATCACCGGCCGTCAGCTCTATTCGGGCAAGTGCTGTTAAAATGAGTAATGCCAATATCAGACCGGTTTCAAGAAGAATTGTATAGTAGTTTCGAAGGTTTGATTCGGGCCTTCTTCTAATTTCGTAGTTGGGTTTCAGTTTATTCTCTTTCATGACCGCTCACCTCGCAATCTTTTAAATTTATCAGCGTGATCGTTAATCTTTGTCCGGAGACATCGTCTATAATGTAAGTTAATCACTAAATGTAAATATTTTATGTACTATTACTTCATAAATACCCTATACAAACAAAAAAAGCGCTTACGGGTTAGATTAACCAACATATATATTTACAGAATTAACTTTTTTATATTCTCTATAAACAATGTTTTTGCATTATCATGCAAGTCTAATTTAAAGACCTGAGCTCTCTCGCTTTTATTCGTTAAGACTACTCCCGAATGATGAAAATAACCGGCAAATTATACTGAACTTTTACCGGTCGGCCGCGTTGCAACCCGGGTTTAAATTTTGCTTTGCCAACTACCCTCAGGGCTTCCTCATCGCAACCGCCTCCAATACCCCTTACTACTTTCGGGTTTTCAACGCCTCCTCTCTCGTTCACAATAAATTGCACATATACCCGGCCCTGAATATTCGCTCTAATTGCGCGCTCAGGATATTGAATTTCTCTTTGAAGTGATTCAAGCCCACCAATCAATTCCGGCATTTGTTCTACAAGAACAAAGAACTCTTCTTCCAAATCATTAGCTTCTTCTGGCTCTTTTTCCCGGGGTGGAGGGGGTGGAGGTAATGTCAGATCCATTTTTGCATGCAGGTCGAGTTCTGCATCAATATTTATATGGATATCTTCGATAATTTCATGGTTTGGCACTGCTACGGGAACTGGCGGGCGGGGAGGAGGAGGAACTCGCTCTCTCTGTTGTGTTTGAACAATTTCCTCCATTTCTATGGCTTCCTGCTCTACCATTTCAACAATCTCATAATCTGTGGTAGTTAAATTCACCTTAAACATGCCTATGGTTAGCAGAAGTGCCAGTATCATTCCGGTTTCCAGAAGTACCATATAATAGTTCCTCAGGTTCGATTCCGGTCTTCGCTGAATTTCATGATCGGGTTTGAGTTTTCTTTCTTCCATGACCATTTACCTCACTCAATTAATTGTTCGTTAACTGCTGAAGCCTGGAAGCCTGGAAGCCTCTTCTTATTTTAAATATACCCGGACATTGTTAAGTAAGTGTGTATTTTAATACACACTACATTATTTACAGTATGATACCTCATCGTTCTATATATCGACAAAATTAGAGCCATTAAAAACCAAGAAATGGAATGCTGAAAGCAGGATACAATTCTCTCATGTTAACCATCATACGGTTAATCAATGAAGTAAACTATTTAACGTGAATTCAAGATAAGAATATGGAAAATGAACCTGAGGTTATCCAAAAAGGGCGTGAAGTTGTAAATATATAATCAATTTCGTCATGCCGGACCCCGATCCGTTATCTCCTGACTATATCAACGGCTGGAGATTTCACTACGTGTTCAAAAAATGAGCATTACATGGGTATCGCTACGCTCGGAGCACTCCGCTATCGCTTCGT
>SL_3KL_010_SEDDRAFT_10001786_pt1 | contig 19656 bp, 22 predicted proteins | sample SodLakKL_010_SED_2_FD_10381 | JGI IMG/M metagenome (IMG submission 10381) | reverse complement strand
CCGTGATCGCTGCCCGTTCGGGACCGAGGACGATACCCGCAGAGGTAGTACCGTGGTAGCACCGGTGCTGGTAGGGTGAGGTCATGGCCGTCAAGAAGATCTCCGTTGCTCTCGATCCTGATGTGGCCGAAGCGGCTGCTAAGGCGGCTGAGGCTCATGGGCAGAGCCTCAGCGCGTGGCTCAACGACGCTGCGCGCAGTCGCCTGGTCATCGAGCGGGGTCGGCGAGCGGTGGTCGAATGGCAGCACGAACGCGGGGAGCTGTCTGCGGAGGAGCGCGCTTCCGCGGAAGCGCTGATGGATGAGCTGCTCAGCGCGGCTCGTCGCCGTAGCGCGTGATCATCTATGACGCCGGCGCGCTGATCGCTGCGGAGCGCAACGTCCGCCCGCTGTGGGCGCTGCACGACGCTGCTCTGCGACGCGACGTCTCGCCGCTGGTCCCGGCCGGGGTCCTCGCACAGGTGTGGCGGGGCGGTCCTCAGGTGGACCTGTCGCGGTTGTTGGCTGGATGCACCGTCACGCCGATGGACGAGTCCCTGGCTCGGGCTGCCGGCACGTTGTGTGGCCAGGCCCGAACCAGCGACGTCGTGGACGCTTCGGTCGTCGTCCTTGCGCGCGTGATGGCAGCACCGGTGGTCACCGGGGATGCCGCTGACCTGCAGGCCCTCGCGGGCGCTGCCGGATGGCCGATCACGCTCCACGAGATATAGCGAAGCGGGAGTTCCTTCGACGGGACCGCGAACCGTCGCAGCTCTCGGGCGAGCCGGCGCAACGACCAGGAGGAGAGCCTCGAAACATCTCCGACAGCCCTCACCGGATCGGTGGACAACGTCCGGCTTTGGCGGCCTGTACGAGCGCGTGGCCGACGCCGTGACCTCGGTGAGTTTCGGCGACGACCGTGTCCAGCAGGAAGGCGTGGGCGCCACCATCCCACGCCAGGTTGACGAACCCGACCAGTCGGTCCGCGTCTCGAGCCACGACCCATCCGAGGCTGTGGCGCGCGAGCCGGTCTTCCCAGTCCGTGTTGAGCAGCGAGTGACCGAAGCCCTCGGCGTGCAGGGCGTTCAGTTCATCGTTTGCCACGCGGCCTTGCCACGCCAGTGCGACGGTCACCTGCCACCTCCCACATCGGTGGCAAGGAGTGCAACACGCGGGGCCGCCGGCGAAAAGTCAGCCGTCGGGAACGCCCGGTATGCACACCCACCGTTGGCCCGAACAGGCCACTGGCGCATCAGCACCTCTGCGGTACAGTGTGTAGCACGCTGCTACACACGGAGGCCGCCATGGGTTCGACAGCCGCAACCCCGACTCGGGTCAACAAGGACGTGTACGCCGCCGCGAAGGTCGCAGCGTCCCTGACGGGTCGCACCGTGGCCGAGCAGCTCTCGCACTGGGCCAAGGTCGGAAGCGAGGTCGAGGCCATCGCGCTGCTCGAGCTCCGTCAGCGCCGTCGGACGGCGCAGGAGCTCCTTGCCGGCCGGGACTACGACAGCCTCCCCGCCGACGAGCAGGCGCTGGTGCGCACGGCCTGGGACGAGGAGATGGACGAGCACCTGGCCGCCACCGACATCGCGGCCGACAAGCGCGCAGCCGGCCAGCCGGTCATCACCCTCGATGAGGACGGCAACGTCGTCCGGCACCTACCTGACGGGTCCATCGAGCCGCTGTGAGCTCGTCTCCTGACCTGTACCTGTTGGCCGGCCCCAACGGAGCAGGCAAGACGACCTTCTACGAGCAGGTGCTCGCAGCGACCGGTCTTGACTTCATCAACGCCGATCGGATCGCGGCGTTGCGATGGCCTGGCGACGAGCTCGCCCGGGCCTACGACGCAGCCGCAGAAGCGGCTGCGGTACGTGAGCGCTACCTCGCCGACCGGCGCTCGTTCATCACGGAGTCCGTCTTCTCCCACCCGTCCAAGGTCGATCTGGTCACACGGGCCGTCGAGGCTGGCTATCGGGTGCACCTACGGGTGCTGATCGTGCCGGCGGACCTGGCGGTAGCGCGGGTGGCTCAACGTGTCCTCGAAGGAGGACACGACGTCCCCGAACCCAAGATCAGACAGCGACACGAGCGGCTCTGGACCCACGTGGTCGCTGCCATCGAGCACGCCTACGAGACCCGCGTGTACGACTCCTCGGGCCAGAGCGGCCAGGACTTCCTGGAGGTGGCCCGCTACCAGTACGGAACCGTGCTCGGCGAGACTCGCTGGCCCAAGTGGGCACCGTCGGCGCTCACCGGCGAGCAAGCCACGTAGCCGCTACACAACGCCCTGATTCGCCAGGTCTCTGCGGCGGTTTACCGCACGGTCCAGAGCCGGTCATGAAGCGCCTTCGCGTGGCTGGCGAACTTGCCCACTCTGGCGGCACGACAGGGCTGGCCCGGGGTGCTGGTCGACCGTGGCGATGACGATAGGGGCCCCGGAGGTCTCCGGGGGCACTCGACCCTCGACTGGCACTCCTGCCGTCGCCTACCCTCGCACATCATGTCCACGGAGCCGACGCGCACGCTGGGTGATGTGCTGATGTCGCATCGGCAGCGCCGGTTCGTGGGGCGGGCCGGGGAGGTGGAGCTGTTCCGCTCGGCCCTGATCGCGGATGAGCCTCCCTTCGCGGTGCTGCACCTGTACGGTCCAGGCGGGATCGGCAAGACCACGCTGCTCGAGGTGCTCGCCGAACTCGCTGCCGAAGAGTCCGCGACGGTGGTCCGGCTGGACGCCCGTGAGTTGGTCGCCTCGCCGAGCGCGGTCCTCACCGCGATGAGCGCGACGGTGCCGGTGCCCGACGAGGGCCCGATCGTTTCGACCAGGGGCCGGGTCGTGCTGCTGATCGACGCCTATGAGCGGCTCGTCCCGGTGGACGACTGGGTCCGTGGCCAGCTGGTCCCGAGGTTGCCCGCCACGGCGTTGACGGTGCTGGCCAGTCGCGTCCCGCCGGCCCCGGGGTGGCGGTCCGACCCGGCGTGGCGCGATCTGCATCGGGTGGTGTCGCTGCGCAACCTCGATCCCGAGGACGCCTACCGCTACCTCGACGCCAGCGGGGTGCCGGCTGGTCTCCACGAGAAGCTGGTGACGCTCTCCCACGGTCATCCCCTCGGTCTGTCCTTGCTCGCCGATGTCGCCCTGCGGGGTGGGGAGGTGGGCGAAGAGCGGCTCAGTCCCGACCTCGTCGGCGACCTCTTGCCGACCTTCGTGGACGTGATCCCGGACCAGGAGCAGCGCACCGCCCTCGCAGCCTGCGCGATCAGCCGGGTCACCACCGAGGCGCTGCTGCGCGACGTGCTGGAGGTAGCCGACGCCCACACGCTGTTCCGCTGGCTGCAGGAGCTGTCCTTCGTAGAGACGGGACCCGACGGGGTGCTCGCGCACGACCTGGCGCGGGACACCCTCGACGCCGATCTCCGGTGGCGCGATCCGCAGGAGTACGCACGGATCTTCCGGCGGGTCGCCGACCACATCCACGGGCGGCTGCGCGACCTCGACGGTCGCACCCAGCTGCGTGCCATCTCTGACCTGAAGTACCTGTTCCGCAACCTGCCCAGCGTCCTCGCTCCCGTCGACTGGGATGCGTGGGGGCAGCACCACCCCGAACCTGCCATGCCGGCGGATCGCGACGCGGCCCTGCCGCTGATCGCCGCAGCGGAGGGCGACGAGCAGGCGGCGATCGCGGCCAGGTGGTGGGATCGCCAACCCGACGCGTTCTCGGTCGTGCGCGGTGATGACGACTCCCTGCGCGGTGTGATCGCGATCATCGACCTGACGGCCGCGGCGGCCGAGGACGTGGACGCGGATCCGGTGGCCCGCAGCGCCTGGGACCATGCGCACACGCAGGCGCCGCCCCGTCCCGGGGAGGTGGTGACCCTGGCCCGGTTCGTCGTCGATCGGGACGCCTACCAGGACCCCTCGCCGACACTGAACGCCCTGCCGGTGCTGACCCTGCAGCGCCAGTTGGCCACGCCCACGCTGGCATGGGATTGCCTCGCTCTGCACGAACCCGACCACCTCGACGCGTTCTTCGCCCTCGCCGACCTGCACCGGGCACCGCAGGCCGACGTCGAGGTGGCGGGACGGCGGTACGGGTTGTTCGTCCACGACTTCCGCCGGGTCCCGATCGACGACCTGGTGCACCTCTGGGTCGAGCGGGCGTTGGCGCAGGACCCCGCGCTGCGCCCGGCTCGGACGACGACCGTCGACGTGCTGTCCCAGGCCGAGTTCACCGAGGCCGTGCGCCACGGGCTGCGAGACCTGCACCGCGCGGATGTGCTGGCCCGCAACCCGCTGCTGCACACGCGGCTGCTGCACGACCAGGCGACGCCGGGCGAGGAGCCGGACGCCGTGACCCTTGCTGCGCTGCTGCACGCCGCGGTCGACACCCTGCGCGTTCATCCCCGCGACGACAAGCTCCTGCGGGCGGTCGAGAGGACCTACCTCGACCCGGCCCCGACCCAGGAGGCGGCTGCCGCGCGTCTCGGCCTGCCGTTCAGCACCTACCGCCGGCACCTGACCCAGGGCGTTGAACGGATCGTCGCGTGGCTCTGGGACCGGGAGGTGTACGGGGCCGCCCCAGGCCCATCCGGGCCGCAGTGAGCAGGATCGAGCACCGAGTGGCCTGGAAACCGAGCACCGATCCCGCGGATCCTCCTCCACGACGAGGAGGCAGCGATGAGCGGGCGCGCGGGAGAGCGGGCGGTCGTGCTCGGGGGCAGCATGGCGGGGCTGTGCGCGGCCCGCGTGCTCGCCGAACACCATCACGACGTCCAGGTGCTGGACCGCGATGACCTCGAGGTGGGAGGTCGCCGACGCGGCGTGCCCCAGGCAGCCCACAACCACGCGCTGCTCCCCCGTGGCCGGCAGCTCCTCGAGGAGTTGTTCCCGGGCCTGACCGCCGAACTGATCGCCGACGGTGTGCCCCACGGCGACCTGCTGGGTGACGCACGCATCCACCTGAGCGGGCATGAGTTGCGGCGCGGCCCGAGCGGCCTGCTGACGTTGAGCATGAGCCGCACCTGTCTCGAGGACCGGGTCCGCGCGCGGGTGCGTGCCCTACCGAACGTCGCCTTCGCGTCCCCCTGCGACGTCGTCGGCCTCATCACCAGCACCGACCGCAGACGGGTCACCGGCGTGCGGATCCTGCGCCGCGCCGACGGCAGCGCCGAGGAGGTCGTACCGGCCGACCTCGTGGTCGACGCGATGGGGCGGGGCACCCGCGTACCCGTGTGGCTGGAGGAGCTCGGTTACGAGCCACCGCATGAGGAGCGGATCGCGGTCGATGTGCGGTACGCGACCCGCCGCTACCGGCTCGGAGCGGACACGCTTGGTGGCGACTGGGGAACGCTCCAGGGGCCAACGCCGCATCGTCCGCGGGGCGGCGCGATGGCACGGATCGAGGGCGACCGGTGGATCGTCACGCTGTTCGGGATGCTCGGCGAGCACCCGCCCACCGACCCGGGCGGGTTCGTCCGGTTCGCCGGCTCGCTGCCGGTTCCCGACATCCATACGGCGATCCAGCACGGCGAACCGCTCGATGACCCGGTGCCCTTCCGGTTCCCGGCGAGCGTGCGCCGACGCTACGAGCGGCTCCGTGCCCTGCCGGACGGGCTGGTCCCGCTCGGCGACAGCGTCTGCTGCCTGAATCCCGTCTACGGGCAGGGNATGACGGTCGCGGCGGCGGGCGCGGTCCGGCTTCGCGCCCACCTCCGGGAGGCANCGCCGTCGCCGCGCCGGTTCGTGACCGCGCTCGCACGCGACGTCGACGCTGCCTGGGACATGGTCCTCGGCGGCGACCTGGCGCTCCCGGGGGCCGACGGGCCGCGCACCCTGCGGACCCGGCTTGCCGGCGCCTACGTCACCCGGCTGCACGCCGCAGCGGAACGGAACGTGTCGCTGGCGACCGCGTTCGCGCGGGTGATGTCCCTGATCGACCCGCCAGAGGCGCTGATGCGCCCACGTGTGGCGCTGCGCGTGCTCGGGCCCCGGGTCGGCGGCCGCCGAGACGCCGCCCGCGATCGACCGACGGCCTCGTCACCGGTGGCGGCGGGAACCGCACCGCGTCACGACGCCGATCCACGGGAGGAGACCTGAGCATGAAGGACGTTTGGAGGCTGCTCGCCTCAGGTGCTGAACCCGGCCTTGGGGCGGTGCTGGGCACCGCTTCTGGCCCACGTCGAGGCGTTCCTGATCCGCGCGTCCCACGGAACGCCAGCGCCCTATGGCCACGACCACCGCGACCGGAACGCCGGGTCACGACCGAGAGGAAGGCAGAACGATGAAGATCCAGGTGAACGGCACCCGTCTGTGGTTCGACGTCGAAGGCAGCAGGCTCATGCCCGACGGCCCCGAGATGCGGACGCGGCCCACGGTCCTCGCACTACACGGCGGTCCAGGCCGTTTCGACCACTCGTACCTCCGGCCGGGACTGTCCCGGTTGGCAGCCGGCGCCCAGGTGATCTACCTCGACCTGCGCGGACACGGCCGGTCCGACTGGGGTGAGCCGACCGGATGGACGCTGGAGGACTGCGCCGACGACGTCCGCGCGTTCTGCGACACGCTCGGCATCGACCGACCGGTCGTGTTCGGCCACTCCCTCGGTGGCTTCGTCGCCCTGCTGTACGCGGCGCGCCACCCCGGCCATGCCGGCGGGTTGGCGCTCCAGGCCACCGCGGCACGGTGGGACGTGCCCCGCTTCGTCGAGCGGTTCCGGCAGGCAGGCGGGGACGAGGTCGCCGGCATCGCCGAACGGACCTTCGGCGGTGCCACCCCACCACCGACCCTGGAGGAGGTGGTCCGCTGTCTCGGCCACTTCGGTCCGCAGGTTCCCGACGCGGACATGTTCGCGAGGACCGTCGCCCACCACGAGCTGACAGGCCCCGGGACCGACGCGATGCTGAAGTACGACGTCGTCGCGGACCTACCACGGATCGACGTCCCCAGCCTGGTCAGTGTCGGCGACCTCGACCCCATCACCCCGGTGGCCGCCGCACAGGAGATCGCCGACGGGCTCCCCGACGGGCGCTGCGACCTCGAGGTCCTCGAGGGCCTGGGGCACTTCCCGTGGCTGGACGATCCCGATCGGTACTGGCCGCACATCGAGGCGTTCGTCGAGGCCGCTGGCGACTGACCGCCGATCCATGATGACTAGCGCGGCGGGGACGAGTCCGACGGACCGCCGGTCGATCGCACTGGCTGACGCGACGATGTGGCGGCTCCGACGACGACGCCGACAGGTGCAACACGCCCGGAATAGCTACCCGCCCGAGGCAAGTGGCGGCGTGCGGGCTCGGCGCGAGTCAGCTCGACGCACGGTGCGGAGCCGGTCCCGCGAAGGCGTAGCGGATCACGAGTCGTCGATCGGGAGGTAGCGGATGCGGTAGCGGTCTTCCTCGATCACGACGACCGCGCCCTGGGACAGCTCGTACTCGATGCGCGGGAGGACGTCGAGGATCGCAGCGACGCGTTCTTCGGCGCAGTCACCGACGCCTCGGAGGAGCAGAACGTTGGGGCCTGCCGCGCCCGTCAGGGCCAGGATCGTTCCGAAGTCCGTGTCCGTTGTCACGAGCACGCGATCCTCGCGAAGTGCGAGGCCCATGACCTCGTCGTCGGTGTGCCCCGCGAGCCCGAGCAGACGGACGTGGGCGGCGTCGTGACCAGCCTCCGTCAACGAAAGGGCCACGGCGTTCTGCAACGCCTCGTCGACGAGTAGCTTCACGCGCTCTGATCAAGTGGTACNACCCGCTGGTCGACGTTGGCGGCCGCGAAACGAAGAGCCTCGCGGATGTCTTCCGCCTCGAGCTGCGGGTAGTCCTCGAGGATGGTCTCCACGGGCGTACCGGCGGCGACCATACGCACCAGCATGGCAACAGGGATGCGCGTCCCTGCGATGCAGGGCAGGCCACCCATGATGCGGTGGTCGATGTTGATCCGCGTGAACGCCATGCCACGAGCTTACGCGACATCCGACCTTTCCGGTCCGATACCCACAGCCGGCACCGGCAACCCGTCGCACCCGGAGAGCTGGCACTGAAGCTCCCAGAACCGAAGCTTGGCGCGGCCCCGCGGCCGGTAACCAACGCCCGCAGTCGCCAGGTCGCGGGGCGGCGCGCCGCATCAGCGACAACCTGCACAACACAGGCCCGTCGGGTGGTCGCGCAGCGACTTCTTCGCAACGCGATCACATGGGGTCGGCCGTCCCCAGAGCGAATGTGCTCGTCGTCATCTCGCCGCCAGTCGCCCCCAATGCTGTGAGCCATCAACCGGATCGGTCACCACGGCGCATCCCGGTAGCCACATGCCTCACAGCTGATCGCCCAGCCGTCCACCGTGTCGTGGTGCTCCGCCTCGGCGTCCACACATCGCGGGCAGGTGGTGTGCGTCAGCCTTACCCCGGCACCGGCCGCATCAGCGATCGGCTCGGCCCAGGTCATCAACCCCTGTGCTGTCCGGTAGGGGCGTCCGTCATCCATGCTGTTGGTGTCTCATCTCCCCGGCTACGGTGGTGGCCTGACCGGAGCGCTGCCCATGTCCGACGAGCACGACATCATCACCGTCGACGAGGTCCGCTCGTGGGCCAACGATGTCGGAGCGTGGCAGCGGTTCCGCGAGAACGGCCGCGCCGTGTGGTTCGGCTACGACCCCTCCACCGGCGGGCCGTTCGTCGCGTACGAAGGCGACGAGTGCCCGGTGCCGAAGCTCTACCACTCCGTCCCGCGTTGGAGATCGCGCCCGGCGAACTCGACGGGATGCTTGGCGCCAGCGGCTACCACATCGTCTGACCCCGTGACCTGAAGCACGACGCCGCGCTTCTTCAGGTTGGCACAGGAAGTGGCACAGGATCTGGCACAGGAGGCTCCCCGCAGGCCCGGGGACCTGCGGGGAGGTGCGGGACGCCTGACCCCGTAGGATCGCCCGCAGCGCCACCTACAAGGCCATCGTCAGCGCGGGTCGGGAGCGCTCGACACGTGCGTCTGCTGCGGGGGAGCTGACCGTCTCACGATCGCCTCCTGCCGAGTGAGTGTCGCGCGCTCCAGACGCTGTCGCGACCCGTTTCGACCGCTCGGAGTGCCTGCTCCACCGAGTCGGCTACCTCGGCCGTGAGGTCGTCGGATCTCCGTAGTCGCTGGAGTCGCGCCGCCGCGTCATCGAGGAGAGCGTCCACCTTGGCCGTGACGAGTCTCGCTGCCATGACCGTCCACGAGGCGGGTGTGCTGGCGCGGTCGGGAGGTGGTGAGGGGATGATGACGTCGCTCATGGCGGTCACCCGCTAGCAGAAGCTCCACTGATCAACCGAGCATCGGACCTCGCGTGGCACACCACGAGAGGCGGAGGGCTCCCGCTCGTCCATCTGCTCGACCGAACAGGTCCTCGACCCCCGCCGGTCGTCGTCCGCAGGCACCTCCATCGCCGTCTCACCGGGCTCGCTCAAGCGGCTGTGGGCACGGTCGTCAGGTACCGAACGAACCACGCACGTGCCAGTCGCGCTACCTCTTCGAGTGCCCCGGACTCCTCGAAGAGGTGGATCGCTCCCCGTACGACCGCAAGGTCGCTCGGACACTGCGATCGACGTCGTGCCCGCTCGTTGAGGTACAGGACGGTGGGGTCGCGGGAGCCGACGATGAGTAGCGTCGGTGCAAGCACCGCGTGGAGGCGGGTTGCCGCGAGGTCCGGCCGTCCGCCTCGTGAGACAACTGCCGCGACGTCCTCCTGGACCTCCGCGGCGGCCCACGGGGCCCCAGCGGAACCGGTGCTGGCCCCGAACGAGCCGAGCGGCAGGTCGGCGAGCTCGGGTCGGTCCCTGGCCCACCGGATGGCGGACACGAGGCGAGTGCCGAGGAGGATCGCGCACGCTCGCGTGCGGTCGGCCGCCTCGTCGGCGGTGAGCAGATCGAACAGCAGCGTGGCCAGCCCGCCCGCGTTGAGGACGCGGGCAACCTCGACGTTGCGGGGACTCAACCGGCTGCTACCACTGCCGTGAGCGAACACCACGGGCCCGGAGGCGCCGACCGGGGCGTGCAGCAGCCCCGGAAGGGTGCGTCCGTCCGCTGTGGTGACGCCGCCGGCACGCGCCGACAGGCCCTTCGACCCTGGCCCTGCGCAGGCACCGCCCGGGACCATGAACGAGAGGGGTTGCCGAGCACGGCGAGGTCGGTCATGGGCTGGCTGCGCATCGCGGTGGCCGTCTTCGCCATGCTCCACGGTGTCGCGCACGTCAACTGGTTCGTGGGGGCGTGGGTCCCGAGAGCTGGTCTGGTCGGGTCGCAGCCGTGGCTGTTCTCGTCCGGTGAGACACTCAGCAGCGCTGTGGGCCGCCTGGCCGGTCTGGCGGCGCTGGCCGTGGCGGCCGGGTTCGTCACCGCCGGGGTCGGCGTGCTGAAGGCGGCCCCGTGGTGGCCTGCGGTCATGCTCGACACGGCGGCCCTGTCGGTGATCGTGGTGGTGCCGTGGTGGCGCGCGTCGTTCCCCCCGTCGCTCAACGTCACCCTCGCCAACGTCGGCTTCGTGCTGGTCACCGTCGTGCCAGCCCTACGCGACCTCGCCCACCTACCGTGACCCCTGGCTGACCGGAGCCGACATGTGCCCAACGAGCGCCTCGCCTCCCTCCGGTGTCGCCAACGGGACCGACGTGCCTGCCGGCCGGCACGTCCTCCATCGGTCGCGCGGGCGACACGTCGGCCTCAAGGCGCTGGCCACCGCGGGGCTCGTCGCCGGCGTCTACGGGCTGCTCGTCCGCCCTTGGCATCTGCGCTGGGGCGCCACCGACGCCGAGGTGGCCCGCCCCATGCTCGGCGATGACCTCGTCGAGCACCCCCAACTGTCCGCTACCCGGGCGATCACCATCGATGCGCAGCCCTCGAGGGTGTGGCCGTGGCTGGTGCAGATCGGCGGCTACACCCGGGCGGGCTGGTACAGCTACGACCGCATCGACAACGCCGGACACACGAGCGCCTGGGAGATCCGTCCCGAGCTGCAGCACCTCGAGGTCGGTGACATCCTGCCCACCGGCCCGGACGGCCGCGGGTTCGAGGTGCGTGCCATCGACCCCGAACGCTCGCTGGTCATGGGCATCGACGTGCCAGGCGCGGTGCTGCTCAGCGTCGCGATCACGCTCGAGCCGGTCGACGGCGACCGGACCCGGCTGGTCGTCCGCCTTCGCCAGCGCGCCCCGAGCTGGCGCGGCTGGCCCTTCCTCGCCGCGATGGACGTCGGCGACTTCGTGTTCATGCGCCGCATGCTGCTCGGCATCCGCGCCCGCGCCGAACGCGCCCACGCACGGGGCTCGCCCGCCGCCTCGGTAGCGCGGCGGCCGTGATGCCGACCCGCGCGCACCGGGGGAGGTGACGACGATGGTGGTGCCACCACGGTGGGCGAGGCTGGTCGGGCCCGACGATCACCGCCCCAAGCTGCCGGCCGCCGTCGGTGTGCTGGCCTGCCTGGCCGCCTCGGCGGTAGCACTGGCGGCCACCACCATGGGGTTCGCGTTCGCGTTCGGGGTCGCGGCGGTCGGGTGGGGGATCTGGCGTGACGCGGGCCGGTGGCGCTGGCGTGATGTGACGGCCGTGGCCGCAGCGGTGGTGTTCCCGCTGGCCATGGTGGGCTTCGGCGGGTACGCCGGCCTGCTGCAACGGCCGATCTTCGTCGTCGCCTACCTGTGGTACGGGGCCGAGGCCCTCCGTCTGCTGCGCGGACCCTCGCGCTCCGACATCCCGTCGTCGGCCGCATGACCATGGCGGCGCGGCGGGGTCGGGCCGTGCGGACGGCACTGCGATGAGAGTGCAGGCCAGGCTCCGATGCGGTGGCCACGGATGCGAGGTTGGGGGCATCACGGACCGTGGTGGCCACCCCTTCGCCGACCACATCGAGGCCCTCACGGCGCGTCGTGACGGTGCGACGTGGATCTCGAGCGAGGTTGCGCGCCATCTGCGTGTCCGGCCCGCCTGCGAAGCGCAGGGCGCCGACCCTGACGACGGCGAGGGCGGACACGACATGGCGCGTGTGGACCGCCCTGCACCGCAGAGTCGCTCGGCCCTAGCGCCTCGGGAGCCAGACGGCACGCTGAGGAAGATCGTTCCCCCTTGCGCTCGCGGTGCTCGATGCCGGGAGGCGACCAGCGTGGAAGGAGTTGATCCGCATGGCACGTGCTGACACGCCGGTGGTTCGCCTGGTGGAGCTGACCAAACGCTACGGCGACCTGACCGCACTGGACCGGTTCACCCTGGACATCAGCGAGGGAGAGATCGTGGGGTTGCTGGGCCCCAACGGAGCGGGCAAGACCACCACGTTGCGCACCCTGCTGGGCTTGCTCAAGCCCTCCGGAGGGCGAGCGGAGATCCTCGGCCACGACGCATGGCACGACCCGGTCGAAGCGCACCGCCAGCTGGCGTTCATCCCGGGCGAGTTCGCAGTATGGCCACAGCTGACCGGCGGGCAGATCCTCGACCTGCTCGGCACGGTCTCCGGAGGCTACGACCGCGCCTACCGCGACGAGCTGATCGAGAAGTTCAACTTCGACCCGTCCAAGCGGGGCCGGTCCTACTCGAAGGGCAACCGGCAGAAGATCGCGGTGGTCGCGGCGTTGATGACCCGCGCGCCGCTGCTGGTGATGGACGAACCCTCGTCCGGGCTGGACCCGCTGATGACGGCCACCTTCCAGGAGTGCCTGCGTGAGGCCAAGGCACGGGGGCAGACCATCTTCCTGTCGTCGCACATCCTCAGCGAGGTGGAGGCGGTCTGCGACCGCGTCGCGGTGCTGCGCGAAGGGGTGTGCGTCGAGCTCGGCACGCTGGCCGAGTTGCGGCATCTCCACGCCAACACCGTGGAGGCGACCTACGTCGGCGATCCGCCGGACCTCGAGGGCGTGCCCGGTGTGGAGGACCTCTACGTGCGCGACGGCGCTATCCGGCTGCACGTCTCCGGCTCCCCCGACCCACTGCTGAAGGCCCTCGCGGCAGCGGAGGTGACCGCGATCCAGATGCGCGAACCGTCCCTGGAGGAGCTGTTCCACGCCTACTACGACGAGTCCGCGGACGCGGCGTAGCGAGGGAGGCACCACGATGAGCACGGCCACACCCTCCCCTCCCGTGGCGCGGCCTCCGGCCCAGCCACCGTCGGTCGAACCGCGTTCGACGGTCGGGGTGTGGTGGCGCACCTACCGCCACCACCTGCGGCTCGTGCGCAACGCCTCGATCGCCTGGGTCGCCGGGCTCACGGCGATCAGCGCGGGCGTGGCGGTCACCGTCGAGGACCGCATCGGCACCGAGGCCGAGCGTGAGGCCCTCGCCGCGATGGAGGGCATCCCGGCCTTCCAGGCGCTGCAGGGGCGGCTGGTGGAGATCGCCACCGTGGAGGGCTTCACCCTGGCGCGCTGGGGGATGTTCTCCATCCTCGCCGCGATCTGGGCGATGCTCGCCGGGGTCAAGCTGCTTCGCGGCGACGAGGAGTCCGGCCACGTCGAGCCGTTGCGCGCCGGAGTGCTGACGTCTCGGGGGTTGTTGACCTCGGCGTTGGCTGCGCTGTTCACGGTCTACGCGATCTTCGCGGTCGCGATCGGGACCACCCACAGCGCCGTCGGGATGGACCCGGCCACCTCGTGGGCGCTGGGCGGCGCTGCCGCGCTGCTGGCCGCGTCGTTCGCCACCGCAGGGGCGGTGGCCTCCCAGCTCGCCGCGACCCGTCGTCGCGCGGCCGGTCTCGTGGGTGGCTTCCTCGGCGTCGCCCTGGCGGTGCGGATCCTGGCGGCCGCGACCGCCACCCCGGAGTGGGTGTGGTGGGCCACCCCCTTCGGTTGGATGGGGTACCTGCACGAGATCGACGACGCGCGGATCGGGGTCTTCGTCGCCTTCGTCGCCCTGCTCGTCGTGCTGGTGGGCGCCGCGGTCGCATCTGCGCGACGTGACCTGCACGCGGGCCTGCTCGTTCGTGCCGAGCCGGCGGTCACGCGTGCCCGCCCGGTGGGCAGCCAGGCGGGTCTCGCGCTGCGTCTCACGGCGGGATCGGCCAGGACGTGGGTCGTGATCATCGGAGCGCTCGTGGCCGCGCTCGGGCTGCTGGCCCGCGACTTCGTCGAGGCCGTGGCCGAGATGCAGACGATGGTCGAGCTCGTCCGCGAGCTGTTCGGCCTGGTGCTCGACACGCCTGAGGGCATGGTCGGTGCCACCTTCTTCTTCGTGGCGGTGCTGCTCGCGGTGGCGGCGGTCGGGCAGGCTGCCGCGATCCGCGAGGAGGAGGCGACCTGGCGGATCGAGCACGTGCTCGTGCGGCCGGTNGGCCGCACCCGCTGGCTCGTCACGCGCGTGGTCGTGTCCGCTGCGGCGCTGGTCGCGATCGCGGTCGTCGGCGGGGTCGTCGCGTGGGCGGCGACGACGATCAGCGGCGCGCCGGTGACCGTCGGCGACGGGGTGCTGGCCGGCATCAACGTGGTCCCGGCCGCCTGGCTGGCCCTCGGTGTCGGGGTGGCGATCCTGGGGCTGGTGCCGCGGCTGACCGCCCCGCTGACCTACGGGCTCGTGGTCGTCGCCTTCCTGCTCGACTTCGTCGGGCCGTTCCTCGACCTGCCCGAGTGGCTGCTCGATCTGAGTCCCTTCCGGCACATCGCCGCGGTACCCGGCGTCGAGATGAACGTCGGCGCGGCGCTGATCATGCTCGCCGTGGGCGTCGTCGGTGCGACCGTCGGGGTCCTCGCGTTCCGGTGGCGTGACCTCAAGGAGGCCTGAGCAGCCATGGGTATCGCGACGCCGAGCAGGTCTGCGGCCGCCCCCACCCCTGACAGAGGCTCGCCGACCGGCCGGACCCAGCGCGCAGCGTGGTGGCGCACCTACCGGCATCACCTGCGGCTGCTGCGCAACACCGCCGTCGCCTGGACGGTCGTCCTGACCGGCGTCGGCGCCGGGGTGGTGGCGACCTTCGAGGACCGTGTGCCCACCGAGGCGGCGCGGGCGGCGGCGGACGCGCTGGAGGGCGTGCCGGCCTTCGAGGCGCTGTTCGGCCGGTTCGTGCAGCCCGGCTCGCTGGAGGGTTTCGTGCTGTCCCGGTGGACGGGGATGTTCGCCATCTTCGTTGCGGTGTGGGGCATGCTTGCCGCGACCAAGCTGCTGCGGGGTGCGGAGGATGCCGGCCACGTCGAGCCGCTGCGGGCCGGGGCGATCTCGTCCCGCGGGCTGTTGGGCTCGGCAGTGGCGGCGATGTTGAGCTGGTTCGCGATCTTCGCGGTTGCCGTCGGTGCGGCGCACAGCGGGGCGGGGATGGACGCGGCGACCTCGTGGGCGCTGGGCGGCGCGATGGGACTGCTGGCAGCCGCCTTCGCCGCCGTGGGCACCCTGACCAGTCAGGTGGCGGCGACCCGTCGGCGGGCGACCCAGTTGGCCGGCGCGGTGCTGGCCGCCGCGCTGGCGGTGCGGGTGTTGGCCGCGGCCACCGGCACGCCCGACGGGGTGTGGTGGGCCACCCCGTTCGGCTGGATCGGGTTCCTCCACGAGGCCGACGCGGCCCGTGGAGCCGTGTTCGCCGCCTTCGCCGTCCTGCTCGTCGTGCTGCTGGCCGCAGCGTTCACGTTCGCGCGACGCGACCTGCACGCCGGCCTGGTCAGCGCGGACGAGCGCAGCGTCGAGGGTGCCCGCACTGTCGGCGGGCAGGTCGGCCTGGCCACCCGCCTGACCGGTCTCGCCACGCTGGGCTGGGCTGCCGTGCTCGCGGCCGTCGCGTTCGTGTTCACGGTGCTCACCGACGACTTCGTCGCCGTCGTGGCCGACCTGCCGGAGGCCACCGCGTTCGTCGAGCAGATGGGCTACACCGCGATGCACACCCCCGAGGGGTTCGTGGCGCTGGTCCTCGGGCTCTTCCTCTTCGTCGGTGTGGCGCTGTTCGCTGCCGCGCAGGCGGCAGCGATCCGTGAGGAGGAGGCCAGCTGGCGCATCGAGCACCTGCTCGCCCGCCCGGTCGGGCGGGTGCGCTGGCTGACCACCCGCACCCTGGCTGCGGCCGTCGGCCTCGTCGTGCTGGCCGTGGCGGTCGGGGTCGCGGTGTGGGCCGCCACAGCGTTGGGCGGTACCGCGCTCGCCGTCGGTGACGCGTTGCTGGCAGGGGTCAACCTGATACCGGCCGCGTGGTTGTTCCTCGGGCTCGGGATCCTGGTGTTCGGGCTGGCCCCGCGGCTGACCGGACCCCTGGCCTTCGGGGTCGTGATCGCCGCCTACCTGCTCGACTTCGTCGGACCGCTCCTCGAGCTGCCCGATGTCGTGCTCGACGCGAGCCCCTTCCGCCACCTCGCCGAGGTGCCGGTCGCCGGCCTGGACGTCACCGCCGCACTGATCATGCTGCTCATCGGCACGCTTGCCGCCGTGCTCGGGATCGCCCTGTTCCGCCNTCGTGACCTCAAGGAGGCGTGAGACCGCTGCTGCACCCTGCGCTCGCCCAGGCGGCCCCACGTCACGGTCCTGCCGGCGTCATGCTCCTGGCGAGGAAACGCGCGCTTGGCCGCAGCCCCCGGCAAGGCGTGGGTCAGCGTCGTGGGCCAGCCTCGCGGACCGCAGCACCTGGAGGTGGACGGCGATGATCAGCCAGCCCGTGCCGTCACGGTCGATCTGGCACCCGATCGCATGACAACCAGTGACCGCCAACAGCTCGTCGGTCGGCTGCGGCGCGGCCAGGATCGTCGAATCCATCGGCGAGGCGGATCAGGTGGCTGCCGACGCCCTCGAGAAGGCCACCCGTGTCCGTCCCGGCGCGCTCGACCACCATGCTGATGGTCTGCTCGCCATGATCGCCACGATCGAGCAACCGGAGGTGCGGTGGCACCTGCCGCCGCTCGTGGCCCGCCTCGAGCGTGTCGCTGCGCTCGTGATCCACCATCAGCACCAGGGAGGGCCCGCCGTTCGAGCGCGTTGCCGGCGGCTCCTTGCCCAGCTTCGCCAAGAGGGCGACCAGCCAGCAGGCTCCTGAACGCACCCCGGTGGAGCTGACCGACACGTCCGGGAGCGGCCGCGACCGCGGTGGTGCGTCTGGCGTGACGGGGGCAGACCGTTCCCGGGCGCCCATCGAGCTGTCCGTCGGGCAGGGTTCCCGCGGGCTGGGGCCTGGCCTGGGTTCGGGTCGGTCGCGCTCGTCCCGGTGCGGATCGAGGCGTGCGTCGGCTGGCCACGGTCGGCGTAGCTCGACCGGCCCTTCGAGCTGCTGACGCTCACCGGCCGGGACGACGCCGTGGCTGATGTGGAGGCCGGCCGCCCTGGGCTCCAGCCGATCGCGCACCGGCCGAACGTACGCGTGTGGGCGCTCCCCCGCGGCACAGCCGCCGTCGAAGCGTCCTGTCGCGGGCCGGTTCGGTGTCGAGATCGCCTGCGGAGGGGGCGTTCGGCTCTGTCGGTCCGGCGCCAGCCACGCACACTGGTGGCAGCGGCGGGACTCGGGGTACCGGGTCTCTCGGCGCTTGGTGCTGTGCGCGTGGGGGTGATCCTGTGGACGTCGACCGGGATGCGAGAACGCGGCCGGGGCTGGTGCTCATCCACGGCGGCTTCCACGCTGCCCGCTGTTGGGGGCCGACCGTCGCCGAGCTCGAGCGGCAGGCGCCCGACGTGCCGGTGCTCGCGGTGGACCTGCCTGGCCGGGGGGCGTCGCCGGCTGAGCTGGGGGCGGTGACGATCCGCGCGTGTGTGGACAGCGTCGTCGAGCGGATCGAGGCCGCTGGGCTCGATGAGGTGGTGGTGGCGGCGCATTCGGCGGGTGGGCTGACGGCGCCAGGGGTCGTCGCCAGGCTGGGTGCGGCCCGGGTGGCCGGGCTGGTGTTCATCGCCGCGCTCGTCCCACCTGAGGGCGCCACCGCACTGGAGTCGATCCCGTGGCCACCGGTGCGCTGGCTGATGTCCCGGCTGAACCGCCCCGGAGGGGTGCGGCGCCCTCCGTCGCGCGCCCTCGCTCGGCTGTCCTTCTGCAACGGGATGACACGGCAGCAGCGTGAGCTGGTCTACGACCAGTTGTGCCCTGAGGCGGCGAACCTGTTCAACGAGCCCGCGGTCCGGACCGGGATCCCCGCGTCGGTGCCCTACACGTGGGTCCTGACCCTGCGGGACCGCGCCTGCCCGGCCCGCTACCAGCGCAGCTACATCCAGCGCCTCGGCCGTGTCGATGACGTGGTCGAGGTCGACACGTGCCATGACGTGATGATCAGCGAGCCTGCCACGCTCGCGGCGATCCTCGCCGAGCGGTGCCGCCCGGCCTGGGCCGATCGTGCCTCGGCACACCGCTGACGTGGGCGGGACGCATCGTCGTTCGTGTTGCCGGGTCCGGACGTAGCTGACCTCCCAAGGAGATCAGGCTGGCGGATGGGCGCCCCGGCCGGGGTTTCCTCTGGGTGGGTGGGGCATCCCGGTCCCGCCCTTCGAGCTGGCGAGCCGTTCGACCTCGACGTTGGCGACGTCGTGGGCCAGCTCGGCGAAACGGTGGGCGACGACCGCGAGCAGGGCCGTGGCGATCGGCGAGGGGGTCCTCTTCTGACCGAACGAGAGCCCGCCGAATCCGCGGTAGACGGATCGCGGGGTGACCGTGCCGTCGGGCGAGACGTTGTAGCTGACCAGGCAGGCGACCAGTTCGGCGACCGCTCGGCGGTCGTCTGCGCGTTCGCGACCGCAGGTCTGGGGGTAGCGGCCGANCGTGTCGAGCATCCAGTAGATCCCGNACCACAACGGTGGCCACTTCACGGTCTTGAACCGGATGCCGTGCCCGAACGAGTAGGGCTGCTCCTCGCCGCGACGGCGCCACACGTCGAACATCGTGGACGCTGCGAGCTCCAGTCCGTCGGGGCGGTCGCAAGCGTCCAGGCGCGAGAACAGGCGCAGCGCTTCCAAGGTCACCTGCGGGCACACGTCACCCTTGCGTCCCGGCCCCCGCCAGCGCACCTCGGGGGTCGGGGACACAGGTCCAGGCGTGCCCCTGGTTGGTCGCGTGGAGGTCCGCGTCGATGCGGTCCAGGGCCCGGCGGACGGTGGGTCGTTCCCGACGGCCGTCCGAACGACGCGAGCCGGCCGTCGTCGAACTGGNGGGTCTCGAGCGCATCGACCGCGTCGTCGACNGCCTGCAGGTCGCCGGCGCGCACGCCCAGATCGGCNAGCAGCTGGAGCAGGTTGGGCAGGTAGCCGGGGCTCTCGTGACCGGATGCCCCCGCACCGTCACCCCACGGTGGCAGCCGGGCGACGAGGTCCTGGACGGTGTCGCTGGCCACGGCCGCACGGCGTGCAGCGGCCAGGGCAGCGTCATCGACCGGAGGCGCGGCCAGGCTGTCGAGGGCGATCCAGCGGGCAGGTTCCTCGGGTGAGGCCAGCAGCCACGGGCGCGGGTCGACGCCGAGCTTGGGATAGGCGTGGACGAGGTGGGTCTTGACGGTGGCTTCGCTGACATGGAGCCGGCGGCCGATCGCACGGTTGGTCAGCCCGTCGGCGACCAGGCGCAACACGTCGAGCTCACGGCCGGTGAGCTGCTCGTGGTCGGGGCGGGGCACGCTGTGCACCAGCTTGGCGGCGACGGCCGGGGCGAGCACGGTCTCGCTGCGGGCTGCGGCGCGGATGGCGGAGAAGAGCTGCTCGCGGGGTGCGTCCTTGAGCAGGTAGCCGGTGGCGCCGGCCTCGATGGCGGGCAGGATGTCGGCGTCGGTGTCGTAAGTGGTCAGCACGAGGACGTTGACATCCG
>SL_3KL_010_SEDDRAFT_10001785_pt1 | contig 19663 bp, 14 predicted proteins | sample SodLakKL_010_SED_2_FD_10381 | JGI IMG/M metagenome (IMG submission 10381) | reverse complement strand
GTCACGTCGGCGTAGCTCGGCCACACATCGCGCAGGTACACGGGCTGCCCGTCAGGATCGTGCGCGATCGGGTCGTTCACGAGATCGACGTCGACCGTGCCGGCCAGGGCGTAGGCCACCACCAGCGGCGGGCTGGCCAGGTAGTTGGCCTTCGTGTGCGGGTTGATACGCCCCTCGAAGTTGCGGTTGCCGGAGAGCACCGAGGCGACCACCAGGTCAGCGCCCTGGATCGCCTCGACCACGGGCTCGGGCAGCGGGCCCGAGTTGCCGATGCAGGTGGTGCAGCCGTACCCGACGGTGTAGAAGCCGACCTCCTCCAGGTAGGGCGTGAGCCCGGCGTCGTTCAGGTACTCCGTCACCACGCGCGAGCCGGGCGCCAACGAGGTCTTGACCCACGGCTTGGCCTTGAGGCCGCGCTCGGCGGCCTTCTTGGCCACCATCCCAGCCGCCAGCATCACGCTCGGGTTGCTGGTGTTGGTGCAGGAGGTGATGGCCGCGATCACCACGTCGCCGTGGCGCAGCGTGTGCTCCTGGCCCTTGTACTCGAGGTCGGCGGTGCGCTCGCGCCCGGCCTCGTCGAGACCGAAGCCGCGCTTCTCCGGCGCCGCCGCTAGCGCCTCGTGCCACGTCGGGCGCATGTCGCTGAGCAACACGCGGTCCTGCGGCCGCTTGGGGCCGGCCAGGCTGGGCTGCACGGTCGAGAGGTCGAGCTCGAGCGTCTCCTGGAACGCGGGATCGGGCATCCCGTCGGTCCGGAACAGCCCGTTGGCCTTGGCGTAGCGCTCGACCAGTTCCACCTCGTCCGGCAGGCGCCCGGTCTGACGCAGGTAGCGCAGGGTCTCGTCATCCGTCGGGAAGAAGCCCATGGTGGCGCCGTACTCGGGCGCCATGTTGGCGATGGTCGCGCGGTCGGGCAACGTCATGGCGGAGAGCCCGTCGCCGTAGAACTCCACGAACTTGCCCACCACGCCGTGCTTGCGCAGGATCTGCGTGACGACGAGCGCGAGGTCGGTGGCGGTGGAGCCCTCCGGCAGCCGGCCCGTCAGCTTGAAGCCGACCACTGCGGGCGTGAGCATGTAGATCGGTTGGCCCAGCATGACGGCCTCGGCCTCGATGCCGCCGACGCCCCAGCCGACCACGCCGAGGCCGTTGATCATGGTGGTGTGGCTGTCGGTGCCGACCAGCGAGTCGGGGTAGACCACCTCGTGCTCGCCGTGTGGCGCGTGCAGCACGCCCTTCGACAGGTACTCGAGGTTGACCTGGTGCACGATGCCCGAGGCGGGGGGCACCACCGAGAAGTTGTCGAAGGCGGCCTGGCCCCAGCGCAGGAACTCGTAGCGCTCGCGGTTGCGCTCGAACTCGATGGTGGCGTTGTTGGCCAGCGCCAGGGGGCTGTCGTACTCGTCGACCTGCACGCTGTGGTCGATCACCAGGTCGACCGGCACGAGCGGGTTGATGAGCTTCGGGTCGCCACCCATACGCTGCATGGCCGCTCGCAGGGCAGCCAGGTCGACCACCGCCGGGACGCCGGTGAAGTCCTGGAGCACCACCCGGGCAGGCTTGAAGGGGAGTTCGACCTGCGCCGGCGCGGCCGCGTCGTACGCCGCCAGCCGCTCGACGTCCTCGCGCGTGACGTCGTAACCGTTCTCGTTGCGCAGCAGGCTCTCGAGCAGGACCTTGACGCTGAAGGGCAGGCGCTCCACCTCCCCCAGGCCCTGCTCCTGCAGCGCAGCGAGCCGGAAGTAGTAGGCGGGGCCGCTGCCGGTGTCGAAGGTGGCGCGGGCGCCGAAGCTGTTCAAGGGGGTGCGCTGTGGCATGGTCTCCTCCGCGGCGTGACGTTGGGTCCTAGGGTCGGCGGCTCCCGCCGACCACGCTCCCCACCAGTCTGCTACGCTCGAACGTGACATGGAAGGGACGGATTCACGTAGCCGGCCCGACGCCTCGAGCGGCCACTCGCGCGCGACGCTCACGGTGGTGCGGGACCCCGCCGCCGCGCGTTGGTTGCTGCGGCCCTCCAGCCTGCGCCAACTCGAGCCCTTCCTGGGCGCTACTCGCAGCGTGAGCGAGGCCGCGACGCTCCGCGGCGAACGGCCCAACACGGTGCTCAAGCGCGTCCAACGCTTGCAGCAGCTCGGTCTGCTTCAGTGCGTCGAGAGGCTGCCCCGCGCCGGCCGCTCGCTGCGCCGCTATCGCGCCAGTGCGGACGTCTTCTTCGTGCCCTTCGAAGCGAGCGGCGCCGACAGCCTCGAGAGTGCCTTGGCCGAGCGCGACGCGTACTGGGAGCGGCTCCTGCGCCGGAACGTGGTGCGCGCCCGGATGGAGGCCATGGGCACGTGGGGCACGCGCATCTACCGCGACGCCCGGGGCCGCTTGCAGGTGCAGACGGCGGTCTCCCCCGACGCCAACGCCACCATGCTCGATGCCAGCATGCCCGCCGCGCTCTCAGCCTGGCGCGACCAGGTCATGCTGGACCACACCGACGCGAAGGCCTTCCAGCGCGAGCTGTTCGACCTGCTGCTCAAGTACCAGCGCGCCCGCGGCGCGCAACGCTACGTCGTCCACGTCGGCCTGGCCGCGGTGCTGAGTGACCCACGGCCGTGACGCCGGCTTGCTAGGCTGAGCCCATGCCAACCGTGGCTTCGCACGTTCGCGCCGCCGTCGTGCTGGTGGCGCTCATCTCCCTCGTCCTGGCGGCCTGCGCGCCGAGGGCGCAGACGTTCGACGCCCCCAGCGGATCTGCGCCCGAGCCCGCGCCCAGCGCGGCGGCCTTCGACACGCCCGCTGCGCGCGAGGCCGAGCGCGCGGCCTACGAGGCCTACCACCTCATGGAGCTCGGGCGACTGCGCCTCGGCGTCTACACCACCAACGTCCTGGTCGACCTCGACCTGCCGCGCGGTGCGCGCATCACCGTCGAGGCCTTCGACGACGACGACTACCGGCTGCGGCTCACCTCCGACGCCGCGCTCGAGATTGCCTGGCTCGTCACACCGCGCGGCGTCCGTGGCGTGGCACACTGAACACTGAACGACGGCCGACGTACACGCGCTCGTTGAGGCGTCCCACTGCTCGGGGCGCGGCTCATCGAAGGGAGATCGCATGGCACGGACCCGTGAACCATCCGCACGTTCCCTCCTACGCCTGGGCCTCGGTGCCTGGCTCCTGGCAGCGACCCTGCTGCTCGGCGCGGCGCAGGCCCAGGCCGTCCCGCTCGAGGGCCTCCTGCCCGACACCACCGTGGCCGCCTTCCACCTCGGTCCCACCAGCGGCGACCTGGCCGTGCTCGAGGAGGCCTTCGCCGAGGTCGGCGGGGACGCCGCCCGCGAGACGTTCGAGCGCATGCTGCGCGTGTTCGGCGCCGACATGGCCGATCTCGCCAACGGAGACACGGACATCGTGGCCGGGATCCTCGAGGAGCTGCTGTTCATCTGTCCCCCGCTGGAGACGGTATGGGACGATGACGCGGCCGCGGGCCTGTTCGGTCCTGGGGTGCTGGCGGTGAGCCTGTCGCCCTTCAACCCGTTCCCGGCCGTCATCGCCGCCATGCGCCCGGCCGATCCGGTCTACGCCGCGACGCTGCAGGACGTGCTCATCGGCTGCGTGGCGGAGGGGCCGCCACTGCAACAGGACGACGTCGAGCTGCACGTCCTGTTCGACGGCACCGAGCTGCCCTTGGTGGTGGCGCGCTTCGACGACACCTTCGCGGTTGCCACCGACCCCGACCTGCTACGCGGCGCCGTGCGGCTGGCCCGCGGCGGCGACGAGCCGTCGCATCTCGACACCGCCATCGGGAGCGCCGCCAACGCGATCATGGACGGCGGTCTGGGCGTCACGCTCGACCTCGGCGCGCTGGCCGCGGGGCTCCGCGCCCTGACCGGCGCGTTCCCGATGGGTCCGGAGGAGGAAGTCCTGCTCGAGGGGGTGCTCGAAACGCTGGCCAGCGTGGGCGGCCTGGCAGGACGCATCACGCTCGAGCCCGACGGCTTGCGGCTCGACGGGCTGGCGCTCCCCGATCCCACCGCCGGCGACCCGCAGCTCGCGGCGCTGATCGCCTGCGACGAGTGCGGCGTTGGACCGAGCCGCCTCCTGCCCGCCGGCGCCGTCGGCGTGAGCGGGCAGTACGTTGACCTGCACGGCATCGTGGGCTGGCTCGACACGTGGTTGATGCGGCTCGAGCCGCTCATGGGCGAGTCGCTCGACGTCCGCATGCTGGTGGGCATGCTGACCGGCCTCGACCTCGACGCCCACCTGCTCGACTGGATCGGGCACCGCTGGCACAGCGCCAACCTCGACGTGCGCGGCACCGACCTGGCCGGCTGGCTCGTCGGTCCCGGCAGCGTCACCACCGTGGCGGTGAGCGACGAGCCGGCGGCGCGCGCGGCGATCACCGCCTGGCGCGACGCGTTCGGCTCGCTGGACTTCCTGCTCGAAGAGCTCTTGTACGAGTTCGGCGCGATGACCGGCCCGTTCGGCCCCGGCCCCAGGTCGCCCCTGCCCGAGGGCGGCCTGCTGGCAGCGCGCGACGTCTCCTACCGCGACGTCGACTACGAGCGCTGGCGCATCGGACCGTTCACCGACGTGGGCCTGGCCGTCTTCGGTGACCACCTCGTCGTCACGGTGCCCGCCCGAGCCATGGAGGCTGCCATCGACGTGCACCTCAGTGCACCCGACGTGCACGCCGACCAGGTCCTGGGTGGCGCGCTGGCGGCCGTGCCCGTAGAAGCGCCGACCTACGCCGTGTTCGACGTGACCCGGCAGCTGCGCGCGGTGGCACGGGTCAGCGACGTGCTGGCTGCCCCGGTCGCGACCGCCCTCAGCCTGGCGATGGAAGAAGCGCTGGCCGATCCCTGGGGCATGGGCGCCGACCCGTGGGGCGATCCCTGGGCCGACGACCCGTCGGGCACGGCCGGACCGTCCGGCCTGTGGCGCTCGGCCGGGCGCTACGGCAGTACCCTGCTCGACGAGGTGCCCTCGCAGCCACTCTCCGTACCGGGCAGCTACACGGGCGTGATCGCGATCGAGGACGTGCTCCCGAACGGCGACCTGGGACTGGTGTTCACGCTCGAGGGATTGGCCGAAGGCATGGACGTGTCGATCGAGATGCTCGACCCGACACGCTCGTGGAACATGGACACCTACCTCTACCTCTACGACGTGGGCGCTGGAGCGATCATCGCTGACAACGACGACGCCCCCGACACGAACCGCTCCGAGCTGGTGTTCTCGGTCGAGTCTGGGGTCCGCTACGCCGTCATCGCGAGCAGCTGGGGCGGCTCCGACGTTGGCGCCATCGAGCTCAACGCCGAGATCATGGGTGTGGCCGACACCGCGCCGGATACGCCGGCCGAGGACCCACTCGACGAGGTGCCTGCCGAGGCGCTGGACGTGCCCACCTTCGCCGAGCTCGTGGCGATGCTCGACGTCGTCACCGATACGCTGGATGCGATCGCCGAACGCACCGGCCTGGCCACCTCGATCACGGTGGTGGAGGACGGCGTGCGGCGCACCACGGTGACGCTGCCGCTGCGGTGAGGCCGAGAGACGCGGCGCACGAGCGAGACGCGGCGCACGAGCGAGACGCGGCGCACCTCGTCTGCGCGCATCGATGACGCACGCCGACGGCTGACGCCGCGGCGCGACACCCGCTCGAGCACATGCGCACCCCCCGGGCCGAAGAACCCGGGGGGTGCCTGCGTTCGTGCGTGCCTGCGTTCGTGCGTGCCTAGGTTCGTGCGCGCCTAGGTTCGTGCGCGCCTGCCCTCGCTGGAGCGCGCCCGACCGACCGACGGGTCAGTTGGCCGCGGCCGTGACGTGCTTGTCGAGCTTCTGCTGGTACGCGCCCTTGGGCACGGCGCCGACGATGGTCTCGACCGGCTGGCCGTCCTTGAACAGGATGACCGTGGGGATGCTCATCACTCGGTACGCCATCGCGGCGCTCTGGTTGTCGTCGACGTTCAGCTTGCCGACCTTGACCTTGCCCGAGTAGTCCTTGGCGAGTTCCTCGATGATCGGTCCGACCATGCGGCAGGGTCCGCACCACGGCGCCCAGAAATCGACCAGGACGAGCCCGTCCTTGATCTGGTCGCGGAAGTCGCCGTCGTTGAACGTGATGGGTTGTTCGGCCATGATGCCTCCTGGCTTCCGGACGTCCGCTGGCGCGACGCCCGGGCCCGCCGCGCTCGGCGGGCATACCCCCCGATGGTACACGCTCGCGTGCCGGGGCGGCCGTCGCTTAGTGTACAGGCTCGCTCCAGCCGAGCAGCAGGCCGAAGGGATCCCCGCGCCTGACCGTCGGCGGCCGCAAGCCGAGCGCACGCGCGCCGCCCTTCACCGCCGACCACACCAGCTGCGCGGGGCTGGCAGCGGCGCCGTGAAGCGCCCGGGCCGCCTCCCACTCGCGCACCACCGACACGTCGGGGCTCGACCCGAGCGAGTCGGTCCCGAGCGCCACGCTCACGCCGTGGCGGGCGTACAGGGCCCATGGGAAGACCTGGCTCCCAAGCGCGCCGTTGGAGCGCGGGCAGTGCACCACCACGCAACCGGCGCGAGCGACCAGGCGCACGTCGTCCTCGTCCACCTCGACCATGTGCACCAGGCTCGGCTGCGCCGCCAGCACGCCCAGATCGGCGAGGTAGCGCACCGGGCTCGCGCCCGACGGGCGCCAGTCCGGCAACCAGGCCCCCAGCGCACGCCGCAGCGGTCCCGAACCAGAGCGGTGCAGCTCGGTCTCGCCGGCCGACTCGGCCACGTGCAGCTGCAACGGCAGGCGCCCTTCGCGCGCCAGCCCCGCCAGCCCACGCAGCAACGGGGCGCTGACGGTGTGGGGCGCGTGCGGCGCGAGCCCCACCCGCATGCCACCGGGTCGCTGCCAGGCCAGGAAGCGCTGCAGTCGCTCCCGGGTCTCACCCAGCAGGCGCTCGGCCTCGGCCGGGTCGGGTCCGATGACCTCCCAGAAGGCGACACCCTCGAGATCCGGCTCGGCCAGCAGCCGCGCCATCACGGCCTCGTCGGTGACCACGTCGCCAACGGCCCGGACGCCGCTGGCTCGGACCAACGCGAGCCCCCGCTCGGCCGCCGCCAGGCCGCGCCGTCCGGCGCGGCCGTGCGCGATCACTGCGCGGACGAAGTCCTCGTACCTCCCGGGCGTGAAGGGCATGTCGCTCAGATCGAGGTGCGTGTGGGCGTTCACCGGCGGCGGCGCCAACACCCTGCGCCGAGGTTGCAGCTCGGCCTCGGGGAAACGCTCGCGTAGGCGCGCCAGCGCATCCAAGGCGATCACGGTGCGGCCGCCGTCCGGGCGCCGCTGCACCGCCACGGCGGCGTCGCTCTGAGCGGCGCCGATGCCGCCGTACGCCACGTTCGCCGGCCACACCTCGCGACCGAGGCCGCCCGCAGGGACACGGCCGTCCCCAGCAGCAGTCGGCACGCCATCGTGCGCCACGACAGCGCTCAGGCGGCGGGGGCGCCGGCGGCGGGGGGATCGGAGGAGGCGCCGTCGGCCGCCGCCTCGGCGTCGGCCTGCTGCGCACCCGCAGCTGAGGGCGCCTCGGGCGCCAGCATGGCTTCGACGTCGGGCACGCGCACGATCTGGTAGAGACTGTCGCGCTGCCGCGGCGCGAAGCCGGCGTCGACGATCTGACGCACGAGTTCGCGCTCGGGCGTGGCCCTGTTGCGCGCCCCGGCTTGGGACACCACGTTCTCCTCCAGCATGGTGCTGCCAAAGTCGTTGCAGCCAGCGAACAGGGCCGTCTGCGCCACCTTGTAGCCCATGGTCGGCCACGACGCCTGGTGGTTGACGACGTTGTCGAGGATCAGACGCGCCGCGGCGACGTTCTGCAGGTACTCGAAGGCGCCAGCGCCGGGCGCCCGCCCCTCGATCCGCACGCCCTTTGTCTGCAGGGTCCAGCTGATGAAGGCGGAGAAGCCGTTGCCGTGCTCGGCCAGGGCCCGGTCCTGCTGCTCGCGCACGCGTAGGAGGCTCTGCACCCGCTGCGCGGGCGTCTCGCCGAAGCCGATCACCATCGTCGCGGTCGTGTAGAGGCCCAAGGCCTGCGCCTCAGCCATGATGCGGATCCAGTCGTCGGCGCTTATCCTCGCCGGCGACACGTGGCGCGCGTGGCGCACGTCGTCGACCAGCATCTCGCCACCGCCGCCCGGGAGGCCGTCCAGCCCCGCGGCCTGCAACGCACGCAGCACCTCGTCCGTGCGCATGCCGGTGAGCTTCGCCATCCCCTTGATCTCCTCCGGGCTGAAGGCTTCGACCCGGATGCTCGGGTGCTGGTCGTGAAGGTGCTGCAGCAGCTCGAGGTACCAGCTGAAGGGCAGATACGGGTTCACGCCTCCCTGCATCAGGATGCGCGTGCCGCCCACGGCCTCGAGCTCACGTACCTTCGCCGAGATCGCCTCGAAGCTGAGCGTGTACGAGTCGTCCTGACGCCGGGTGCGGTAGAAGCCGCAGAAGGCGCAGCCGACGTTGCAGACGTTGGAGTAGTTGATGTTGCGATCGATCAGGTAGGTGACCACGTTCGGGTCGGTGAGCGCCTCGCGGGCCTCGTGCGCGGCGCCGGCGAGATCGAACAAGGGTCGCCCGTACAGCGTCAAGGCTTCGTCGGCCGTGAGGCGGCGGACACGAGCGGCCGGGGCCAAGATGCTCATGAGCGTGAGTCTAGCAGCCTGGATCAGGCCCCGGCGTCGTCCGCTCGATCACGTCCAGGAGCCGCCAACTGAACTGTGTACTCGCTTACGATGAACGACGTAGAATGCTCGCGATGTCACCTACGGCCGACAACGAAGGGTCGACCAACCTGTGGCGCGCCGCCTTCGAGCTGGTTCGCGGCGTCAGCGCCAGCGAACGCGACGAGCACGGCGTGATCGGCAGCATCAACTGGCTCCGGGCGCAGATGGAGCGGCGCGGCGCGAACCCGAACGTCGTGCGCAACATCATCTACCGGGACAAGGGCAAGCTCCCCGACAAGCGCGCCCTGTTCGACATCCTGGACGAGCTCTGGCAGCACGGTGGGCGACCGCCGCTGGAGGCGCCCGAGCTGCGGGCGTTGCTCACACCCGGGAGCGGCAACGAGCACGAGGTGCTGCACCTGCTGGGCCGCGAGAAGCGACGCGTGTACCGCGCGTTCGTCATGAGCGTCCGCAGCGGCGACCACCCCAAGGTGGTCGTCACCGGCCGGCACGGATCGGGCAAGACGCTGCTCGCCGATTACATCGAACAAGCACTGCGAACCCCCCCGCCGGCGGCCGAGCGCATCGTGCGCCTCGAGTTCGTGGGCAACGACCTCGCCACGGCACTGGCGCGCCTGGGCAAGGCGCTCGGCGTGCCGCTGACACTGTTGGAGGCGAAGCTCGTCGAGATCGGCTCCTCCAGCGCCTTCGCGGTGCAGGCGGACACCCAGGCCAACGTCGCTCGCCTGGTCCTGGACGCGGCACGCCGCTTCGACGGACGCCAAGTGCTGCTGCTGCACGTGTCGCACTCGCTCGGCGGGCAAGACTCCCTGGCCGATACCGCCCTGCGTTTGAACACACCCGACGTACCCCGCGTCTCGGCCGCGGAGTGGCTCTGGTCGTCGCTGTTCGAACCGCTCTCGCGCCTACCCGCCTGCGCCTTGTTCGTGTCGCTCAGCGACTTGCCGGTGCGGGCAGCGCAGCGTCTGGGGCGGTTCGACGCACCGCTGAAGCTGATGCCGCCCAGCACCACCGAGGCGCGCCGCTTCGTGCGCGCACGCCTTCCCAACGCCGCGCCGGCGCAGCACGAGGACATCGTCCGCCGGGCCGGACGTTCGTTCGACGAGCTGCGCACCTTGACGCTGCTGGCGGAGGCCCGCGCGGACGGCGTCCACGCCCCCGAGCTAGCGAGCCAGCGATCGGTGGCGCACCTGTCGCAGTTGATCGAGACGGGCGCCGACGAACACCTCCACGGCTTCCTCGTCAGCCTCGCGGTCCTCTCGCTGCCCGACTTCCCGAGCTTCACGGCCGGCACGCTGGCGACGCTGCTCGAACGCCAGCAGGCTGACCTGAGCGATCTCGAGGCCGCCTTCCTGGACCGCGTGCCGGCTGACGAGCCAGCGTACCGCTGCTTCTCCCTCGACCTGGCGCGCGCGCTGCGCGAGCGCCTCGCCGCCTACGACCCCGACACCTACCGCGCCTTCCACGACCGCGCAGCCGAGTGCTACGTCCAGGCTGCGCACGGCGATCCGACCGGCGAACCTGCCACGCGCTACCTCAGCCATCGCTTCGAAGCCCGCAACTGGCCGGCGCTGTGCGCCTGGATGGACCGCCATCGGCTGCAGCAATCGCTGGTGCGCCGCATTTGGTTGGCCGGCTCCAAGGAGTTGCCCGACGGGACCGCGCTCCAGCAGCTGGCGCTCCGCGTCGCCCGACACTACGTCGCCCGCGGCAGCTACCAACACCAAGACGCGCGCGATGCCTTCAGCGTGCTGTCGGGAGCGGATGACGTCGACCTGCGGGTCTGGACGACCTTGCAGCGCGTCGAGGGGCTCGTCCTACGGGCCCAGTTCGACCAGGCCGAGACGCTGCTGGCGTCGTTGCCCACCCCGGGGGCAGCGCACCTGAAGGCCGCGGCGGCCCTGGGCAGGGCCGGCATCGCCCGCTGGCGGGGCTCGCTGACCGAGGCCGAGCGGCTGGTGAACCAGGACGTCGCCGCTCACCTGTCCGAGTCCGAGGCCGCGCTCGAAGACGCTATCGGGGGCGATGCCGCGAAGGCTGCAGACGTCATCGCCGAAACGCGGCGCGTGCGCGAGCAGGCCCGCATGTGGGCCGGCCTGCTCGCCAAGGACCGCGGCGATCTGCAGGTGGCCATCACCCATTTCGGGCCCAACAGCGAGCGCGACGATCTGGTGGCCGCACGCTTGGCTTTCCAGCGCGGCGACGTGCTCATGCGTTTCGGGCACTTCGATCGCGCGCTCGAGGCGCTCGACGAGGCGGTCGAGCTCGCGCAGCGTTCGGAGGCACTGCTGGCCGAGCAGACGCGCTACCTCGCTCGCCGCGGCACGTTGCGGAGGCGGCGCGGCGAACTGGCCGCGGCCGCGGCCGACTTCGCGGCGGCCCGTCAGGTGCTCCAGGGGCTGGCTCGGAACCGACACGATCTCGAGGACGAACTCGGCGACGAGGCCGAAGTCGGCTTCTGGTTGGCGCGGGTCGATGACGAGGCCAGCCTCAACCTGCTCGCGCGCGGCCGCTTCGACGAGGCGATGAGCCTGGTGGAGCGCAACATCGTGCGGTTCCGCCGCTACGCCAGCAGCCACGGTGTCGACGCCACCTACCGGCTGATGCGCAGCGTCTTGCGAATGGCGGTCGCCTACGGCTGCCGCGGCACCGCGCAAGCGCTTCGTCGCCCCTTCCCCGTCGGGCCGGCGCTGGGGCAGACGAACCCCGACCTCGAGCACGCCCGTAGGCTCTTCGACACCCTCATCGAGCGCATCGAGAGCGATGACGGCGACCTCCGCTCGAGCGCGCTCCACCGCGACTCGCTGCTGTCGGCGAACCTGTTCGCACGCGACCCCGAGCACGCGCTGGAGCTGGCCCTGCGAACGATGGACGAGAAGGGACGACCCTATCAGCTGGCACAGGCGCGTACCCACGCCGCAGCGGCGACGCTCCGGGCTGGCCGGCCGGAGGCGACCGAAGCGCATCTTCGGGCCGCCTGCGCGGCGATGGTCGAGACCCGATCCAGCGCTTTCTCCGCTCCCGACGGCAGGCCCGAGCGAGGCGACCTGGAACAGGTCGCCTGGATCCAGACCCTCGCGGCCTGCGCGGCGTTGCTCGCGCGCGACGCCGAGACCGCCGGCGAGCGCCTGGTGAGCGGGCTGCGCCGCAGCGAGTTGGCGCCGTTCCACGCGATGATGCTGCATCAGGTCGCGTGCGCGGCCGAGTGCGCCGACCTCGACGATGCGCTGCGGGCATCGCCCCTCGGCGAGGCGCTCGGTCTCTACGCCAGCGCCGGCACGCAGCCATTGCGCTTCGCCGACGCGCTGGTGCTGCACTGGCGGCGCTTAGCGACCACCGAGCCGCGACGCCTACGCGCGCTGACCGCCAGACCGGACCACTCGGACACGATCCCCTGCCTGGGCGAGAAGCGCCCGTGAACGGAGGCGAACCGGCGTGCTGGTACGCGACGTGATGACCGTCAACGTGATCGCCATCGGCCCCGAGATGCCCATCCGCGACGTGGCGGCCTTGATGGAGATGCGGCGGGTGCGTCACTTCCCCATCCTGGAGGACGACGAGCAAGGCGAGGCGCGCCTCGTGGGCATCGTCTCCGACCGTGACCTGCGCGCGGTCGACTCGCCCCATCCGAGCGCCCGTCCCGACGTGCACGTCTCCGATCCGGTGCGCTCCATCATGGTCACGCCCGTCGCCACCGCGCATCCTGACGACGCGGCCGAGGACGTGGCCGCCTGGTTGCGGGAGTACCGCGTGGGGGCGCTGCCCGTGCTCGATGGGGAACAGCTGGTCGGGATCGTCTCGCCGCCCGACCTGCTGGCAGCGTTGGCGCTGCCGGCCGCCATCCGCGAACCGTCCTCGGTGCTCGAGGTGGAGGTGGGCAACCGGCCCGGATGCCTGGCCGCGCTGCTGCAGACGCTCGCGCAGCACGGCCTGAACGTGTCGCAGTTGACCACCACCCGGGCCGAGCCGGAGATCGGCTGCTTCATCGTTCGTGTGAACACGATCGACGCGCCTCGCGTGGCCGGCAACCTGACCCGAGAGGGCTGGACGGTACTGTGGCCAGAGCCCGACGCAGCACCACCGGCCAGCCCGCAGCGCGGGCCGGAAGTGGAGGAGGTCGCATGACCCGTCCCCGCACCCTACTGGTCGACGACCCGGTGCTCGAGCGCTCGCCCTTCGGCAGCTCGCACCCCTTCCGGGCCGAGCGCGGCGCGCTGACGAGAGCCCTGCTCGAGGCATGCGGTGCCCTGCACCAGGACGAGGTGGCGGATGTCGAGCGGCTCGACGAGCGGCTCCTGGGCGCCGTACACGAGCAGGCCTACTTGGAGGCCTTGATTCGCGCTGGCCGCGGAGAACGCGTCGACGACGCGCGCACGTTCGGCCTCGGCACCAGCGACTGCCCCGTCGTACCAGGGATGCACCGGGTGGCCATGCGAGCGGCGGACGCCACCGTCAGCGCCGCCGAGTTGGTCGCCAGCGGCGCAGCGCAGCGCGCCGTGCACCTCACCGGCGGCCTGCATCACGCCCACCGCGCGCGCGCCTCGGGTTTCTGTCTGGTGAACGACCTGGCGCTCGCCATCGAACACCTGACCCGGCGCCGGGGGCTACGCGTCGCTTACGTCGACGTCGACGTGCATCACGGTGACGGCGTGCAGGGCATCTTCTGGGAGCGCGCCGACGTGCTCACGGTCAGCGTGCATCAGAGCGGTCGCACGCTCTTCCCGGGCACCGGCGCGGAGGACGAGATCGGCGCCGGCGCCGGCCGGGGGTTCGCCGTGAACCTGCCGCTGGCGCCCTTCATCGACGATGCGGGCTACCTCGCCGCCTTCGACGCGCTGGTGCCCACCGCGCTCAGCGCCTTCGGACCCGACGTGATCGTGCTCCAGGCAGGCGCCGACGCCCACTGGCGCGATCCGCTGGCGCAGTTGTCGCTGAGCGGCGACGGGCTCGACGCGGTCTACGGTCGCGTGATCGACCTGGCGGAGCGCTGCTGCGAGGGTCGCATGGTGGTGACGGGCGGCGGCGGCTACGACGCCTGGCGCAGCGTGCCGCGCGCGTGGGCCCGGCTGTGGGCGCGGCTGGCCGAACGCGAGCTCCCGGACGAGCTGCCCGAGACATGGCGCCGCGCCTGGGGTGAGCGCCTGGGCGTCAGCTTGCCGACCCGCCTGCGCGAAGGCACGCTGCCCGACCTCGACGCACGTGCGACCGAGCGCGCCGCCTCGCACGCACTGGCTGTCGCCAAGCGGGTCGCGGCGCGGCTGACGCCGCTGTGGCGCCGCGAGGACTGAGGCGCCGCCCGGTACACTGCCTCGAGCCGTCGGCCGCGGCCGGCGGACCGGAGGTGACACCCATGCGCATTGGCTTCATCGGTCTCGGCACCATGGGCGGCCCGATGGCCGCCCGCCTCCTCGAGGCTGGTTTCGACGTGTGCGTCCACAACAGGACGCGCGAGCGAGAAACACCCCTGGTCAAGCGGGGCGCGCATCCCGCGGCCAGCCCGGCCGAGGCCGCGGGCGAGAGCGAGGTGTTGATCACGATGGTGGCCGACACGCCCGACGTCGAGGCGGTGCTGTTCGGCCCCCAGGGCGCGGCCGAGGCGTTGGACCCGGGTTCGGTCGTCATCGACATGAGCACCATCGCGCCCGACGCGGTCCGCAGCATGCACCGGCGGCTGGCGGAGCGCCAGGTGGCGCTGCTCGATGCGCCCGTCTCGGGCGGCAGCGAGGGCGCGCAGCAGGGCACCTTGTCGATCATGGTCGGCGGCGAGGAACCCGCCTTGGAGCGGGTGCGTCCGCTGCTCGAGGTGCTGGGTACCACCATCACGTACGTCGGCGCCAGCGGCGCCGGCCAGGTCGCCAAAGCGATGAACCAGGTGATCGTGGCCGGAACCTACGCGGCGGTGGCCGAGGGTCTGGTCCTCGGCATGGCCGCCGGCATCGACGTCGAGGCCGCGCATCGGGCGGTCTCGGGCGGCGCCGCCGGATCGTGGGGACTCACCCACCGCGGCCCGAACATGCTGCGCAACGAGTACCCCCTTGGGTTCCGCGTGCGCTTGCACCGCAAGGACCTCGGCATCGCACTCGACGCTGCCGCCGCGGCCGGTGCCCCGCTGCCGCTGGCGGCGTACGTGGCCCAGCTCGAGACGGGCCTGGTCAAGCGCGGTTTCGGTGACGAGGACGTCAGTGCCATCGCCAGGGTGGTACGCGAACAGGCCGGTCTGGACGACTGACCGCGCTGCCTCCCCGGCCCGCCGCGGCGCGACTGGCCCGCCTCGCCACGCCCGCCGCGAACCGAGACCGCCGCGACGCGCTCAGGTCGGTCGCCGGGCGATGACCCACACCCTCGGATCGCCCTCCTCGCACGGCTCGCCACCGGGGTAGCGCAGCAGTTCGACGGGCGCGAAACCCACCGCCGTCAGCACGGCCTCGAGTTCGGGCGGGTCGAAGGGGCGCTCCTCGTGGTACTCGACGAACGCCCCGGCAGGTCCGCGGCAGTACGCCGCCACGCGCGCACGCCCCGCCTGGGCGTCCCAGGTGTGCTCCCAACGGTAGAACACGTCGTCCGCCCAGCCCTCGGCCACGTCGTCCTCCCAGAGGGAACGCAGACCGACGCTGGTGTTGACGTCGAACACGAACGCGCCGCCGGGCTCGAGGTGCGCCAGCACCCGCTCGCAGGCGGCCGCGAGTTCGCCGTCACCGGTCAGGTTGTTGAGCGCGTCGAAGACCGCGATGACCAGGTCGAAGCGGCGCCGCAGCGACAACGTGCGGGCGTCCGCAACGGCGTAGCGGCCGTCGGGATCGCGGCGCCGCGCGGCCCGCACCATCGCCGCCGAGGGATCGACGCCGAGCACCGCATAGCCCTCGTGGCGGTACGGCGTGCCGGCCCGCCCGGTGCCGCAGCCCAGGTCCAGCACACGCTCGCCGCGCCAGCCCCGCAAGGCCAGCTGCGTCAGCACGAAGCGGCACCAGGAGCGGTACGGCACGTCCTGCATGATCGCGTCGTAGACGTCCGCCAGCGCGCTGTACGGGGGCCGCCGCGGAGCGCCGGGCGGAATGCGGCTGGCGCTCACCGCGGCCTCGACGGCGCCGGTCGGCCCCGTCGGCGAGGCGCAAGCGCCTGAATCGTGAGCCAGACCCCGGTGCGCCAAATGCGGCGCCGGTACGGTGCTGGCAACCTTGAGGGCGTCGCTCCGCACCCCGCTGCCCCCCCGGCGGAGCTGCCTTCAAGGTTCTTCTGTGGTCTCGCCCGTGCTTGCCTCGCGCTCGCCACCGGCATGTCCCTCACCGCGTCGCACCGTCCGTCCCGCGCGCCCTCGCGAACGTCGCGCGTCATGCTACCCGGGCGGGGCCGCGCAGCCGTGGCGCGGGTGGTAGCGTGGCGCCATGATCGGCGTCGACCTCGGCACCACCACCGTGCGCATCCACCTCAAGGGCAAGGGCGTCGTGCTGCGCGAACCAGCCGTCATCGCCGTGGCGAAGGGCAGCAACGACGTCAAGGCCGTCGGCGAGGAGGCGTACCGGATGCTGGGCCGCACGCCCGGCAACGTCATGGCCGTGCGCCCCATGGCCGACGGCGTGATCGCCGACTACACCCTCACCGAAGCGTTGCTCAAGGCGTTCATCCGGAAGGTCCTGACCGGCCCCGCGCGCTTCCTACGGCCCACCATCATGGTGTGCATCCCGTCCGGGATCACCGAGGTCGAGAAGCGCGCCGTGGTGCAGGCGGTACACGAGATCGGCGCCCGCAAGGCGCTCTTGATCGAGGAGCCGATCGCCGGCGCCATCGGGGCCGGTGTCCGCATCGAGGAACCGGTGGGCACCATGGTCATCGACGTCGGTGGGGGCACCACCGACATCGCGGTGCTGTCGATGGGTGGCATCGTGGTGAGCGAGTCGCTGCGAATCGCCGGTAACCACTTCGACCGCGACATCATGGCCTTCATCAAGGCCAAGCACAACCTGCTGATCGGCGACCGCACCGCCGAGGAGATCAAGCGCACCGTGGGCGCTGCCATCCTCCCGAGCGCGGCCGACATCGCCGAGATGGAGGTGCGGGGCCGCGACTTGATCGACGGCATGCCCAAGACCGTGGTCGTCTCCACCGAGGACGTGGTGGAGGCCTTGCGGGACTCGCTCGACAAGATCGCGGTGGGCGTCCGCAAGGTGCTGGAGCAAGCGCCGCCAGAGCTCATCTCCGACGTGATCGAGCGCGGCATCGTGCTCATCGGCGGTGGTTCGCAGCTGCGCGCGCTCGATCTGTTCCTCCAGCGCATCACCAGCATCCCGGTGGCGCTGGCCGACAACCCGGTCGACTGCGTCGTCATCGGGACCTCGAAGGCGCTCGACATGGCGCATCTGCTGCAGGACGCGCGCAACAAGTACGACACGTACTGACGCTGCGTCCGGCGCTTCGCGGGACGCAGCCGTGCCGAGCGCGGCCGGACGCAGCCGGGCGGCGCGCTACAGGATGCCTTGGAGGTGAAGCGACGCCTGCGGTCGCGGCGACCACCGCGACCGCAGGCGCGATCGCTCAGGCGACGTCGACCAGCTCGACGTCGAAGGTCAGCGGCTCGCCGGCCAGCGGATGGTTGGCGTCCAGGGTGATGGCTTCGTCACCGATGGCGGCCACCCGTACGGGCATCGTTTGGCCGTCCTGGCCGCGCAACCCGAGTTCCATGCCGACCTCGGGCTCGAGCCCTTCGGGCAGCTGCTCGTTGGGGACGTCGAGCAGGAGATCCTCGCGACGTTCGCCGTAGGCATCGCCAGGGGCGATACGGACGGTCTTGCTGTCGCCGACCTGCATGCCGTTGACGGCCTCTTCGAAGCCTGGGACCACCTGACCTGCGCCGACCGTGAACGCGAGCGGATCGCGCCCTTCGGAGCTGTCGAACACGGTCCCGTCGTCGAGACGGCCCGTGTAGTGGACGTGGACGGTGTCGCCGGTGTTGGCAGTGGCCATGGGCGACCTCCTTCCTCGGTGCGCGAGGCCCGCTTCGGACCAACGACCCACCCGAGGGCCGCGGTGCGCACCCTCAGTACCCTACCGCCTGACCGTCCTTGCGATGGTCGGACCCCGCTACGTACCCCGTCTCGTCGCGCCACACGAGTTGCGCGCCGCCGAACCCGAAGCTCTGGTCAGGCGGGGTCACGTTCACATCGTGGCCGAGTTCGAGCAGCACCTGCAGCGTGGCGGCCGGCAGCGAGGCCTCCACCGCCAGGCTGCGCCCGGCCAGCACCCGCCAGCGGGGGGCATCGGAGGCCGCCTGCGGGTTCTGGCGCTGGTCCACGAGCCGTAGCGTCATCTGCACGTGGCCTTGGGCCTGCATCGGTCCACCCATCACCCCGAAGCTGCAGCGCGGCGCGCCCGCTTCCGTTAGGAAGGCCGGGATGATCGTGTGGAACGGACGCTTCCCGCCACCGACGCGGTTGGGGTGGCCGGGCGTGAGCACGAAGCCGGCGCCGCGGTTCTGGAGCGCGATGCCAGTGCCGGGCACCACGACGCCCGAACCGAAGCCAGCGTAGTTCGACTGGATGAAGCTGACCATGCGGCCGGCCGCGTCGGCCGCGCTCAGGTACACCGTCCCGCCAGCCGGTGGCGTCCCGTGGCCGGGGTCACCGGCCCGCTTCGCGTCGATGAGGGCTGCGCGCTCCACCAGATAGGCGTCGTCGAGCAGCTGCGCGGCAGCGACCTCCGTCATGTGGTCAGGGTCTGCGATCCAGCGTTCGGCGTCGGCCAGCGCCAGCTTCAGCGCCTCGATCTGCAGGTGCAGCCAGCGCGGGCTATCGAGCGGATGGTCGTGCAGGTCGGGGCGATGCCGCAGGATGCCCAGGGCGATGAGCGCCGCCAGGCCCTGCCCGTTGGGTGGCAGTTCGAACAGATCGAAGCCACCATACGGCGTCGACAGCGGCGCCACCCACTCGGGCCGATGCTCGGCCAGGTCGTCGTGCTCGAGCAGGCCGCCACCGCTGCGGGCGTGCGCGGCTATGGCGTCGGCGAGGTCGCCGCGGTAGAAGGCCTCGCCGGCGGTCTCGGCGATGCACATCAGCGAGCGGGCCTGGTCGGGGAAACGCCAGGTCTCCCCCGCCCGTGGCGTCGTGCCGCCCGGCGCAAAGGCGCGCTGCCAGTCGGGCTGGTCGGCGAAACGCGCGCGGCTGAGCGACCAGGCCCGGGCGGTGATCGGCGAGACGGCGAAGCCTTCGGCTGCGTACGTCACGGCGGGCCCGAGCAACGTCTCGAGCGCCAGACTGCCGAAACGCTCGTGCAGTGCCACCCAGCCCGACACCGCGCCGGGCACCGTGACGCTGTCCCAACCGCTGTAGGGCAGCGCGTCGGCACCGGCGAAGCGCTCCGGGCGGAGGGCTCGCGGACTGCGGCCCGAGGCGTTCAGCCCGTGCAGCCGCTCGCCGTCCCACACGAGCGCGAAGGCGTCGCTTCCGAGCCCGTTGCTGGTCGGTTCGACCACGGTCAGGGTGGCGGCCGCAGCGATGGCGGCGTCCACGGCGTTGCCGCCTTGGAGCAGCATGCGCAGGCCAGCCTGCGCCGCCAACGGCTGCGAGGTGGCGACGACGTTGCGAGCCATGAGCGGCATCCGCTGCGACGGGTAGGGACAGTGGGGATCGAGGTTCATCTGCTGGGTTCCTCTGGTTCGCGAGACGGGGCGGTGCTCGGGGCGGTGCTCGGGGCGGTGCTCGGGGTCGGTGTCGGGGTCGGGGTCGGGGTCGGGGTCTCAGGCGCAGCCGCGGCACGCGCGGCCACGCCAGTGAGCACGAAGCCGAGGGCGTAGCCGACCGCAACGACGCTCATGATGCCGATGAGGTACATCGCGCGCTGGCCCGAGAGCACGAGCAACGCACCGAACCACGCCGGGATGGAGAGCAGCACGCCGGCAGCGATCACGCCCGAGAGGGCCGACTGACGCCCGCCGGCATGGATCGCGGCGTGGCCGAACAGCCACCCGAGCGGCAGGGGG
>SL_3KL_010_SEDDRAFT_10001784_pt1 | contig 19664 bp, 14 predicted proteins | sample SodLakKL_010_SED_2_FD_10381 | JGI IMG/M metagenome (IMG submission 10381) | reverse complement strand
CCCTGTGCTATTGGTTTCGCTCCTTCGGAGCTTTACATGATCAAAGGTGTAGAATATTATTTCTAAACGCAAAGATCGCAGGTAATCCTCATTTGACTCTGAGTTTCTAAAATACCGGGAGCCCTGAAAGGGCGACAATCAACAGCGCAGGGTGAAGCCCTGCGATTCAACGACGAATCCCACACAATACCAAGCCCTGAAGGGGCGAAAGCCTAATCCCACACATATCTCTCATTGTACTCCATATTATATTCTTTCAAAATCACGAGATATTCTTCCTTAAATGTTTTCACTCTATGATGTTCTCGCTGGTTTTGAATATATGCCTTTGCCTTTTCCATCCGGCGGGGATCGACTGAAAATGCCCCGTATCCATTCTGCCAGTAAAAATTGCTCAGGCAATCGTCTAATGTTTTCACCCACTTTGATGAATTTGTTTTTACCGTCTCAAGCAATTTCATCAGTGCTATCTTCTTTGAAAGCAGACATAGTATATGAACATGATCTTTATAACCGCCGACGATTACCGGCTTGCAATCAAGATTCTTGCATATACCGCCGATGTATTTGTAAAGTTCTTCTTCTATCGAATCGATGATCAGTGGTTCCTGGTTCTTAGTACTAAATATGATGTGGGTGTATTGTTTTACTAACGACTGGCCCATAGTACTCCTCCCGATGTCGCCTTTTCAGAGCTTAATGGTATATTGTGGTTTTCCTTGTTACACAGGGCTTCACCCTGTGCTTTTGGTGTCACTCCTTCGGAGCTTTAAATGATCAAAAGTATAGAATATTATTTCTAAAGGCAAAGATCGCAGGTAACCTTCATTTGACTCTACGTTTCTAAAATACCGGGAGCCCTGAAAGGGCGACAATCAACAGCGCAGGGTGAAGCCCTGCGATTCAACTGAAGGGGTGAAATCAGTTTCATCTAATTTAACTATGCTTCGCTGCATTCGATGGGCGTTTCTTTACCGCCTCAGCAAACTCCTCCGGAGACGGACATCCACGCTTTAACCAATCATACTCAAATACCTTGATCTGGTACTTCGGTATCTCGCTCACGGCGCTGAAACCGGAGCCCGGCAAACTGGTCTTCTTGCTTACGACAAGGATAGTAAGCGGTGGAAGTTTTTCTATAAGACAATAGGATTGGATCGGCTCAAGTAATTGGCCGAGTGCCGGAGGCGGTACACCTATTAATTTTGCCAGAAAATCCTATGTCAAAATCTGTTTATTCGAGGCCGCTAATGTGAGTACCGGCCAAATTTGGGCGGCGCGTTGGGGGACGGTCATTTTTATATCCTGATTAAATTTATATTTAAGAATCTTGAAAATTAAATCTAAAATGTCCTATATTACTACTGACAAGTAAAGCCTTGTGCGTGGGGCTCCGTGCCGCTCTAATTTATTAAAAATATTAATGATGCGGCATCCCGCAATAAGCGGGAGAAGGTTCCTCGAAAATAGCGCACAAGGTTTTGTCGTTTTTATGGGAAACAATGGGTTCTCTTAAACAGATCGATACTTCTGTACTTGCTGCCAATAATAATATGCTTCCGGTAAAGTTTGTTTTAATCTGTTTAATATTTGCAAATCTTCGGTCAACTGATCATCGGTGATTTTAGATACTGAATATTCTTTCACATCATCATAATCACACTCGATATTGAGTAGTGTTGTGACTAATGCACAGCGCGAGGCATTTGTCTTTGCACTATCCAAATTGTATGTACCAATCAATAGGTGATTTCGAATTTTTCGAATTCCGGTTTCTATCTCCCTCGTAATTTCATTTTCAACTGCTCTTCGAAGTCTTATTTGAGATATCAGAAATGATAGGTTAATAATGTCCTTGACAACTTCATTATTATTAAATGATTTCTTGCGAAACGAGGATTCCTGCTTGATTGACTCTGTAAATGTTTCGTTAACCTCCTTTAAGTTATCCGCTAATGAAAATAATATTCCGATGTCAAACAACTGCTTGTTGATTTCCATATCCTTTCCTATACCAAACGATATACCTGTAGTAGTGGGAGCAAAAGCAGTCATTTTATCGCCAAGCAATCCATTAATGGTCGGGACATCAACAGATATGTGCTCATTAACTTCAATAAATCCTGTATTAATTTCCCTTGATATTATTTCGGGATATGGATGTGCAGAATGGAGTACATCAAGAAGGACGTAGGCAGGAACATGCGGATTAATGACCGAGTTGTAAAAGATCTTATAGTGACTCTTTGGGATATTGCTTTCTGTACGAGAGTCCGCTTCCCATTTTGTGAAACGATCGGCTTTTACAATATTCTCCAATGCAGTCTCGATCTTTTTGATTGGTGCTTCGGTCACAATATCTACATCAATCGAAAGCCGCAGAGGTTTCGGAAGCAGCAATAACAGAGATGTCCCTCCTTTAAAGACAAATTCAATACCCTCCTTTCGCAGACTCCCAACAAGCTCAAATGCATATATTGCCCTTTCGAGAATTGTTGGATCGGCGGCGGGATATTTCCCGCGCAATTCATCTATCCAATCTTTCGAAAATGATGAATTTTGAATCATAAGCTAAATATGCACAGTAACGACACCTAATGGGCTGTGGTGTCAATAATGTGCATTTCTATTAATTCATTTATATTCCTGTCAATTTTTCGCCTTTTTGCATAATCTATTATGTATCCCAATCTAATCCTGAAATTCTGCAAGAAATACTGAAACACTTTGTTGTACTCCTCTTTTTCAATAAGATCAAGCCTCTCTGCCTCTAAATAAAGATCAACCAGGATGTTTTCAATAGCGGGAGTATGATTTTTTGTTTCCACTCTTGTAACTTTTGGTCGTAATACAATAGCATCTTTAATGAGATTAACGTATTTGTCGCGTTCTAACTTAGTTGTTGGGTTTTCAAAAACAAAATATCCTTGTGTTTCAAGAGAATTCTTCAGGGAGGATAAATTTTCTTTATCAGAGTAAATAAATGTTACATGTTTTGATAGCTGATGATGAAAGGCAAATTTAATTTGCCCGGTGCTCCAGATATAAAAATTAAGAAATGGAAAGCTCTCTTTGATAGCTTTTTGTATTTTATCAATATACTCCTCATCAAGCACGATTGTATCTTTTAAGGTTGAATAATAACCTCTTCCGGAATCGAATATCACGTTATCTTTTTTCAGTCGATATAATGCATTATGGAGTGTATTGTCTTTTACCTCTCCATACCTCTCCAGATACTTCTTCAATGCATCAAAGGATATATATTTTCTATCCTTGATATACTCCCGTATTCGGTCAATAAATTTCTTTTCTGCGGTTGGCTCCATAATTATCTTTGATTTACAATTATTTTATTAATGATAACCTTCTATACCCCGGATTAGTTTCCTCGAAAATAGCGCACACGGTTTTGTCGTTTTTAATTGTGTTTTCGATTCGCAGTCGCCTTTATGTACTTCATCCTAAAAGATTCATCAACTTATCGACCTCATCCTTCGATTTAAAATAATGAAATTCCCCGTATACCAATCCCTCTTCTTTTTCTCCCCTGCCGGGCAATGCATCTTTAACCTTTTTTATATCCACTGAGAATGCATCGGCAATTCGTTCGGGACGTATATCGGTCTTCAGACCTACCTGACCAGAACTCTCTTTCGGATGGATTGAGATAAATGCCTTTTTTCCTCCTTCAACGTGGGTAGTAAAACGAATCGTAGTTTTTGTATTTTGCTTGCCAGCCGATAATGGTAGAAGTTTTTCATATAAATAATCAAATAAATCGCCAATACCATTAGATCTGGCAATTTCACTAAATTGTTCTACAGTTAGACGAACCCTCCTCCCCTTCTTCTGTTCAGCACGATCTTCCACTGCCTCAGGTTCCATTAGCCATGACCTGCCGATTAATGTTTTACCCTCTTTATCAACGAAGCATGAAAAGAAAACCACATTGATGTCAAGATCGTGTTCTTCCGAAAGATACTTTACGATTCTCTCTGATGTCGGATCAAGATGTGAGGCAATGATTATTATTTTGTGGGATAAATTCAATTCATCCGGCAGTTCTGTTCCGAATTTTCCCGAAAAAGCAGATTCAAGATCTCCCTTTAAATATTCGAGAGCGATGGATTCAATTTTCTCAACAGAGATATTGCGCACCCAGCTTGCATAGTCTAAAGCTTGCGCTATTACATCACGTGGTGTTTTGTCCTTCTTGATCTCTATAATAACCAGATTACCTTCTTCATCCATTCCAAGAAGATCTATATATCCACCATACCTTGTCTGAACCTGCCTGCCGATGAGCAGGATATCCGGTGATATTAACGACGCATCGGCGTCAATCCATTCTTCGAGCTGCTGTTCGCTTTCGAGTTTTCCGGAGCCTAACGGCTGTAGTGCTTCCCCCTCTTTTTGCCAGATTTTCATTTCGATGGGCATTGAGTATTACCTTTAAAAATTCTATTATGAGTGTAAAAACAATTCTGTTAATAGTTAAGTAATTCCATTACGGCAGAATTCCTCAAAACTAATCCCTGGGAATTTCACCTTACTTTTCTCTTTAAATATTCTTAAGTATAACTTTTTAAAATGATCTGAGTTATCTCTATTTATAACATATATTTCAGGTGTCTTATTATTAAATGTTTCAGAGCGCTTGAATAAATATTTAACATGGAGGTCTGCATCGGGAAATGAGTATCCGCAGATGTAGATCCTTTTAGCTTGTCTTATTATCTCGTCTGCTTTTTTGTATACTTGTCTTATGAACAGATTTGTCATCTCTTTATAAAATGTGGGGGGTATTATTATTGGTTCCATTCTGGTTCCACAATCATCACATGGCTTTGATTTATAAAATGCTTCAGTTGCTTTATATCGAGTTCGTTCTACATGAATACAGGTTGGGCAATAGAGCAAATTTAAAGACCCATGGATTTTTAGCAGATATACAGATTTATTGCGAGTAGGTCTTTCAAAATCATCTTTCCTCCTATAGTTAATTAATTCGATTCCATAGTCAATATGATAGCTATCATATTGTTCTATTAGTGCATTATCTATCAAAATATCATAGTTAAGAGTTATAAACGCTGTATTTTTTAATTTCCTATTCCGAATTAAACGAGCGACGAGATCATTATGATATTCTGCCTGACCAAGTAGCTTCTCGTCAAGAATCTTTGCGATTAAAAATATTAAGCTATTTCTCAGTTCCTGAATAGTATCTTTATTGTAGCCTTTAAAACTTTCATTTTGAAGGGTTGCTAAATCTAACATCCCGAGACATTCTTCAAATGTAGGGAAATCGTCGTTTTCGAGTGATTGGTCTTCAACATTGATTCCCCAAAATTTTGAAAAATAATCCTTTATCCTAGTCTCCTCAGTACTATAATCTTCAAACTTAAAAGAACGAATGTAGTTTATATAATCAAAGAATGACATAAACAATTCTTTCTGCAATGGTGCCCCTTCACTTTTTGAGGCACCAGCTCCAAGAAGTATGACATCAGAAACTTGCATAATTTAATTTACCTATAATTAGAATTCTTGTAAGATGTTACTTCTCTCAATACTTCCAATCCCCATGGCTCACCGGAAATCTATTCAACTCATCCCGGTAAAATCGCCATTTCGGCATAAACTTATTCATTAGCCTAATAAAGCGGTCGGTATGGTTTCGTTCTAACATGTGCACCATTTCGTGGACAATGATATACTCAAGACACTCCGGCGGTTTTTTGGCTAATTCGAGATTCAGCCAGATACGTTTTGCCTGACGGTTACATGTTCCCCATTTTGTTTTCATCTTTTTTATACCAAACTCATTAACCCTGACTCCCATCTTCTTTTCCCACTTCTCAATTAACGGCGGAGTGGCTTCCTTCAGGTGTTTCCGGTACCATTCATCAAGTATTTCTTTCCTTTTGTTCCGGTCGGATTTTGGTCTTACGTATAATTCAATCGTGCTGTGTTTTAATTCGACTTTGGGCGGTGCATTGTGTTCGATTATTTTGAGTAAATATCGTCTACCTCTGAAATAGTGACTTTCCCTGTTAACATAGTCCCTCGGGGCTTCGCGCTGTTGATTTTTAATGTTGGTCTGATGTTTTTTTATCCAGTTTAATTTAGATATTGCAAAGATGCGTATAGTGTCCATGTCGAGGCGGCGCGGTGCCGAAATTCGTACACGGCCGGTAGGCGGGTGCACACTTAAATGCATATTCTTAATATCTTTCTTGATTATATCTATCGTAATATTTCCGAGCTTCAATTTTTCCATATCAGTATTCATTCTGCTCTTTCACTATAGTAAATATCCTTTCAACTTCTTTTTCGTCCTGTAATACTTCATATAATGCAGCTTTGATCTCATTTTCCTTCTGCAAATTACCACGCCAATCCGCTTTTTTTACATAGCGAATTTTTTGATCACACACCATTGCTAATTCGGTATTCTTTTGAAGATTATTATATAATACCCGTTGTGCGGGTGTTTTCAATTCTGCGGGGGTATCGTCGCTCTTCCCCTGGGTTACTCGCTGTGCAAGATTAGCTATCTTTTTAAGATATTCCTCATAGCTGATTGCGTTTGCTTTACGTTCTCTGATAATCGCATCGAGGAGCTTCGACATATCGTCGAAAAATGCAGGGTCTATCAAATGCTCCTTGATAATCTTCTGACGTACGTTATTCTCTACGGTTTCAGCAACTGCTTCTTTATTTTCACGAATATCTTTCGGCAGGTTATTTATCGCATCTGCAATCCCTGTGTTCTCTATAATATCGAGCAATGTCATATCGCCAAACGGTGATATCGGTCGCGCCTCGTCTGCCTGAATATACCTGTCGATAAGGTGGCGCATATCCGCTTCGTATGTTTTTAAATCGAGCGTTTCGCCGCTTGCCCGCCGGATTTCTTCACGAAGCTTTAAGTAGAAATCCAATTGTTTCTTTATATTTTCAATTTCTTTTTCTGTATATCCTGCCTCTTCCATATCATCGGCTATATTTGCATATGCACGGATTAACGATACGGTTGCTTTATAAAGTGCAGTACGCCTGACTTCCCGGCTTTTGAGTTCTTCCGGGATTTCAGGGTTGCCGCAGAAATAGCGGATATATTGAATCGTACCCTTCGGTGGCTCGACCGGCTCACAGATAAGTGCAATCTCTTCCAGCGCATCATCCAGGCGTCCGCGTCCTTTCTGCAAACGATCCTGTATTAACACATCGCAATCTTCTTTCCTGAACTCATCGTAATCCAGCTCCGAAGTATATACCGCAACAGCACTTTCCACGTGACGAAACAGATCCTTGTAATCCACTATATAGCCGAATTGCTTGTCGTCGGTGTGAAGCCGATTGACACGGCATATTGCCTGAAACAAACCGTGATCCTGCATACTTTTATCGATGTATAAATACGTACACGGAGGTGCATCGAAACCCGTTAGCAGTTTATCGACGACGATGAGTAACCTCATATTGGCAGGTTCTTCACGGAATTTCCGTTTGGCTTCATCCTCATAGTCCTCTGTTGTACGGTCACCCAACAATTCTTTATATTTGTTATAAATAAACTGCTTCTCCGTTTCAGTATTTGCCCCGGTATCTTCGGTGGCAATATCGCGTGTGTTCGGATTGTAGGAGGTAACAACAGCACACCTCCCTTTCAACTCTGTATTCTGGAAAATTTCATAATATTTACACGCTTCATAAATACTGGATGTAACGAGAAGGGCATTTCCGCGCTCGGAGTTCAATCTGGGTTTAGCGCTAAAATCTAAAAGTATGTCATTCACGACTTTTTCCATCCGGGAACGCGCGCTTAACACTTTCTGCATCGTTCCCCATTTCTTCTTCAACTCCGATTTCTGAAAATCGTTTAATCCCTTCGTCTTCGCATTAAACCATTCGTCAACCCGCTGCAGAGATGATAGTTTTTGATCTATATCCCGTGCCTCATACACCAGGTCGAGTACCACCTCATCCTGTACCGCTTCGTTGAATTTGTATGTATGAATATATTTCCCGAAGACTTCGAGACTCGTTTTCTTATCCTTTTTCAGCAAGGGAGTGCCGGTGAAACCGATAAATACTGCATTCGGCAGCATCGCTTTCATCGTACGATGCAGTTTTCCGCTCTGCGTGCGGTGACATTCATCAACAAAAAGAAACAACTCACCCACCGAACGCGGTGGCTGATTTTCCAGATCTCTTATATACTCATTAAAATTTTCAACATCTCTCTTGCCAAACTTGTGGACTAACGAGCAAAATAATCTCGGATTCGGCCTCTCTAATTGTTCCATCAGCTCACGACCGCTTTTACTCCTTTTTATCTCTTCTCCCGAATCTTTGAATACACGCTCGATTTGTTTGTCCAGTTCATCACGGTCGGTTATAACTGCTACACGGGCATTCGGATTGTTTTCAAGTATCCATTTTGCCAGAAATACCATCACGATACTTTTCCCGCTCCCCTGGGTGTGCCAGATGATTCCGCCTTCACGCCTGCGAATGTGTTCCTGCGCCGCCTTCACTCCGAAATACTGATGCGCACGGGTGAGCTTTTTAATACCGCCGTCGAAAAGAACAAAATCATAAATCAACTCAAGGAATCGCTCCTTATTGCACAACTTTATGAGATACTTGTCCAGTTGGAGGAGACTGTCATCCTGCTCGTCCTCCTTCCATTTCAGATAATATTTTTCCGGAGTACCGATTGTGCCGTAACGCAAACCTTCGGTATCGTTCCCAGCAAAGATGAACTGGATGGTTGAGAAGAACGACCAGATAAAATCCTTTTTCTGATTGGTAATGCTCTGCCGTATACCGGCGCCTATATCGCCTATGCTTCTTTTAAGTTCAATAACCCCCAATGCAATTCCGTTTACATAGAGAACAATATCAGGACGTTTCGTGCGGGCACCGGATATGGTCACCTCCTCTGCAATTCCAAAATCGTTTTCTTCCGGATTTTTCCAGTCGATTAAATGCACGGTCTCATAATTTTCGCCTGCTTCTGCTTTTACCTTAACGCCATACCGGAGCAAGGAATAAACATTTTTGTTGTTTGTGTAGAGACTTTCGTTGTAATTGTTAGCGGCAGTGGTTAGCTCATAGAGGGCTTTCGAGATTTGTGTTTTGTTGTACCCTTTGCGTGTGAGATATCGTGTTAGAAGTTCTTCTTCTATATTGCTGTTTTTCGGGCGTTCTTCCCAGTTGCCGAGATATGCGTATCCTAATTCTTTGTCGAATAGTTTGACAACCCGGTTCTGTGTTTCGCGTTCTATTTGTCCGACGTGGTTCATTATTTACCGTAGAAGGTTTTTTAATTTAAGACACCGGTACCAGTAGAAAAAAGTCGGTTTATTTTATCTCAATTATCGTTATGCATCACCTGCAAACCGGATCTTGAGTAGGTTAGTTAGGTGGATGCTTTTGTTTGTCATTCAAATCATTAATCTTTATTTTTAATCCGACCAAAGCTTTTCTTTTTTCTTGAGCTAAGGTCGGGATACAAATAATTAAGTTATCCTTTGCTCTACTTAGCGCGACATAATATATTCGGCATTCATCATCGTCAGATTCAATGGTTGGACTTATTATATGATCTAGATCGGCCTCAGACTCTAAAGCAAGAACAACTGTTCCGAATTCGCTTCCTTTTGCTTTATGAATGGTTCTAATGTTACTGATATCATCTTTGACCACAAGGCAATTAATCATGTCATTGCAATTCCATTTTTCAGCATATTCTTTTATCTTTCCACTTCTTATCGAAGCACCTATCTTAATATTAAAATTATCAAGAAGATATTTATAATAATGATTGTTAAATTCTAAGAGGTTGGTTTCTTTGAATTTGTCCCACTCGCTTACAATTTTAATAAGAAGAGCAACTGATACTTTTTGTTTCATATATTTAGTGATGTATTTATTATCTTTATACCTTCTAATACACCTTTCAATTGCTTTGATTGATTCCTTATAATTTTTCTGGAAGGATAATTCGAGAGCAAGAAGCATTGAATATATAAAGTATGATCTTTCAGAATTTGAATCAACATATCTCACTTCATTCCATAGGTCTTCTAGCTTGGTATCCTTTTGAGTTTTTATTTGCGCAGCATAATCATTTTTTCGCGTAAGAATTACATAATGATTATTGTAATATTCATCATGATTTTCTATGAAAGCCTTTATTGGACCTACATATGCTCTAACAGACGAACCCCTTCTTTTATTAATTGATTTTTGTTCAATTTCTTTGCCGCGTATATGATTTAATAATTGGATTATTTCTTCTGTTGACCGTCTATTATTCTCGATTTTGTAATCTATCTGATTGTCGAAGATAAAACTTTCAAAATCTTTTCTGCGAGCACCCTGCAAACTATAGATGGATTGCGCAAGGTCTCCGATAACACCTATTATTGAACCAGACTCTCCTATTTTTTTCAATATAGCTGTTTGTATAGGATTGGTATCTTGGAACTCATCGACAAATACATATGGAAATTTTGCTCTAATAAAATTAAGTATCTCAGGATATTCCTTGATAAGAGAATATGAAAAATATAGCACATCTTCATGATGAAGAATACCTATATCCCAATAATAATTTTTGTAATTATTAAACTTTTCTTCCTTTATCCAATAGCTCCCAACTTTTCTCTTATAGTTTGATCTTGGACGGCATATAAGTTCATCATCGTTTTGAAACCACCAATCAAGTTCCGAAAGACATTCGTGAATCTTTTTGTCATCTTTAATATACATTAAACCTTGATCGCGCTTCCAGTCATAAATGACTTTGTTGTTTGGAATATGCTCGACGTGACCATCCAATGCCTTCATATTAAGAAGCGGCTTTCCTTTTTCATTCTTCAATAAAAAACCATATGGTTTCACTATGTTAGAGTACAAAAAACCATGTATAGTCGTAACCTCAACTCTTTCAGCAGATTGTTTAAGTCGAGTCTGGATTTCCTCAACGCCCGAGTTTGTGTACGTGATACATGCAATTATCCGAGTTAATCCTAATCTCTCTGATCGCTTTACAACATTCTTAATATGTTTTATGAGCCAGTAGGTTTTACCGGCGCCTGGACCTGCAAAAATTCGGAAATGTTTTTCTATATCACGGAGTTCAGAATTAGAATCAATAGCTTTACAATTATCCCAATCAATCATGTTATCATCCGTTCATCCAGTTCATCGCTATTTTAATATTAGTCGGTACATTAAATGATACTGGCTTTTCAGCTTCTATATTTTTCCTCAATTTGTATTCAAGTTGCATTGCATGTTCGCCCTTTGCATTATGTACAGCCATAAAGTAATGATAAGCGATTATTCCTTTTTTCTTATCATCTTCATTCCAAGAGGAATTATCAAGTAAACTGCATACAGTTGTATCGATATTTGGAGTATCTTTAAAAGATTCAAAATCGTTAGTAGAATAATTTTCCATGAGTTTTTCTATAATGTTCCTATGCTTAGGCATAACGCTGTCTGTAATAATAAGTTTGCAATCTGGATTTTCAAAAGCAATGTCATATTCCAAAGTTTTTCCTTTACCAGATTCATTGCAGAAAATACGGATATTTGATGACTTTCCGGATTTTAAGGAACTTACATTATCCGCGATACCTTTATGATTATTATCTTCTTTTATTTCAAAAGGAAAGCACTTTTTCCATTTAGTATCTACTAAACGAGTAGGGTCGGAATCAACGATGCATGCTACTTTTCTATTGATTGCGTGCTTTTTGAAAGAATCTTTTTGATCGAAATTGAAAAGCTTTAAAAAATGCTCAAAATAACTGCCGCCAATGTTCACAATAGAAACATGGCTGTCAACCAAAGGTTTTTTTTCGTATTCACTAAGACAATTCATTAAGAGCTGTTCAGCCAATCCCTCGACCAATATCACTTTATCTGAAAAAAGCATATCGGACTTAGTGGCGTCTAAAAAACGCTCCACATATGCTTTTGATTTTTTATCTTCATCTTTTGTAGTATCAAAGACATTTCCAGGATAAGCAACACATAGGCCGTCTGAATCATCAACATACATGCAAGTGATTTCATCAAGTGAAACAGCCGCAGTAATATGAGTTGAGTGAGTTGTAATGAAAAGCTGTCGCACTTGTTTTTCTCGATTAATGTTCTCTTTCAAAAATTTTAAAAATTTGAATTGCATCGCCGGATGCAAATGAGCTTCGGGTTCCTCAATGATAAGCATGGGAAATACTTTGGCGTTTTCAGCTCCGATATAACTAGAACAATCCATCTGCATTTTTGCCAAAATTAAGGCAATATAAATTAAATTGTTATACCCAAGACCGTTGTGAGTAGCAGGGATAGTTAATCCAGTCTTATTTTCAATTAATAGCTTCAAAGCGGAGAGCAATTCTGATTCAATGATTTCGCCTTCAAAAATTGGATTACCGCCTATAGAAGCTCCGGTATATGTTGAATATTTTAAAATCGCATCGACATCTACTCTCTTTTCTAAAGAATCGATAACTTTTTTTGAATCTTTATAAAATTGTGCTTCTCTTTTATCAATCTCTGTCTGCTTTTTGTCTTCATCCAACTTGCTATCTTTTGCTATATCATCATCTAGAAAGTAATCTAAAATTTCTTTTAACATGGGATTTCTTCCTGTAAACATTGTCTTTTCTACATCCCTTACTGGCCCCAAAAATTGGAAATCAAACCTTTCCAATTTTTCTCTCTCAGCTATATTATTGAATTCGAGCCGCCCTCCATATATTCTCGAAACATATTTTCTTATAAATTTTCGCTTGATCATCCTCCAATAGTCTTTGGCAATCAGGTTTAATTTGGATAACTTTTCAATCTCTTTTTCATAATCCTCTAATTCCCGATCTGGGAGAAAGAATGAGTAGGTGAGCATTGCTTCATAGGGAGGGTTGATATCCAACAGCCAAGTTGAAACTGTATTTTGATCTTCATTGTTCTCGTTTTCTGCCTTTTCTGACTGTCTCAGAATAACTGAAATATCTATACGTGGTGGGCTTTTAAAATCGTTTATTGATTGGTTAAAATCATCAACAGTCAACTTTTTTGAAGTATTATTATCAAAAATTAAGGCCAAAGCTTTTAACAGGTTTGTTTTTCCAGAGTTATTATGTCCGATGATAACATTAACGCCATCGTTAAATTCAATTTCAGTATCTTTGAAATTTCGAAAGTTTTTAAGTTTAATTTTTGATATATACACGGACTCACTCCTTTCGAGCTTCAGCTATTACATTTTAATTGGGTCATCTCTGTTTCATACGAGTAGATCATAATTTTAACCTAACAAACATACACATAGTCTGCGGTGACGTTTTTCTTTACAAAGTCAATTATATCATCCTCTCTGCCCCGCCTTCTTGCATAGTTAATGAGTTTTGTAAAGTTAATGCTGTATTTATCAAAAGCAAACTGGTACACGTTTTGTAATTCGTTTCCCTGTAGAAAGTAGAATAAATGATCATCTATATAAGCATCTGCAATCATCTTCTCGAGCGAGGGATATATTGCCGGACGATTCTTTACCAGCGGTGCGCGCTTGACCAGCGGTTTGACAACAACGGCATTTCGCTTGTCCGTAACATACAATTGCATAGCATCTTCATCGGGATCCAGCCAGACGTTAGTACCGCGATCTTTTAAAAAATTGAACGAAGATTCAAGCATATCGCGTTCGATTTCAAACAGGTAAAAGTACTGCGCGGGTTGGTGGACCGTAAACGAATAGAGCCAGGCAGACGACCAGACACAATAGTCAATCTCCGCAAATTGTTGTGAAAAAAGTTTTCCCAATTTATTGGCAAATGAATCATCCGGATGCTTGTAAACCGGTCTGTTCGAAACAGCATAAACTCCCTTTTTAACACTTACCAGTATTCCCGATTGTTTGTACCGTGATATGCGTTTGCGAATGCTTTCATCCGTTGCCCCGGGATCGAGTGAGCGGAAAAACGATTCAAGCTCCCGTCTCGTAACAGTAGTTTTGTCTTTTAAAATATCAAATATATTACCCGTTCTTTGGTTCATAGTTGATATTAATATAGCAATAACACGTCTATGTCACAATAGCCAATATATCGATATTATCGGCTATTGTGACATCCTGGAAAAACTGACAATTATGATGTATATATTAATAAATAATCAATAATTTACACCAATCTTATTTTCCCTGTCAATAAATTCTGCATCATTCCGTGCTTTAATTGTTTGTATTTACTTAGTTTTGTTTCTAACTCTGTAATTTCTGTGTCCATATCATTAAGTATTTCTATAATTTCATTCTGATCGCTTCTATTTGGTGGTAATGGAATTGGCAATAATGAATATTCAAATCCATTTATACCAGGTTGGCCGCTTCTCATTGAGTTTGCTTTCACCCAATCCCAGTATGTTTTGGTATGTGTAAAATATTTCAAATAAATAGGATCCATAATTTTGGTATTTGGCTTAACTCGTATTAGAAAGCCAGCAAAAACAAGATTTCCATCATTTTTTTTATATAAATACGTCTTACCAACACTTGCACCAGTTCTGGCAAAAACTAAATCACCTTCCTCTAAAAAATAATGGATATAATTGGGATGGTTTACTGAAACCATATTATCTTTAATGAAATTTCCATCATTAGAAATATCCGTAATTCTCAAGTACAAAGGTAAGGAGTCAGAATATTCTACCGATGGTGCATTTAATCCATATTCAGGATTACGTTGTAGACATTCCCCCAACTTCTTCTCCACCCACCCCTCCTTAGGCTTGAGTAGCTCCTGAATTGCGCCCTGCTTGATGAGACGTTTTTTGGCAATGAGTTCTTCTAATGATTGTATAAGCGCATCGGAATCGGAGAGGGCGGTGGCTATAGCGGTTTGTTCAGTTTTAGGGGGTATAGGAACATACACTCTGGCAATATTATTGTGACCTACGTGAGGTTGACCAGCAGCATTAAATATACTTTGAATTGTTCGCTGGACAATGTGACTTCTAAGTAAAACAAATAAATAATCTCGATTCACTAACTTATCATCGAATGTTATCTTAAAGGCGTTATTACTCAATACACCGTGTTTACCCGAATATACGGACCCTGCTGTATTTCCGGTATTTACCATCATAATATCTTGGACATTAATAATTTTACTGTGGTAAACATTTTTAACAAACCATTGAAAATCATCAGTAAAAAAATCTCTAATATATAAATATCTTATATATCCATCTCTTTGGGATCTTATTTGTTCTGATTGCGGAATTTGCACTCCTTGTGTAAACTCACAGAAATCCCCTAATTTGACACATTCCCAATCATTCGGCAATTTACCGATTTTAGTTTGTTTATAATCTTTATTTACTTCCATAAATATCCCATCTTAATAAGATATTCACCTATTCTATTTTCGTTTTCTGAAACTTTTTGATTTATATCCATTAAGGGTTTTTCATATCGCTCAGCGATATCCTTTATTCGTTGGGTAATTCTATAACTGATAATGTCTCTTTCTGTGTTAATAAGATTTTCAATTGACTTCATCCATTTATCATCAACAACCAGTGTTTTTATCTCATCTTCTGTGAGCTTACCGTAACGCTTCAATACTTTATCATCCAGTTCTTTTTCCAACTCTTTAATTTGCTTCTTCAGAGCACTCTGTTTATCGTATAATTCTATATAATAAGTAAGAATCTCTTCTTCACTCTTTTCTTCTTCTCCATAAGTAACCGGAGATTCAGCGGCCAGTGGCAAGGTTTGCTCCTCTTCTTTCAGCTCTTTTAAGCGGCTCTGCACGTTGCCTTTATTTACCTTTTCCATTTCGGCAAATGCACCGTCCTCGCCGCTGTGCTCCTCTTCCATTTGCGTTATCTCCGCTCCGGTGTTTTCGATTTCGGCATTCAGTTTGTCGAGCTCTTTCTTTTCATCAGTAAAAAACCGGTCGATTACCAGCGACTTGGGTACCAGATCGCACGTCCATCCCTTGTCAACTTCCCTGCCCTGTTTGTTTTTCTGCAGGATCCGGTATGTCTCCGCTTTCCATCCGTCGATGGCGATGATATAGCAATCGTCCTGCATCGTCTCCGCCCAGTAATTCATCAGATGCTGGTATACATCATATTTATCGATCAGCTTCTTGCCGTCGTATTGCTCCAATAAATTTTCGGAAATATCGAAAATCACCTGTTTGGGATTGAACCTGGCTTCCAGATTTTTGAGATACTTGACAGTCGCTTTTCTCCACTTGTTGAAAACGGCATCCATTTTTTCGGCATATTCGATGAATTCGGGATGATTAAAAATAGTCTTTTTCACCTCATCCTTATCAACTTTCATACTGGAGTAGTTTTTCCGGGCTCCGTTCGTAAATAACGTATCTTTAAGGCCGGGATATACTTCCCAGTATTCACCGAGCGCTTCGATATCGGCATTGGGTATATCTCCCGAAAGATGCGCCTGGATATCCTGTATATCCTCATCTTCCTGGCTGTCGATATAGCGCGGAATATTGAGGTTGTAATCGTGCGTCTCGATTTCATCAAACGGCACCATCCGGGAATATTTTTCAACTTCAAGCTGCTTGTTGAATACATCCACAATTTTATGAATGTCCATACTCCGCAGGCGGTTTTTGTTGCCGTCCTTTAAAAATCCCCTGCTCGCATCGATCATAAAAATGCCTTTCCGGTTCTGTGCATTCTCCTTATCGATCACGACAATGCACGCCGGAATACCCGTGCCGTAAAACAGATTCGGCGGCAAACCGATAATGCCTTTGATGTATCCCCGCCGGACGATGTTCCTGCGAATCTGCGCCTCCACATTGCCCCTGAATAAAACGCCGTGCGGGAGAATGCAGGCACCTTTCCCCTTACTTTTCAGGGAGTGGATAATGTGCAGCAGATATGCATAGTCTCCGTTCTTTGCAGGCGGAATGCCGAAATCCTTGAACCTCCCGAACTCGTCGTTCTCCGCATCGACACCGTTGCGCCATCGTTTATCGCTGAACGGAGGATTTGCGACAACGTAGTCGAACTTTTTTAACCTTCCGTTTCCGTCGCGAAAGTGTGGGTTTGCGAGCGTATTACCATTGTTTATCACTGCTGTCGGACAATCGTGCAGGATCATATTCATACGAGCAAGGCCGGCAGTTGCCGAATCTTTTTCCTGACCGAAAAGTGAAATCTGCTTTTCAGCTTCGTCGGCTACCTTAAGGAGCAGTGATCCGGACCCGCACGTGATATCGTGAACGGTTGTCTCTGGGGTGGTATTCTTATTGTTGATTCCGATAATCTTAGCCATTACACGACTCACCTCGGCAGGCGTATAAAACTGTCCTTTACTTTTGCCGCTTTCGGTTGCAAAATGACGCATCAGATATTCGTACGCGTCTCCAAGCAGATCGTCGCCCTCTGCACGGTTTTTTGTAAAGTCGAGCCGCTTGTCCTCAAAAATGGCAATAAGGTTGGTGAGCCGGTCGACCATCTCCTTGCCGCTTCCGAGTTTGTTTACATCGTTGAAGTCCGGCATATCGGAGAGCTTGTTTGCCTCCGCAATCGGTCCGATGATCTTTTTATTGATATCGTCGCCGATAGTCGTTTTGCCCTTCAACTTTATCATATCCTGAAAGCTCGCCCCTTTCGGAACGGTTATCGGTGCATACGGCTTACCGGCATATTTATCGCTGATATACTTGACAAACAACATCACCAGTACATAGTCCTTGTACTGGCTTGCATCCATCCCGCCGCGGAGTTCATCACAGGATGCCCAGAGGGATGAGTAGAGTTCTGATTTTTTTATTGCCATTGGGGATTTAGAAACTATATTATTTTTTCTATGGGCTAAAGCCCGTTTTGTATAATTGTGAAATCTATATTCCCCGACCTGAAGGTCGGGGCTATTGTGTTACCATATTGGATTATTTGTGAGCTCGTCATATCCCACACAATGTCATATAATCTTGCGCAGGTTTCGATAATCGAAAATGACTAGAATATTAAAAATAAGAATCTCGTAATTCCAATTCCAGCTGAAGTAAAATAATAGGTAATCACTCGAGATTCTTAATATACGGAATTACGATATCGGTTTTGAAGCGTTTGTAATAGTCATTTAATTTATCAGCATCTAATTCATCACACCATAAATATATTTCTTCATAAGTACCTTCGACATCGGGGTGCCATATTTCCCAGTTGTAGCCTTTTAACTTTTTTTCTAGGTCACGATAAAATGATTTTGAATTCAATACTCCATATATTTTCACATCATACTCATCTCTTGCAATTGAAAAATGAAAATATTTATCATTTTCTCCACCTGTGTTTTCATAATGTAACCCACTAGAAATCCAAAACCGATTTTTAATGGTTGAGCCATGTTGCTTTACTATATTTATACCATTTGATGTATCTATATAAGACTGAAGATAAGTAAGTTCTCGTCGACCATCAAAATTAAATGGATAAAATAATTTATTGTTACTATTTTTAATATTCCATCCTCGTTTACCTTTTAATTCCTTTTTGATAATTGTTTCGATATCTTGATGAAAACTAGAAAAATATGTTCCTATCTTATTAAGAGTGCTCGTAATTACATCAACCAGTAGTGGCAATTCATCGAAGCATTGATGATCTAATTTGTCAAATGTAACAGTATTTTTAGATTTCACTATATATTTCCTTTAATTGTTCAATTGAATTTAAAGCAGGCAAATTACTATCGTTTAATTTTTTAATTTGCCTAATGTGTGATAAACGACCAACATCTAAACCCCGCGACATAGCAAAAAGCATTAGTTTATATTCTTTAAATATATTATCTTCGGAATCATATACCATCAATATTTCATAAAGATCCTTCAATTCTATTAATTGAAACGGAGAAACGTCAATTTCAAAAGGCTGAAATGACAATAGTATGAAATAATTATTATATCTTTTGAAGTTGTTTCCTACATATTTATAATAGACGTCCAACTGTGATTTTGCATCATCCTCCTCTTCCTGTTCAAATGAAGCAATCCCCGCATGTATCTTATTCTCTATTGTAATTGTGAGTTTGTTTATTTCGTCAAATACAAAAAGATCAATACGTCCACGCTTATTTCCAACCTTTACAGATTTCTCACGTTCGATAGTATATTTCTTTCGTAAAATCGATTCTTCAATTTTACCGTAATCATTATCATCATTGATATGACTTAACATATCATACAGGATATTCGCTGCTTCCGGTCCGAGCAGATTATAATCGAACAGATACTCGAGAATATTTGAATGTGTATTCTCAAGTCGTGATTGGTCCATTAACTCAAATGTTGAGATCTTTAGTTTCTGAGGCGATTTGTTGATACTCTTTCGTAATTCCGCTACACGCTGTGGTATCACTTCATCTCTTAACTTTGAAAACTCTTCGATTACATTGCTGAAATAGGTATACTTCTCCTCAAATGGAATGTCCTGAAGATTCTCCTGTACACGGAGTTTGTGCAGTTCATCTAGTAAATTAATGAATTTCTGATATTTTGAATTAGCTTTTTTTGCCATTGTTATGATCTCGTCAATAAGGAGAAATCATTTTCACTTAGCTTATGCGTACTCTGCAC
>SL_3KL_010_SEDDRAFT_10001783_pt1 | contig 19675 bp, 20 predicted proteins | sample SodLakKL_010_SED_2_FD_10381 | JGI IMG/M metagenome (IMG submission 10381) | reverse complement strand
GAAATGTCGCTTAGACACGCCCGTTGGGTGGCACTTCTATCCACCATGCATCCTGAAATTATCGGCGTCTATCTGAACGATTTTTATGATGAGGTTGAAGACGGATACAGAACTGAAGAGGAGTGGCGCGAAATTATTGATGCCGTCAAGTCAATCAATCCGGATTTACAGCTTTGGGCACCACACTACCCGCACCGCGACCAGGGCAAGCACGCTTTCGACTTCGAGATCGATACGATTATCCTGAACCTGTGGGGCAACGATCCTGCACTTCTGGCTCGTGCCGAAGAGCATCTCGCAGCCGGAGTTGCCCATCATCCTGACAGAAATGTTATAGCAGGGCTTTATTTGCGAGCCGGCCCGGACGGCGGCCGGTGGCTAACCGAAGAGGAGTTCCGAAGTGTACTCGGCCATTATGTAGATATGGTAAATGAAGAAAAAATTGCAGGATTGCGAATTTTTGCGGCTTATCAGTTTCTCGAACGGCCTGAATATATCGAGTGGGCAAAGGAGATTTTGAGCGGGCTTGAGTGCAATTGAAACAGCGTTCGGGCATGTGTCAAACAGGGGCACAAGCGGGGACACTTGCGCTATCCGGTTAATACTTTACTGGCGAAAGCGTCCGCTTGTGCCTTCGGTTGATGCCTGTCCCATGGACTTGTACCTTTGCATTCATACCCATTTGGTGTCAGCGCCATTCCTCTGCGCCTCACCGCGCCCCCTGCGGTTTATCACTCGAAACTTCCTGTTTCTTGATGTGTAAACAATTTGCAGATGTTCCTGAAATTGGCACAAGCAGACGATTGCACTATCCATTTAATACACTATCAATCTAAATTGCACCAGCCACTTAAATCAGAATCAGGGCAGCAATGAGACCGGGTATGACGGCCATTATTAGCAGACCGATGAGTTGAAGACTTTCCTTCAAACCAACAAAAAATGCAAAAATAAATCCTTTAATCACGGTATTCACTGAGGCCGCCAGCACAATTCCCATCACCGCCACTTCATGGCTCAGATCACCCAGAGCCAGCCGCGATAATGAAAGGGTGATGGCATCCACATCCATCATTCCGGAAATAACGGAGAGCACATAAATGCCCTGGTCGCCAAAAATATCCTGCATGGCGGCAGCGAGAACCATTATCACTGCCAGTAAAAAACCAAATTTTAAAGCCATTCCAATCTGAAATGGGTTGTCGAGCTCCAGTTCGGGTTCCACACTGTTGCGGTCGCTGCTTCCCCGCCACAGCCAGTAGCCGCCCAATAGTACCCCGGCAAACATAATGAAAACCGGAATCCAGAGTATGTTTAACAATGCCGGATTAACAATGGCCACTTCGACCATCACTCGGATAAACATGATGGATGAAGCGATCATCACTCCACCCATAAACAATTTTTTTGCGGTATATTTTTTGGCAAATTCTGCCAGGCTCAGCGTAACAGCTGTGGAGGATGCCAGTCCGCCGGTAATGGAAGTAACCAGAGTTCCCAGGCGATTGCCGATGTGTTTTATCGCGAAATATCCTGTGAATGAGATACCGCAAATCAGCACGACCATCAGCCAGATCCAATACGGATTAAAGGCTTCCCACGGGCCAAATCCGCGGTTGGGCAGCAGAGGAAGCAAAATGACTGAGATAATGAGCAGCTTGATACCTGCATAAATTTCTTCGGTTTCGATATTGCTGATCCATTTGTGCAGCACGGGTTTCATACCGAGCAGTGCCACGGCAACAACCGATGCAGGCAGGGCATAATTATAATATCCCATTGCCGCCCAAGCAGAAAGAGAAAATGTGAGCATCATGGAAAATGCCGTAGTGGTTCCCAGGTCTCCGCTTTTTCGGGCATCCAGCACATGAGCTACGATAATCAAAATGGAGATCGCCAGAAATGCCGCCACCAGCACCCATTCTCCGAGCTCGATGGAGATAATTGCCCAGATTCCGCCCAGCAGCCCGATTAAACTGAAGGTCCGCAAACCGGCAATCCGGACGCCCTCTTCTTCCTGCCTGCCACTCCATCCCCTTTCAAGGCCAATAAGCAAGCCTATGGCAAGTGCCGCCAGCAACTGGATAAAAATTTCGTAATCCTGTTCCATAAACAAATGTACTGTTACTCATTCCCCATTTGAGCTGAAATATAAGGTTTATTTCAGCTCAAATATCAAAAAATGGTTTGTTTTTGAGCAGTCCTTGAGAAACCAATCTGTATTAATCTGTCTGATCTCTCAAATAATTGAGAATTTCATCCAGTTGTGCACGGTTAGCAAAATAGCCTCGATACACCACACCTTCGATATTTTGTTTAAAGGGAATCGTTTCAAGCGGGTTGCTGCTTAGCAAAATCAGGTCTGCTCTGAATCCCGGGGCTACTTTTCCTGTCTGATCGGGTTCATCCAGATACGTCCCTACATGTACAGTACCTGTTTTGATTGCTTCGAACGGAGACAATCCTGCATCCACCAAAAGCGCCATTTCCCGATGCGCAGAATAACCCGGCGGATTAAAAATCTGGGGGGCATCTGCACCGAGCAGTAATCCGGCTTCATTTTGATGCAGTGCATAGGTCAGCTTTTTACGGATTTCAAGAAATTTACGGGACTGGTCAGGATCATAAGCCTCTCCGGCACGAACCTGATTTACGTAATTTGTCCAGTTTTCCGTAACTCCGGCTGGAATAAATTCCATTCCCGGCCAGTTTTGCATCTCTTCGGTAGTCAGGTCCGGATTAAACACATTTTCGAGAAGCGTATTGGTGGGCACATTCCAGACACCGGCTTCGGCGGTCATCCGGGCAGCTTCGTCAATCCGGGTTTCGTCCACATAAGGTGTTAAGTCGTATCCGAAAAAGATGATGGGAGGGTCTTCACGGTCGGCTGCATCTCCGGCCAGAAATTCTATGTAGCGGTCCAGATGGTCGATACTTCCCTTACCGGCAGCCAGGCTGCGCTCCAGGCCAACATCAATAGAAATATGGCCGGAAAACTCAATTCCAAGGCTGTTCGCCTCATCGGTTGCCGCTTCAAAATTTTCGAGAGAAATGCCGGGATGAAATTTCAACAGATCATACCCCGCCTCATATTGGTCGCGAACCATTTGCCGGGTAGTCTGCGGGTCGGTTGCAGTATTTCCGCTGAACGACGGCCCTGATGTGAAAATTCTGGGACTGAAAAAATCACCCGATTCTGCCCGTTCTCTCAATTCAAGATGTGCCGGATCACCCAGCATGCCGCGAATCGTTGTGATACCCTGTGAGAGATAAAGTGCAAGAGTATTTTCCATAGCATCCATTCCCTGGTTTGAACCCGGGATATGCGCATGCATTTCCGCCAGGCCCGGCATCACGTAGTAATCTCCTTCAACAATTTTGGCGTCTTCAGGAATATCCGCTTCATCATCCGGTCCCATCCATTCGATAAATCCGTTACGAATTATGATAGTTTGATTTTGTACTATCTGATCACTTTCCATGGTCAGTACATTCACATTTTTGATGACCAGAGGTTCTGCTGACAGAAATGGTGTGATCAGCAAAAATGCAAAAATGTAAATGATGATTTTTTGAAATTTATACTTCATAACACCTCCGTTTTAGTTGGGATTTCTAAACACTTTGTAGATCTTTTCTGCAATACTTTGAAAATTTTGAGCAAATCATTCAATATCACCGGAATCTATCTCATCTTCTTTCATCTTATCCCGGAGTTGACTTACCCGCTTGGCAAGTGCACTTCGCTGGCCTTCGGCATCCTCATCTCTTGGCCTGCCAAGCAGATATCCGAAATGATTCAGCGAATCTACTTCATCGCAAATAACTTTCAGAATAGCGCCCAGTGGTATAAAAAGAATCATACCTGCAAGCCCCCAGATCTGTGCCCCGATGAAAATCAGCAATAGTGTGGCCAATGCATTCATGCTGACCTGACTACCAACGATGGTGGGTGTAAACAGGTTGCTTTCAAACAACTGGATGATATAAAATCCCACCAGAATGATAATCGGATAGATGAGCGAATCCATGGTAATGAGGGCATAGAGAATCGGCAGAATGGAACCCATAATCGGGCCGATGAATGGAATCACATTCAGCATGGCTGCAAACACTCCGAAAAAGATGGCATGATCTACGCCGATAACCATCAACATAATGGAATTCAGCACAGCCAAAATGGCGATCACCATCAACAGGCCGGCAATGTATTTCTGAACCAGTGTTTTCACTTTCAGAATAATGTTATGCACTTTCAGTGTGCTGTGGTCATCTCCGCCGCCAAATGCACGAAGAGCAAAGTTTTTCAAAATTTCGCGAAACAGTAACATTAGGTACATATACACCGGCACAAGGAAAACGGATGTAATGGTAGAAGCTGCACCCGTTATGCCTCGCGTAAGTGAGGCTGCATTTTCCTGTATCCATTCAAAAATGGCTGAAACAATTCTATCTAGGTTAATTTCTCCTTCAATCGCAAACCAGGTGGCCAAAAAACCTTCCATCGATGCCAGCAACTCTTCAAGCCGTTGGGCAAACATATCAGCGTCGCGGGCAAAAGAGGACATCTGATTATAAAAGAAAAATCCAATCGCTACGAATACTGCCAGCCCAACAAGAATGGCTGCAAATGAGGAGAGAAAACGCGGAATTTTATATCGTTCGAGCCAGCCGGCAACCGGTGACAGCAAAATGGAAAGGAATAATGCAAAAAGGAGTGGCAGTAAAATTGTTTTGGCCATAATCATGGCATACACGGTAAGAATCAGTGCAGCCAAAATGTAGGTGTATTTTACGTACCATTTTGTTGTAGTGTCCATAGAAACTTTCTTCATTTCAACTCTTTATGTAAGGTAATTTAATAAACATCATATTTGACTGAAATTCTACTCAACAAATGTATTCTTTTAAGTTTATTAACCTGATACAGTTTGTATTTAGAAACAGCCATTCATACTTTTTTTAACGAAATTGTAATAATGAAGTTAAACGATTTTCTTTGCTGTCCATTATCAAAAGTCTGACCGTCAACATTTTAACAAATTGATCTTGAAAAACGAACTTCAGCGCAGCATAAAAACCCCCGGCGCTATTTTAATGGGGCTTGGTTCTATTGTAGGAACCGGAATTTTTGTCAGCATTGCCATTGCTACCCAAATTTCGGGCAATGGTGTGATCATCGCGATTTTAATTGCTGCTCTTCTTGCTGCATTAAATGGCCTGAGCAGTGCCCAGCTTGCAGCCGCCCATCCTGTCAGTGGCGGAACCTACGAATATGGTTATCATTTTCTGGGATCTTACTTCGGATTCAGTGCCGGCTGGATGTTTATGATTGCCAAATCAGCCTCGGCAGCCACCGCTGTTTTGGGATGTGTGGGTTATCTTTTTTACACATTCGGCATCAGCGCAGGCCAAACAGCACTGGTTTTAACCGGACTTGCTGTGCTTTTCGTGATGACAATCCTTGTTTCGGGAGGAATCAGCCGGAGTAATACTGCCAATAAAATCATTGTCAGCATCACACTGCTGGGCCTTGCTGCACTTATAGCAACCGGTTTTTACCTGAATGGTTTACCGACAGAACCGATCCAGGATGCATTTACAGACACTTCAGGAGCATCCATTCTCTACGGCGCCGCACTCATGTTTGTGGCCTACACCGGTTACGGACGAATCGCAACACTGGGCGAAGAAGTTGACAACCCGAGCAAAACCATCCCAAAAGCGATAATTTTAACGATGGTTGTAATTGTCATTCTCTATCTCCTTGTAACTCTCACGGCACTTTCCATAATGGGGGCCGAAGCTTTTGGGCAAACCGTTGACGGTGAGGCTGCTCCCCTGATGATTGTTGCCCAGGCACTTTCGGTGCCAATTATCGGGCCGGTGGTAACCATTGCCGCCGTAACAGCCATGCTGGGTGTGTTGCTAAACCTGATTCTCGGCCTTTCCCGGGTACTGCTGGGTATGGCACGGCGCAGAGATGTTCCGGGAATTCTTGACCGGATCAACCCGCAAACAAAATCTCCGGTTGCGGCTGTACTGGCCACATCTGCCATTATTGGTGTACTGGTACTTACGGGAGATGTGGTCTTCACCTGGTCTTTTAGTGCATTTACGGTTTTGATCTACTACTCTATCACAAATTTATCCGCACTGATGATGCCTGAAAACCTGCGGCTTTATCCGAGAGTTGTTCCAGCACTGGGCCTGTTTGGGTGCCTGTTTCTTGCTTTTTGGATTGAACCAAAAATCTGGATTTCCGGCCTGGCGCTATTGGGTGTGGGGTTGATCTGGCATACGGCTGCACTCAGAATGGCAGACAAAAATCAGACCTATTAATAGATTTTCTGATGATTGCGATTTTTTTCTCACAATCCGGTAACTTTATTTTTACTCTATCCGTATCAACCTATAAATCTTAAACTTATACGAATAAAAAATGAGGCAGATCGAAACTGAAATCATCATTCACGCACCTGTCGGGCGAGTTTGGAAAATACTGACCGATTTTAACTCTTATCCGGAGTGGAACCCTTTCATTAAATCTTTTTCAGGCAAACCTGAAAAGGGCGAACGCTTTAAGGTGATACTTCAACCTCCCGATTCAAAACCCATGACCTTTTCTCCCGTTTGTCTTGAACGGAATGAAAATAAAGAGTTCAGGTGGCTTGGTCATATACTGTTCAAAGGAGTATTTGACGGTGAACATATTTTTGAATTGAATGAGGAGAAGAACGGGAGTACACGGTTTGTACAAAAAGAAAATTTCTCAGGAATTCTGGTTCCGGTTTTGTGGAAACAACTGAATAACAAAACGCGCCGTGGTTTTGAGATGATGAACGAGGCGCTGAAAATACGGTCTGAAGCAAATACAGATTAAACTCTCTTCAGTGTTGCATAAATCTGTCAATGAATTAGAAATAATCCAGGCGAATCATTTTATTTACGTTTGAATTTTGAATAGATTCAAAAAACGGATATTCACATTTTCTGTACACACTAACCGATTCGTTAAATAGTTCTTACATGCAAAATCTCAACATCTCTGTGGTTCAATTCGAGCATAAAAGTGCTGATAAAGAAGCCAACCTGAACACGATTGATCGAATGAGCCGACAGGCAGCAAACGAAGGCGCAGATATTGTGGCTTTTCATGAATGCTGCATCAGCGGATATACGGTTGCCAACTCTCTGTCAAAACAGGAGATGCTTGATTTGGCAGAACCCATTCCGGGTGGACCATCCACAGAAAAGCTGATCTGGCTCTCAAAAGAACATCAAATTACCATACTGGCCGGTCTTTTTGAAAAAGATAAAAACAATAACATTTACAACAGCTATATCTGTGTGAACGAAGAAGGCCTGGTTGCAAAACACCGGAAATTGCATCCGTTTATTCATCCGGACCTAAGCCCCGGAAACAGTTACACCGTGTTTAAACTAAATGGCTGGAACTGTGGCATTCTGATCTGTTACGACAACAATATCCTTGAAAATGTGCGATCCACAAACCTTCTTGGAGCCGACATCCTGTTTATGCCGCACGTAACCATGTGTACACCATCTACCCGGCCGGGCGCCGGTTTTGTTGATCCTGCACTTTGGGAAAACCGAAAAGAAGACCCAACTTCCCTTCGGATTGAATTCGACGGTTTAAAAGGCCGGCAATGGCTGATGAAATGGCTCCCTGCCCGTGCCTACGACAATGCCGCCTATGTGATTTTTGCCAATCCGATTGGGATGGATGCCAATCAATTAAAAAACGGATGTTCCATGATTTTAGACCCATTTGGAGACATTATTGCCGAATGCCGCAAGCTTGACAATGATATTGCAACGGCCACAATCACTCCTTCAAAACTGACGGATGCAGGAGGACACCGGTATAAAAATGCTCGCAGGCCTGAGTTGTATAAAGAGATTTTTTCCCGGAAACATCAACCCCGGCAACATGTGGCCTGGCTGAACCGCAAATAAAGACAACATCCAAATTGGAAATGAAAACCGATGAAGAAAAAAAGTCATACCAAAACCAGGCAATGGGTTTCAGTATAGGTATTGTTTTTGCCGTAACGTTTTGGATTATCACAGATAACCTGATAATGGCCATTTCGGTGGGTATTGTTGCAGGAATGGGTATCGGCGCTTTCGGTCACAGTAAGCGCAAAAAGTAAGAAAAATTTGAATCAGACATGTAACAGCTGTTTTTTATAATATTATATATCTGTAATCATGAACTCCTGTAAAAACTAAAACAGACTAACCTGAGCAAACCATGAAATATGCACTCGCTTTTGATCTATTCGGTACACTGATTAAAACCAATGCAATCCGTCATACGCTGGAAGATTACGTGGACGAACAGGCCGGATTGTTTTACAATTTGTGGAGAAATAAGCAGCTTGAGTACTCTTTCAGAAAAACGCTGATGAATTTCCCGGCCGATTTTTCTCTCTGTACCAAAGAAGCTCTTGACTACTGCTGTACCGCTTTTGATATTTACCTGAGCGGCCGCGATAAAAAGAACCTGTTAAAACAGTTCAGCTCCCTGCCCTCCCATCAGGATGTTCGAGAAGCATTGGAAACTGCAAAAACCGAAGGTCATAAACTGTACATCGTATCGAACGGGAACAGAGATGTGATAACTGATTTACTTCATCACAACCAGCTATATTCCTTTTTTCATGATATCATCAGCGCTCAGGATGTAGATGCATTCAAGCCGGCGCCTGCTATTTATGAGCATTTTATTCAAAAGTCGGGGCGACCAAAAGAACAGTGCTGGTTGATCTCGTCCAATTCTTTTGACATTCTTGGAGCTGCACAATCCGGACTCAACACGATGTGGATTCAGCGATCATCCGAGAATATTTTTGATCCCTGGGATATCCAACCAAGTTCCGTTATCGGCACATTGGCGGAGCTTACAGAAGAGTTAAATTCGTATGTTGAAGATCAAGATTGATGATTACTTTTTTATTTATTTACTTTTTTTCAATTTCAGCATTCGGGAAATCAAATCTTCTTTGTAGGGTTGCACCTCTTCATCCATTTGCGAAACATGTTTTACATCCTCAACTGAATAAAATGCATTCGGTGCATATTCATTAACGGTATCGGCCAGGTGCTGCCAACGCTTTCTTTTGGCAACGGTAAATATCACTTTAACCGGGCCGTATTTTCCCTGTCCCTCGACAGATGTTACACGGAAGTTGTTCTCTTTTAAAGCTTCAATTAATTCCTCTCTGTCCTGCCCAACAATAATTCTGAATATCTGAATACCCATTTTCATTTGCTCCTCGATGTACATCCCGATAAAGTTACCGGCCGCAAACCCGGCAGCGAAGGCAACATAGTTCATCCAGTTGTCAAGATTCTGGAAAATTTGTGCCACGATGATAATCCAGATCAAAACCTCAACAAATCCCAGTATGGTAGCTTTACCACGAAATCCTTTCGATACAAACATGATTCGAAGCGTGCCGATACTCACATCAAGAATACGTGCAAAGAATATAAAAACAGGAACGTAAGCAGCAGGAATTAGTTCAAGAAATAGAAACATAAATCAGAATCTCCCCTTAGTTATTAAATATTCACTTCAAAAAAAAAGCTTCGCAGCAAGCTTCTTATCAAGCCTGCTCAACGAAGCCAAATGGAGTTGAGCGGAGAGCGAGGGATTCGAACCCTCGATACCCTGTTAGGGGTATACTCCCTTAGCAGGGGAGCGCTTTCGACCACTCAGCCAGCTCTCCGGGTCGTTTCAGTAAATTCTAAAGAATATCAAATATAGGAAGCTTTTGGCTCTCTTTGCAACCTCGATTTTAATTTTTATGTCATCGTTTTTTACCTCATGATCAAACGATCACTCATCCAGTAAATAGATTTGAGCCAGATTTCTGCCTTCTTGTGCGAAATCAAGTCCGTATCCCAACACAAACAGGTTCGGAATTTTAAAACCGGTATAATCAATCTGAACATTGTGCTGAGTGGCTTCCGGTTTATGCAGCATTGTTACCACCGAAAGAGATGCAGGTTCTTTACGTTTCACTTTGTCCACAAGATATTTCATGGAAAGTCCGGTATCGATGATATCTTCAACCAGTATAACGTGCCGGCCTTTGATATCTGCATCAATCTCCTTTAAATCATGAACCTCTCCGGATGAGACTTTCTCATCCCCATAACTGCTGAGCTTCAAAAAATCTACTTCACAAGGAATGGTTACATACCGCATCAAATCGGCCAGAAAAATGTAGGCACCGTTCAATACTCCGATAAAAATCGGTTTTTTGTCTTTAAATTCCTGGCTGAGCTGCGTGCCCATCTGTTTGATTCTCTGCTGAATTTCTTCGTGTGTCAGATAAACCCTGAAGGTTTCTCCATTTATGTTCACAACTTCGGGTTGATAAAGGTCCATATGTCAAACTTTTCGGATAGTTAGTGTCTTTTTTGTTTTTTGAGTGCACCGGACAAGCTCAGAAATGGTTCCGATCCGGCCGATTTTTTCGCAACCAGGGAAAATAACGGCACAAATGGTTCCATCAAAAAATTGCAGAACTTTGGCTGATTTTTTTTGGTCCGATGAAATTTTACGGTTGGTTAGATGATCGGAAATTAACTGGGTCCCCTCCATCCCAAAAGGCCGGATGACATCCCCATCCTCCCAGGTTCTCAACGTGAGTGGAAACTGTATCTTTGATAAATCAAGATGAAGTACATTTTCAGAAAAACTACCGGGGGCTTCTTCTGCCTGAAATTGAAGACAATTGTGAACAAATCCACTCTCGATATCATTTTCATCAATCTGAACCGAAATTGAATCATCGCCACCGCTTTCCGTCAGTTTAAATTGATCCCGATCCCGAATGATCGTATATCGGGAAGAAATCTCAATGGTTTGTCCGCTCTGCAGTGCTTTCAGCCGGCCGATATCTTCTAAAAACCCCCTGCTCAGATCAATATCAGCACCAGTTTGCCTGATAAATTGTTTGAAAACAACTGGCCAGATTGCAGGATCCAATTTCAAAAACTCCTTCCGGTTGATTCTTTTCGGATGATCAGACATTCCTGCCAAAATCGTTTTTGCCATTTTTCGAAACTCATCAGCACGTTTTGGAATTTCGAGCAAATTGGTTTCCCATCCCGGAAACAGATCGTTCAGCAAAGGAAACCAGTTATTCCTGATGAAATTCCGTGCATAGGTCGATTCTTCGTTGCTCCGGTCTATCCGGTAAGGAGTATGATATTCCTGAATAAATTGCATGATTTGTGCTCTGGACAAGCCCAGCAAGGGGCGGAACAGATCGCCATCCAGCACATCCATTCCCTTCCAGGCAGATACACCGGCACCCCGAAGAATTTTTTGAAAAATTGTCTCAATCTGGTCGTCTTCGTGGTGGGCAGTTGCAATCAGATCCGCTTCAAACTCCTTCTTCACATCACGATATACCTGATATCGGCGGTCACGGGCCCAGGCCTGGAAATTCATTCCCTGTGATTCTTCCGGATCAAAAGTAACCGCTACGCACTCGATATTCCACAGAGCACAAATTTCTTCAACCAGTTTTTGATCCAGATCAGACGCTTTTCCCCGCAACTGATAATTGCAGTGTACGGCAACCACATTCAGTTTATGACGGTGCATCAGATAAAGCAGAGCCATCGAGTCTGGGCCTCCGCTCACTCCGGCAACAATTTTCACAGAACGATCAGGCAGAAAGACTTTGATCTGTTTCTGAAACTCGCTGTTCACCGGTGATGATTCGAACTTGCTCATAGGTGAATTTATTGACATCTAACTGTCTATTCAACATTAATAATTCTCCCTGATCACTCACCCCTATAAACTTGTACTCTTCATCCTGCAGCTCATGATAAACACTGAGCCTCACCCATTCGCCGTACCCTGTCAGGCGGTTATTGATGGATCTGAGTAATTCCAAATCATATTTGTGCCACTGGAGATATGTATTTTCTATGTTTAGCAGAAATTCACTCAGTATTTGCTCCCTGGAAAGTTGCTTGTCCGATAAGGATTGAATGCAGACTGCTTCTTGGTTTATTCTGCTACGGAACCGTTTTTGAAAAATGTTAACACCCATCCCGATAATGACTCGCTCGGGTTTAATTCCACAGAATTTGCTTTCTGTTAAAACCCCACCGATCTTTTTGCCATCTACCATTAAATCGTTGGGCCATTTTATTTTAACAGTTTTGTTTGTGTATTTTTCAAGCGCTCCGGCCACAGCACTTGCACATGCCAGCGTTAGCAAAGATAACCTGTTCCCCGATGGTGGCTTAAAACCAATTGAAAAGGTCAGGTTTTGATAAGGGGCAGCTTCCCATTTTTTTTCGTACTGCCCCCTTCCATCGGATTGATGATCGGCAAGCACAATCATTCCATGAATAAAGTCAGAAATCGCGCACTCTTTTAAAAACGTATTCGTAGAACTGATTTTTTCGAGACAGATAAATTCACTCCCGACCCAGGATGTCCGCAGCCGGTTTTTGAATGCTTCTGCATCGAAAGGTTTTGCCATTGGCCTATTTTCCTATTTCTACGACACTGTCTTCTGTTCCATGAATATTTGATTCGTAAGAATCGGCGGCATCATCGTTTTTCCAGAGTTTGCCATCAACCAAATATTTGAATCGGTAATTATTTTCCGGCTTCAGTCTCATGGTAATTTCCCACTTGCCATCTTTTAACTCCATGCTGTCGGCTTCTTCATCCCAGTCGTTAAAATCTCCAGCAAGGTTTACCTTATTCTCAGCCCAGTCAGCCGGAATTGAAAAAGTAACTTTGCAAATAGTTCGTTTGGGTGTAAATGTTTTCTTTAACATAATAATAATCGATTTGTGGATGGATTAGAAATTCATTTTCCGCAAAGGTACCTAATTAATTTATGAATAAAAACGATACTCAGTATATTATTTAGATATAAAATTATTTTAATATTAATTTATTTGGGAAATTATCGACNTACAGCAGATTATTTAGATATGGTAGCGTTTTTCAATTAAGCTTTATAGCCGTCTGGGCCAAACAGGTTTAAGAACACTGTTTTTTATATTTTTTAACAAGTGGTCCATCAGACCGCCCTCCAGCTCTCTAATAATTTATGCACTTTTTCGGTATCATCTGCTTTCAATACTTCCGAGGATAATTCTTTCATTTCATCAAGTTTATGCGTGCAGAGAACGGATTTCACGATGGGCAGCGAACCGGCATTCATGCTTAAATCGGTAATGCCCATTCCAAGCAGGCAAGCGGCGGCTTCCGGTTTCGATGCCATTTCTCCGCAAACGGCCACCGTAATTCCTTCTTTATCGGCAGCATCTTTGCTCATTTTAATCAGCTTCCAGATTGCCGGATGAAAGCTATCAAACAGATTTGAAATCTTTTCATTCCCGCGGTCAACGGCCAATGTATATTGCGTCAGATCATTGGTGCCAATGCTGAAAAAATCCACATGTTTTGCGATCTGTTTTGCCATCAGTGCTATGCTGGGCACTTCCACCATCACCCCGATTTGCAGATCCTCATCAAACTCAATCTCTCGTGCCGATAACGACTTGTTTACCAGTTCACAGAGCGCTTTAACTTCAAGAATTTCATCCAGAACCGATACCATCGGAATCAGAATTTTAACCTGCCCTTTATATTGCCCGGAAACCCTGTAGATAGCCTCAAGCTGTTTTTTAAACAGACTCTTTTTATCAAGAAGCATCCGGATACCCCGCCATCCCAAAAACGGATTGGCTTCCTGTCCGGATTCATCCAGCAGTTTATCTCCACCGGCATCAAACAGGCGGATGGTTACTGATTCTCCACCGGCGGCCTCTAATACTTCCGAGTAAAATTGAATTTGATCATCAACATCAAATTCATGAACTTCAAAAAGGATGGTTTCGGTCCGAAGCAGCCCTACACCCTGGGCACCATGAGTTTTCAGGCGGGGAAGCTCTTCAAGAAATTCCACATTTGCCCGCAGAGTAAACCCGGAACCACAAGCAGTTTGATTCGGTTTTTGAGCCCATTTCAATCCTTTTTGAAACCGGGCCACTTCATCCTCCTCTCGCTTTTTATATTCCTGTGTCTGCTTCCAGGAGGGATTGAGAATTACCTGACCCGTTGAACCATCGATAATGGCAGATTTGCCATTTTTCAGCTTGCCTTTTTTCCAGTTTACATTGATTACACAGGGAATTCCCAGCGATTGAGATAAAATTACGGCGTGTGAAGTAAATCCGCCTTTTTCCATCACAATTCCGGCAATTTTAATTTTGCTGAGTTCAACCATTACTGTAGGCGGGATCTCCTCGGCAAAAACAATTTCACCCTCTTTAACCGTTAGCCCTTTCTTGTCTTTTTGGGTTGCCTGAATCAGTTCATCCCGGATAGCCGCAATATCTATGGTACGCTCATTTGCCCAGGTAACATCACTCTTTTCCAGCAGTTGGATATATTCATTAAATGTGCTGAAAATTGCGTAATCCACTGCATACTTTTCATCGGCAATTTTGGCATTTACGCTTTTGAAAACTTCCGGATCATTCAGTGTTTGAATCTGGGCGTCAATAATTTCGAGAGCATCGTAATCATCCGGTATCGATTTCAGTTTCTCGTAACTTTGCTCCACAACCTCTTTCGCAGTTAGAAACTTTTTTTGATGTTCTTCAACCTCATCCTCTCTGATTTTTACCGGTTTAACGGTATGACTCTCTTTTTCAAGTATCCATGCATTCCCGATGCCGATGCCGGTAGCAGCCGGTTTGCCGGATAAAATTGCAGGTTGTTCTGTTTTCATTCTGCGTTTAGATCGAATTTATTTTCGAATAGTTTTACCAATACATCAAGGGCCTCTTTCTCATCAGGACCGTCCAGAATCAGTTCCATTTCTGCACCCGATTCGGCAGCCAGTGTCATCACTCCCAGAATGCTCTTTCCGTTTACCTTGTAACCGTACATTTTTATAAAAAACTCCGATTCATATCGCGATGCCACCTTCACAAGGGCCGAAGCCGGACGTGCATGTAAACCAGCCTCATTTTTTACGGTTACCTTTTGTGAGACCATAGTATTCCTTAAAGTTACAAAATGATATACTTATTGATTGGAAAGAACTTCCATACATACCAACTTCGAAAAAGTTCTAATCGGGCTGAAGTTCAGATAAGTGGAAAAACTACAAAAAATAAGGCAATTTTATTGAGTGCTTTTAAATGATTTTAAGCAATATTGCATTAGCTATAGAAATGTAAATACTGAACAAAACTGCCCACCAGAACCCTTTTACACTAAATCCTTCCACAAGTTTATCAATGATCATTAAAATCCAGGCATTAATCACCAAAATAAACAACCCCAGGGTAATAATGGTTAGCGGAAGTGTTAAAAAAAGTATGACCGGCTTAATGAAAGTATTGATCAAGGCAAGAAGAATGGCTACCCCGATTGCCGTCCAGAAATTTTTTATTTTTACTCCTTCCAGCAGATAGGCTCCAATAAAAATGATGATGCTGTTTATAAGAAGAGTTGTTAACATGACAAAAATGATTAATTGATGGTTTCTTTGCAATACGTACAAACCGTAATAAAGTTTAATATATGAAACTGGAACATATCACCCATTTTAATGACTTGTCTCCTTCGGATCTGTACAATCTTCTGAAACTGAGGCAGGATGTGTTTATCATCGAACAAGATTGTATCTACGAAGATATTGACAGGATTGACTTCAACTCGGAGCATATGCTTGTTTACGATAAAACTACACTTGCTGCATATGCAAGAATTGTTCCGGCCGGTCTGAAATTTGATGCAATTTCAATCGGGAGAGTGGTTGTGCACCCAAAAATGCGCAGAAAGGGACTGGGAAAACGCTTGATGAAACAGGCACTCGATATTCTAAAAAAACGGAAGGAAGATGAAGTTAAAATCGAGGCTCAGCAATATTTGCAGAAATTTTACCGGTCATTTGGATTCAAAAATATTTCTGATCCATTCGACCTTGATGGCATTCCGCACATCAATATGTCATTGAAGTTTGATCAATGTCCTGGATAAGATTCAGAACAAAAATTACGCAGGAAATTTATGCTCTGTTTTGCGAAGAACAGGGCCGGTAAAATAACCATTTGAGGATCAGATCAGCCGGTAAAGGCCACGATAATGATAACAATGATCAGAGCAAGCTTGAATAGAACCGCTTTCCAATTTTTCATCAGAGAACGCTGTTTGGTAGATTAGAATGTTGAGCTGTCTGTAGATAGAATAATTTTGGATAATAGTTATCCACACTGCTATTCTTTATTTAAAGTAATTAATAAAATGGACATATGCATTTATTTTGATGGATTTAATCCATTTTTTATTGAACATTGAAATATTCCCGTTCAATCTATCTCTGGTTATTCACATTCAGTGGATCGATTTGTTCTGCAGTCTTCTTGAATTGCCCACAACATTTATAGAACTCATCGCCATGGCAGCTTCTGCCAGAACGGGATGCATCCACCCGATCATCGCCACTGGAATCATTACCACGTTGTAGAAAAATGCCCAAAATAAATTCTGTCGGATTTTTTTAAATGTTTCCCTGCTTAGATTCAAGGCCTTAATTACTCCCTGCGGATTGCCATCAACCAGAATAATAGCTCCTGATTCGATGGCTATATCCGTTCCCGTACCAAGTGCAATTCCCACATCGGCCTGTGTTAATGCAGGCGCGTCGTTAATTCCGTCTCCAACCATTGCAACAACTTCACCTTTTTCCTGCAGGTTCTTGATAGCTTCAGATTTTTGATCAGGTTTCACACCGGCAAGTACTCTCTCAATCCCGATTTCTCCTGCAATCCGTTCGGCTGCCTCCTGTTGATCGCCGGTCAGCATTACGGTTTGATATCCCATCTCATGAACTTGTTTTACCATTTCAGGAGTTTCGGGCTTCACCGTATCTGTAATCCCGGCCATGCCGATTATTTCATTTTCAACAGCAAAAAATATGGTTGTAAACCCTCTGGAGATCAACTCATCAAAAACTTTATCCGACTGGCCATTTTTTTGAATCGAGAATTTTTCCATTAATTCTGCATTTCCGGCCAGTATCTGTTTTCCGTCAACAACCCCTTTCACTCCCATTCCGGTAAAAGATTGAAAGTCTGTCACTTCCTGATACTTATCTAAATCTGCGTAATTTGTAATAGCACGGCTTAGCGGGTGCTCCGAAAGATTTTCAACCGATCCGATATATTTTTTCAGATCCTCATCATCCCCAAAAGATTTCCACTCTACAACTTCCGGCTCCCCTTTAGTGAGAGTTCCCGTTTTATCAAAAACAATAGTGGTTACTTCATCCAGCCTCTGAATGGCTTCGCCCCGGCGGATCAAAATTCCGTTTTCAGCTCCCAGGCCTGATCCCACCATCAGGGCAGTGGGTGTAGCAAGGCCAAGCGCACAGGGACAGGCTATAACAAGAACAGCCAAAGCAGCAAAAAATGCCTGGCTGACAGGCTCAAGATCGGTAATTATCCAGGGAATGTAGGGATCAGCCCAGACCAACAGCGGATGAAGCACATCCGGAAAAAGCCACCAAAAAAGAAATGTTATAACTGCAAGTACCAAAATAATCGGCACGAAAACTGCCGTAACACGATCGGCAAAATCCTGAATGGGGATTTTCGATCCCTGGGCTTCCTCTACAAGCTTGATTACCCGGTTCAAAAACGTATTCTCACCCACCTCTTTCACCTGAACCCGAAGTGTGCCTTCGGCATTAATGGTCCCGCCAATCACCTCGTCGCCTTTTTCACGCAAAACCGGCATCGATTCGCCGGTAACCATCGCTTCATCAACAGAGCCTTTACCATCCACAACCGTGCCATCTGTCGGAATTTTTTCACCCGGTCGCACAATCATCACATCACTCACTTTCAAATCACTGACTGAAATTTCCTGTTCAACTCCATTTTTAATAATTCGCGCGGTTTTGGCTTCCAAAGTGAGCAGTCTTGTAATGGCCTCGGAAGCCCGTCCCCTGGCTTTGGTTTCCACATAACGCCCGGTCAGATGAAAGGCCATAATCATGGCTGCAATTCCCGCAAAACTGTAAAATTGAGACTGGATCAGCCCGAATTCATGCCCCAGTGCCACAAAACCTGTGATAAGCGATGCCGTTGTTCCCAGGGCAATCAACACATCCATATTGGGTGTGAGTACTCTGGCAGATTTAAGAGCGCTGATAACCGTGCTGTAACCGGGGCCGAAAATCACATAACCGGCACCGGCTGTCATGGCAAGTTCCATTACCAGGTGCGATGTAAGATGAATGCCCAGCACCATGTCCACAAACATCCAGATCATAAGCGGCGCCGTAACAATCCAGCTCCGGATCATCTTCTTCCGGGCATCCTCAAGTTTTTTTTTATCCCGTTCCCGCTTCTCTTCTAATTGATTTGACTGGTCAGCGTTCTTTTTTTTTAGAGAATATCCGGCTGATTCCACACGTTTTTCAATCTCATCCGTGGAGACAACTTTCTCATCCAGCTCCACAACAGCTTGCTCTGTAGTCAGATTCACCGATACCTGATGAACCCCTTCAACCTGATTGATCGCTTTTTCAACGGAACTTACACAACCGGCGCAATGCATCCCTTCTATCGTGAAGGTAATTTTGGATGTGTTCGGCACCTGAAATTCAAAACCGGCTGATTCCACTGCGTTGGATAAATCCTCAACAGGGACATCACCATTATCAAATTCGATAACCGCTTTCTCGGTTGTTAGTTGTACGTCGGCCGATTTTACACCCGGCACATTTTCGAGCACCTTTTTTACGGAGTTTGAGCATCCTGCACAGTGCATTCCATAAATGTTAAAAGTCTTCTTCATGATATTCTTCTTTTATAATCCATTCTGCGATTTTTTCTGATGTCAGATCGCAGTTTTTCAGTGTTCATATAAACCTATTTTCTCTGTGATCTTCTCCAAGTTAATAAGCAGACTGCACTTGATGCTTACACGAGAAACAGAATGATGTGTAAAACTTTTGGATCAAATAGTATCAATGGTTTTTCTCTCTTTCTTTTGATCATTCAGATATTCTGTAACCGTTTTTCCGGTAATTTTTTTGAATTGGTTTGAAAGATATTGCACGCTGCTGTATTTCAGTTTCCAGGCGATTTCACTCAGCGTATATTTTTTAAATCCGAGTAGCTCCTTCACTCTCTCAATTTTCAGTTCAATCAGGTAGGATTCAATCGTTTTGCCGGTGTGATCCGAAAACACCTTACTCAGATGGGAATAGTTATAATGTGTGTATTTCGATACAAAAACGGACAAATTTTCAGGAGAATTCTCGCGCTCAATGTGCTCCAGGTATTTAATCAGCGTGGCTTTTGTCAGGTTCACAATTTCGGTTTCCCGGTCAAATATCAGATCAAACCCTCTTGTGTTTAATTTTTTTTGAAGTTCGGTAAGTTCATCTTCGGTCAGCTTCTTTGCCAATTCTATGCTACCCAATTCCACATGATTGGCCGGCAGTCCCATCTCCTTCACGATGCCTTCTACAGCCTCAATGCATCTCGGACAAACCATATTGCTGATTCCTACCTTCATATCATTTAAAATGAAAGATCAAATATTATTGACTGCACTTCACTTACTCAA
>SL_3KL_010_SEDDRAFT_10001782_pt1 | contig 19680 bp, 11 predicted proteins | sample SodLakKL_010_SED_2_FD_10381 | JGI IMG/M metagenome (IMG submission 10381) | reverse complement strand
GGCCGTCCGGTGACCATACCGGACTCCGGTCCTGGGCTGACCCTGGATCGAACAGTCGGGGCCAGGCGCCGGGGGTGTCCAGATCCAGGAGGCTGATCTTGTTTCCGGCCCCGCGCCGATCGTACCACGCCAGGGTGCTCCCGTCAGGGGAGACTGCGGGAGCGGTTTCGATGACCCCGTCATGGAAGGTGTGCTGGGTGACCTCCCGGGTTTCGAGGGACATGGAGAAGATGTTGGTATAGCGCTCGAAGTACCGGGCGGAGGAAAACAGGAGCCGCCTCCCGTCGGCGCTCACCGACAGGTCCTCCTTCGGCTCGGACCGGTCGACCACCGGTGTGGTGGCGAACTCCGGAGTGAGTTTTCCTGTGAACTGCTCCGGATCCCCTCCCCCCGCCGGGATGCGGAATACCTCCCAGGTCCCCGTATCGCCGGCGCTGCTCACGTAGAAGAGATGGCGTCCATCCGGCGCCCACACGAACTCCCGGACTTCGGTGGCGGTCATGAAGTCATCCACCGTGTAACCTGGAGCCTGCCCCTCCAGCCCGGGGCGCATCGAGAGAACGAGGCCCGCAACGAGGAGCACGCTGCAAGCGACGGCTCGGGCACAGGCTCCGGGCGATGGGAGGATGCGCGGGGCTGAGGGCAGCGCTGGGGTTACTTTCAAGGTCGGTCGGGTCGAAAGGTGAACATGGGTGTGCGGAGTCGAATCGCTCAGCCGTCGATGTCGTCCGTCGCCGCGTCTCCGGTCATGTAGCGCTCGAACCAGTTCCTCAGGTAGAGCTGAACCCGCATGAAGTTGGAGGGTGGGCTGCTCCGGCTGTGCCACCCGTCGGTGAGTCGGACCATGGCGGTGGGCACCTCCATCATCTGGAGCGCCATGTAATACTCCTCGCTCTGGGAGATGGGGGTCCGGAGGTCGCGCTCTCCCGTCATCAGCATTGTGGGTGTAGTCACGTTCCCGACGTACATGAGGGGTGAGCGCTGGAGGTGCTCGGTCGGGTCGTCCCAGGGGAGGTTGTCGAAGTTCCGATACCAGCCGCTTCCATCGGTGGTCCCGACGAAGCTCAGCCAGTTGATCACGGGGGCCTTGGAGACGGCGGCAGCGAAGCGGTCCGTGTGTCCCACGATCCAGGCCGTGAGGACGCCGCCGCCGCTTCCACCGTAGACGAAGAGATTCCGTTCGTCGATGTACCCCCGGTCGATGACCGCGTCCACACCTGCTATGAGGTCATCGTAATCCTGGCTGGGATAGGCCCGCATGATGGCGTTCCCGAACTCGCTTCCATAGCCGGAGCTTCCCCGGGGATTCGTGTAGAGCACCACGTACCCGTTGGCCGCGTGATTCTGCCAGGCAAAATTGAAGCCCACGTTGTACATGGCGTGGGGCCCCCCGTGGATTACCAGGATCAGGGGGTAGCGTCGGTTGGGGTCGAAGTCCGGCGGTTTGATGATCCAACCGTGAATATCCCAGTCGTCCACCGAGGAGTACCAGATCTCCTCCACCTCTCCGAGGTTCAACCGGGAGAGGGCGGCCCGGTTGGTCTGGTGCAGGAGCCTGGGGTCCGGGTTGCGCACATCGAACCGGACCAGGGACCCGGGGTCGTGGAAGGAAGTCCGGGTGGCCACCGCTGTCCCATTGGCCAGGAGGTCGGTGACGGTGAGCATGTGGTTCCCCTCCGTCACTGGTCGGGAAGGGCCATCCAGGGGTGCGAAGTGGAGGTTGCGGGTGCCGCTGTCGTCCGCGGTGAAGTACACGCCGCTTCCATCCGAGGCCCAGGTGAGGTTGGATGGAGACCGGTCCAGGTTCTGGGCGATCTCCCGCAGTCCCGATCCATCCCGGTCCATTACGTAAAGACTCGACTCCCGGTAGGTGTCCTCGGTCCATTCGTATCCGGTGAACGCGATGTGACGTCCGTCGAGGGAGGGCGTGGGGTTACCCTTGGGGCCCCTGGCCGTGGTAAGCTGTCGGACCTCTCCGGTCCCCACATGGACCGTGTAGAGGTGGGCCTCCCGCCAGAGTCGCTCCGCGTCTTCCACCCGGTGGGACTGGAAGATCACGTGGTCCCCATCGGGCATCCACGTGCCGTTGGAGTGGTCCCAATCCCCCGAGGTGATCCGGACGGGGGCGCCGCCAGAGGCATCCACCACGAAGAGATGCTGGCTGCCTCTCGGCGTCCAACCCTGTCCGTCACGACGGAAGTGGATGCGATCTTCGATGATGGGATCTCCGGTCCAGGAGGCCCCCTGGGGCGCCCGGGGAAGCTGGATCGACCAGGAAGGGTCCAATGAGGAGGGGACCAGCGCCTGGAAGAGGATCCGGGTACCGTCGGGAGACCACTGGATGCTGCCCGGGCTCTGCTGCATCCGGGTGACCTGGGAGGCGGCTCCCTCCGCGTCCATCCACCGCACGAAGATCTGGGTGCCGGAGGGATCCCCCTGCGCCGTGTAGGCCAGGCGGGTACCGTCCGGAGACCACTGGGGCGACGAGCCCTCCACCAGGAAGCGATTCCGTGTCCCGTCTGCGTTCATGATCCAGAGGGCGGAGGCCCACCGGTCGTTCATGGGATCCATGAATCGTCGGGTGTAGACCACCTGGGATCCATCAGGGGAGAGGCGCGCCTCCCCCACCTCCTCCCACTCCAGGTAGTGGTCCAGGCTGAGGGTCTGGGGGCTCTCCTGGGCCGTCGCCGCAGGGGTCGGGAGCGCCAGGAGGAACACCAGGGGGAGGAGCGCCAGGACGGGGAACCTCCCCCTCCGGCCCTGCGGGGAACACCTTGAGCGCGGGGCCCGCGTAGAGCCCCAACGAATCGAATTGGACATTTCAGGTCGCTCCGGATCGGGGTGGAGGTTCAGACGGCATCTGAGATGGAGGTGAAGCTGAAGTCCCTCACCTTCAGGGAGGGGACCCGAACCGCCGGTCCCATCCCTGTGGAGACCCTGACGGGAGCTCCCATCATCTCGATGTTGTTGAGCGAGAAGATGGGGCTCTCGTTCCAGCGGAGGTTCTTCACGGGGTGGGTGATCCGACCGTTCTCGATGAGGAAGGTCCCGTCCCGGGTCAGGCCGGTGAAGAGGACGGTCCGGGGATCCACCGATCGGATGTACCAGAACCGGGTCAGCAGGAGCCCCCGAGCGGTGGAGGCGACCATCTCCTCCAGGGTGTCGGAGCCCCCGGCCATGTACCACCCGGACGGAAATCCCGTTGGCTCCCGGTCATTCCGTTGTGCCCAGTATCGGTCGTAGGTCAATTCCCGAAGCACTCCGTTCTCCACCCATGTCTGTCTCTGGTTGGGGAGTCCTTCGTCGGTGAAGGGGGTGGAATGGATCCGGGAGTCCTCCGGATCGGAGTGGATGGTTACCCGCTCGTCCACGAAGCGCTGCCCGATCTTGTTGCCTCCACCGGGGGCGGAGAAGAAGGATCGCCCCTCGTCGGCGGCCCGGGCTCCGAGCTGGTTCACCAGGAGGTTGACCATGTTGGCCACCGCCGTGGGCTCCATGACCACCGTCCACCGCCCCGGCTCCACGTCCCGGGGCTCCCGGGACTGGATGGCCTTCTGCACCGCGATGGCTCCCAACTCGGCGGTGTCCAGTTCAAGCCAGTCGTTTACCCCGGTACCGGCCCATCCCGAGCCGGTCCCATCCTGGGTCCGGATGGTGGTGGTGAAGTCCACCCGGGAGTCTTCCGAGTAGGCAAAGAGCCCCGAGGAGGTGGCTACGCAGGTCCCGCCGGAGCGGTGCGCCAGGAAGCCCGACGACACGAGGTCCTGCTCCAGGGCTTGGCCGGTGACCCGGGCGATGGCCCGAGCCCGCTCCTCGGGCTCCAGGTTCGTCGTGCTCTCGTAGAAGGAGCGGGAGGTGGGGTAGCTCTGGGGCCCCAGCTCACCCAGGTACTCGGGGTCGTCGGGAGCCAGCCGGGCCAGTTCCTCGGACATCCGCACCATCTGTTCCAGAGAGGCGTCGTCGAACCGGTTCGTGGTGGAGGAGGCTACCTTCTGCCCAAAGGCGCTGGTCGCCGTCAGGGTGGAGCGACGGATGTCCCCGGCGGTACTCATCTGGTTCTGGGCAAACCGGGTGTTCCCGTCTACGGCGCTGTTCAGGTTCACACGGCAGTGGTCCGCCCGGGAGAAGGCCAGCACCTGCTGGGTGACGCGGCGGGCCTCGGCCTCGCTCAGGAATCGGGTCACGGCCATGGCTCAGACGCTCCTCGCGGTGTTGATTACGGTGACGCTTCGGTGCCGCGTGGCGGGGCACCCGTGGGAGATGGCATTGGACTGGCCGGGCTGCCCCTTCCCGTCCCCGAATGCGCCGCCCGTGAAGTAGGTACTCTCCCCCCCTGCCAGGTCCGTGGCGTTCCAGAACTCCGGCGTCCGGATCTGGTAGGCCACGTCCTTCAGCATCCCCCCGATCCGCCCGTTCCGGATCTCCCGGAAGACCTGCCCCCCGAACTGGGCGTTGTAGCGCTGCTGGTCGATGGAGAAGGAGCCGTTTCCGTCGATGAGGATCCCCCGCTCGATCCCCGATGCCAACTCCTCTACGCTCACGTCCCGCTCCGGGTAGGCGAGGAGGTTGATGTTGGGCATCCGCTGGAACTGTACATCGGCCCAGGACTGGGCGTAGGAGTTCCCGTGGGACCTGACCTCCCGCCCCTGGCTCCGGTACCAGTCCGAGAGCCAGAGGGCCTGCTCCCGCGTGGTCTGCAGGTCGTTCAGGATCCCGTCCTTCACGATGTGGTAGTCCTGGGGCGCCACTCCCTCGTCGTCCCACCCCACCGTGGATAGCCCTCCCGGTGTGGAGCGCTCCCCGACCACGTTCATCCAGTCGGGCCCGTACCTGAAACTTCCCAGGAAGTCCTCCATGGGGAAAATGAAGGATGTCCCCGCCAGGTTGGCCTCGTATCCGAAGATCCGGTCCAATTCCGTGGGGTGGGCGATGGACTCGTGGAGGGTGAGCCATAGGTGGGTGGGAAGGAGCACCAGGTCGTACTGCCCCGGGTCCACCGAAGGCGCCGACAGCTTCTCCACAGCCTCCTCGGCGAAGCGAGGGGCCCAGCCGATGAGGTCCGAGTCCACCACGTGCTCGTAGCCGAGACCCATGGGCGCGATGTCCGTGGAACTCCGGGACTGGAAGTCGGAGTTGTCCGCCGACACCGCCGTCACGTTCATGGAGGGCAGGCACCGGAAGATGGTCTGGTCCGTCACCACCCCGTCGGTATTGGCGAAGAACTTGTCCTCACGCAGGAAGAACATGGACGAGGTCACGAACCGCATCCCGGACACTCCCATGGCCGCCTCGTTGGCCTGGAAGAGGTGGGCCACCTTTTCCTCGATGGGCACTTCGAAGGGATCCTGCCGGATGGGGCTCCGCCACACCCCGTCGGGCTCGATATCGTAGGGGGCCAGCTCCACCGGGGTGAGCTGGGCCGCGCGATTCGCCCGGGCCTGGGCCACCGCCACCCGGGCCACCCGCTCCACCTCCTCCGGGGTCACCAGGTCGCTCGCAGCAAAGCCCCAGGTACCGTCCACCAGCACCCGCACCCCGAACCCCGAGGTGACGTTGTCCGCGACCCCCAGGATCTGCCGCTCCCGCGTCGAGATGCCCTGGTTACGGTTCGTGTTGATCCGGACGTCGGCGTAATCCGCCCCGGCTCCCCGGGCCGCGTCCAGCGCCCGCATGGCCAGCGCCCTTCGCTCCCCGTCCACTACCGGTCCCAGCGCCAACGGGGAGAGGATCCCATGGAGCGATCCGGGACGCCCCACCAGGCCCAGCCCCGCCGTCGCCACTGCCGAATGCTTCAGGAATTCCCTTCGTCTCATGGCCTCGTTCCTGGGATCGGGGTCGAAGCGGACGTTTCCGGGGGGATGAGCGTTCCCCGGGGCCGGCCAGTATTCCGGGTGACTGGCACGTTCCCACTGCAAGGATAGGGGCAAAGTGATCCCCGCGACGCACAGGGGCAAGGAGGTTCACCGGTCGGGGGCGGCGGGGAGGGCTCGGTCTCCGGATGGGGTGGAGACGGGGGGAGAGGGGGAAGGGGTGACACTGGGTGGGGCACGTTATGCGTCGATTCTTGACACCTGGCTAGCCGGCTCGTACGAATGCATCACTCGTGTAAAGATTCGGCGATAGGTCGAATCTGGGGCCGGGGGGATCCGGGCCGACGCAGTCTCATGCCAAACGGTTGCAATCCCCCTCCCTCCCGGTCTGGGCGCTCCAACTATGGGGCGTCGGCCCGGTGGCCCTGCCAGATCCGGGCTTGGAGCGTCCTGCGGAGGGTGTGGATGTCATCATGTTTTTCTGCATGTTCGGTCCCCCATTCCGGCCAGCCAGGGCTCCGGCACCCCAATCCAATCGGAGGAGTTGACCATGTGGCCGTCAAATGTCTGCAGAGCTGAACCGGACCGTTCATCCGGTCTTGGTTTCCCGCCCATTTCAAAGGGATGGGTCACAATCCTCGCCCTCGTGGGAGCTTTCCTGTTCCTCGGTGTCGAGGGGCTCCAGGCCCAGCAGGTTGGCGGGCAAGTCGTGGACGCCAACTCCGGTCGACCCCTGGTCGGAGCCCAGGTGGTCGTTCAGGGAACCCAGATCGGCACCCTTTCCGATGGTCGGGGGCGCTTCGTCCTGAGCAACCTGAGCGGCGAGTCGGTCACCCTTCGGATCGTGACGCTGGGGTACCGGGAGCTCACCGAGACCGTCGAGGTGGGTCGGATGGACCTGACCTTCCGTATGGCCCAGCAGGCCCTGGCCCTGGATGCCATTTCGGTGACCGGGGTGGCCGGAGGGACGCAGACCCGGGCCCTGGGGAACACGGTGGGGCGGGTGGACGCCGCACAGATGCAGGACATCCGCCCCTCCACCAACGTGCAGGAGATGCTCAGTTCCCAGGTGCCAGGCGTCCGGATCATGGCCACCGGAGGGGAGGTGGGTGCCGGCGGTATCTCCCGGATCCGGGGGACCTCCAGCGTGTCCCTCGGTGGAACGCCGCTGGTCTACATCGACGGGATCCGGGTCGAGGGGGGAGACAACACTCCAGGGGTGGGCACCCTCGCATTCCGGGGCGGGGAGCAGCCTTCACGGATCAACGATCTCCAGCCCGAGGACATCGAGAGCGTGGAGGTGATCAAGGGACCGGCCGCAGCGACCCTCTACGGGACGGAGGCCTCCAACGGGGTGATCAACATCATCACCAAGCGGGGGAGTAGCCAGGATCCCACGGTGAACATGAGAATCCGCCAGGGGGCCTACTGGCTCCCCGACCCAATCAACTTCTTTCCCACCACCTATTACCGCTGCACCGGGGTGTCGCAGACGGTGGATGTCCACCCTCGGCTTCAGTGCAACCCGGGTGAGACCACCGAAGTTCGCATCCTCGAGGTCGAGCGGGATGTCCACGGGAACGAGTGGTTCCGGACCGGCCAGATGCCCGGTGTGGGCGCCGACATCTCCGGAGGAACGGACCAGCTCCGCTACTTCTTCTCCGCAGACTGGGACCGGGAGGAGGGGTACGTGAACTACAACGCCCGGGACCGGATGACGGCCCGGTCCAACCTGGGGTACACGCCGTCGGAGCAGATCAGCTTCGACTTCAGCTTCGGCGTGGTCCGGAGTCGGGCCCAGACCGCCTCCACCCAGCAGCCCATCACCACGGCCATCCTCTGGGCCTGCCCGGCCCCGGGGTGTGAGGCGGGAAGCACCTCCGCCGCCCGACTGGATGGGCCACGCAGGGGCTTCATCGGCTTCGTCCCCGAGGTCTTCGAGGAGGACATCGAGGGCTTCCAGCGCGTGGATCGGGCCACCGCCGGGCTCACCTTCAACCACAACCCCACCTCCTGGTTCACCCACCGGGTAGTGGTGGGTGGAGACTTCACCGGTTTGGAGGACACCCGGCTCTGGCGGGCCACCGGCCGCTTCGGGAATAACAACCCGGCGGGGCGGCGGGATGTGGGGAACACCCGCACGGTCCAGACCAGCCTGGACTACGGCGCCAACGCCACGTGGAATGCCACCGACGACTGGGTCCTCACCACTTCGGCGGGAGCCCAGTACTATCAGCGGTCCCTCTCGTCCACTCTGGGAACGGGTCTGAGCTTCCCCCTTCTTTCCCTGGAGACCCTCTCGGCGGCGTCGACCCGGACCACCAGCGAAGAGTTCTGGGAGAACAAGTCCTTCGGCCTCTACTTCCAGGAGCAGATCGGGTGGAGGAATCGGGTCTTCTTCACTGCGGCTGTCCGGGGGGATGACAACTCGGCGTTCGGTGAGAACTTCAGCTTCGTCACCTATCCCAAGTTCTCAGGCTCCTGGGTGCTCAGCGAAGAGCCCTTCATGGAGGACCGGGAATGGCTCAGCGCCCTTCGGCTCCGGAGCGCGTGGGGCCGGGCGGGTCAGCAGCCCGATGTGTTTGACGCGGTGCAGACCTACGAGCCGGTGGATGGATTTGAAGGCGAATCCGCCATCACTCCAGACAATGTGGGGAACCCGGACCTCAAGCCAGAGGTTGGGACCGAACTGGAGGTGGGTTTCGACGCCAGCTTCCTGGATGACCGGATTTCCCTGGAATTCACCCACTTCCGCCAGAGCACCAGCGATGCGCTGATCAGGGTTCCAACCCTGCCTTCCCTGGGGTTCCCCGGTTTCCAGTTCCAGAACATCGGAGAGACGAAGAACTCCGGGATCGAGATCGGACTCAACGCCCGGGCGTACCAGAGTCCCGACGTGAGCATCGACCTTGGATTCACCCTGGCTTCCTCCAAGAACGAAGTGGTGAGCCTGGGCTCTGAGGAGTTCGTCATCCAGAACGTCACCGAGGGGCAGTACCACGTCGAAGGCTTCCCCATTGGAAGCCTCTTCGCGAAACGGGTGGTGAGCGCCGACATCGTGGAGCGGCAGCCCCGGAACACCGTGACCAACATCATGTGCGAGGGGGGCGAGCGGCTCGGAGGCACCAACTTCTCCCGCGGGGGCGGAACCGCCGTGCCCTGCGAGGACGCACCGCTGGTCCACTGGGGACAGCCCCTCCCGGTCTGGGAGGGAAGCTTCAGCACCAGTGTGACCTTCCGGCAGAACCTCTCGGTCTATGGACTGGTGGACTTCATCCAGGGCCGGACCTGGATCAACGGGGACATCCGGTCCGCCCACCACTCCTTCCTGAACACCCGGGCGGCGGTGGAAGCGAACGATCCGATCCTCCTCTCCTACATCACCATGGGAGCGGACGGCCGGCCCCAGCCTGGCATCATGAGTGGAGACTTTGCGAAGCTCCGGACCATCTCGGTTCAGTATCGGCTCCCCCAGAGTTGGGCTGAGCAGGTCCGGGCCTCCCGCCTCAGTCTCACCGCGTCTGCGGAGAACCTGGCCATCCTCTGGCAGGGAGCTACAGAGAACTTCGGGCACCCCTCCATGGATCCGGAGCGGGGACGACAGACCGGAGGCGCAACCCCGGGCATCAACGCCCTCCACCAGGAGGGATGGCCCCTCGGGCGCCGGATCACCACCACCATCCGGGTGACCTTCTGATGGCCGGCATGGAGAGTGGTTCCGCATGGGACCGGGGCAGGCCCGGAACCGATGAACGGAGAAACGGGAGCAATTCGGATGGCCAAGAGGACGGAGGACCGGCGAACGCGCCGGGGGTCATGGGTCCTGGCCGCATTGGTCACGGCGACCGTGGGGCTGGGCACGGCAGGTTGCGACTTCGACGAGATCCTGGCCGTGGATCTCCCGGGTCAGGTCCTGGGTGAGGACCTGGAGAACCCCGAGCTGGCCACCATCCTGGTGCGCAGCGTCATCTCGGATCTGGAATGCGCCTGGGCCAACTACGCGGCCGCGGCGGCCCACCACGGTGATGAGTACATGAATTCTTCCGGAAACCTCTGGTTCCGGAATTGGGGCCAGCGCCGGATCGAGGCCAACGACGAGCGGTTCAGTTCCGCCACCTGCGGGACGCCGTATTCCTTCTACGGCCCCCTGCACACCGCCCGCTTCCAGGCGGAAGACGTCTACAACCGCCTCACCTCGGAGACCTTCGCCGGGACTCCGAACATGGAGCGCAACCTGGCCACGATCCGGACCTACGGAGCCTACGCCCTGGTGGGGCTCGGGGAGGGTTTCTGCGAAATGTCGGTGCCGGAGCGGGAGGGAGAACCCGGTCCCCTGATGACCCCCACCCAGGTCCTGGAAAAGGCGGAGGCTCGGTTCTCCGAGGCGATCACCCTGGCCCAGCAGGCCAACGACAACGCCATCCTGAACCTGGCGCTGGTGGGGCGCGCCAGGGTCCGACTCAACCTGGGGAACTACCAGGGCGTCATCGCCGATGCCTCGGCGGTCACGCCCGGCTTCGAGCGTTCGGTGACCCGGAGCGATTCCTCCACCCGGCGCTACAACTTCGTCTACAACTATCTGAACAGCCGGGTCCAGGCCCGACACGGTACCATCTCCCTCCACTTCCGGGGGCTGACCATCGATGACGATGGACGCCCCACAATTGAGGATGGGGTGGAGGATTCGAGGCTCATCACCTTCCCCGTAGGAAACCTGGCCGGGCACAACGGCACCACACCCTCCTGGTTCCACGAGAGGAACACCTCGCGGTCCACCCCCATGGTCCTGGCGAGTTACCGGGAGGTCCGGCTCATGCACGCCGAGGCGTTGACCCACACCGGGGACGTGGAGGGAGCCCGGGCACTCATCAACGAGCGCCGGGTGGAGTTGGGTCTCCCCACCTTCGATCTCCCCGCTTCCCAGGCGGAGATGATCGACCTGATCCTGGCCGAGCGGTCAAGGGAGCTCTTTGCCGAGGGGGGCCACCGGCTCAACGACATGCTTCGCTACCGGGGCACGGCTCATGAGATCCCCTTCCTGGGGGAGCCCGGTTCGATACACCCCGACGGCCTGGACACCATCGGCGCCGCCTACGGGGACACCACCTGCTACCCGCTTCCCTCCGTGGAGCGGATCGGAAACCCGAACATCGGTGGCTGATTTACCGGAGGGGTAGGTTCCCGAACTACACGCCCTCCCGGCCGAGTCTGGGCCGGGGGGGCGTGTCGTCTCCGCGGTCACCTGTGAATCCAGGCATGGAGAGACAGATGATTCATTCCGATCAACACCCTGCGGTCCGACACCGTGGGGGCGTGGTACCTCTGGCTCTGGCCCTCCTGCTCGGTGCCTGGGCGGTCCCGGGAGACGCTCAGGAGCGACGCTCCACTCTGGACGTGTCCATGTACCTGGACTGGGAGGACATCGCATCGCCGCAACTCTCTCCGGATGGCCGGCAGATCCTCTACGAGCGGCGTTGGATCGACCGGATGAACGACCGGTTCGACACCTCCATCTGGATCATGGGGGCCGATGGGTCGAGAAACCGCCAACTCCTCCGGGGGAGCTCTCCCGCCTGGTCTCCGGATGGTACCCGGATCGCCTACCTTGCCCCGGACGGCCAAGGCCAGACCCAGATTTTCGTCCGCTGGATGGACGATGAGGGGGCCGTGAGCCAGGTGACCCGGGTCACGGAGCGCCTCTCCGGCGTGCAGTGGTCTCCGGACGGACGGAGTCTGGCCTTCCAGATGTTCGTGCCCGGAGATCTTGATCCGGCCTGGAGGATCTCCATGCCGGAGCGTCCGGAGGGGGCCAACTGGACCGCGTCCTCCCTGGTAGAGGACCGATTGGTCTACAAGCAGGACCGGGTGGGCTGGCTACCCCGGGGTCATCAGCATCTCTTCGTGGTCAGTGCCGACGGCGGTACCCCGCGACAAATCACCGACGGGGACTGGGACCACGGCGACTTCAACTGGACCCCCGATGGTCAGGCGCTCCTCTTCAGTGGACTCCGGATAGAGGATGCCGAGTATGAGGTTGGCCACAGGGAGATCTACCGGGTGGAAGTGGCCACTGGGCGGATCGACCAGCTCACCGATCGGCCCGGTCCCCATCAGAACCCCGTGCCATCCCCCGACGGGCAGATGATCGCCTTCCAGGGCCATGATTGGACCCGAGCTCCCTACTGGGAGAACGAGCTCTACGTGATGGATGCCGACGGGGGCAACGTGCGCCGATTGGCCGGCGAGTTGGGGAGCAGCCTGGGGAACCTCACGTGGGCTCCGGACGGCTCGGGGCTCTACCTGAACGCGTCCATCCTGGGGACCCAGAACCTCTGGTTCGTCCCGCTTCAGGGCGAGCCAAGGGCTGTCACCGAGGGTCAGCATATGCTCGCCGTGTCGCACCTGGGGCCCGGCAATCTGGCCGTGGGGACCCGCTCCGGACCTCAGGAACCCAGAAGTCTCATCGCTTTCGACCTCCGGCGTGCCGGAGAGACCAGGGTGCTCCACCGCACCAACGAGGATCTCCTCGAAGGTATCCGCCTCGGCGAGGTGGAGGAGATCTGGTATCCCTCGGTGGATGGTCTCGAGATTCAGGGATGGATCGTGAAGCCTCCGGATTTCGACCCGGCCCGGAAGTACCCCCTCATCCTTCGGATCCATGGGGGACCCCACGCCATGTACCACATCGGGTTCGACTTCAAGAACCAGGACCACGCAGCCAACGGGTACGTTGTGCTCTACACGAATCCCCGGGGGAGCTCCGGGTACGGGACGGAGTTCGGCAATGAAATCCAGTTCGCCTACCCGAGCCTGGATCACGACGACCTCATGGTGGGGGTCGACTCCCTCATCGCCCGGGGGTACATCGACGAGCGGAATCTCTTCGTCTACGGCGGGAGCGGGGGCGGTGTCCTCACCGCCTGGGCCGTGGCCCACACCGATCGATTTACTGCGGCGGTGGCCAAGGCTCCGGTCATCAACTTCATGAGCTTCTGCGGGAACGTGGATGGGAATCCCATCCGCTGGTGCGAAGGAGGCCGCTTCGAGGATTTCTTCTGGGACGATCCCTCCGGCCACCTGGAACGGTCGCCCATCATGCACGTGGGACGAATCAACACGCCCACCCTTCTCATGACCGGATCCCGTGATCTCCGGACCCCCATGAGCCAGACCGAGGAGCTCTACCGGGCCCTCATGATCCGGAGGATCCCCACCGGGATGATCCAGCTCACCGACGGGTGGCACAGCCGGGACGACCCACCGACGAACTTCATCCGTGTCCAGCTCTACCTCCGGAACTGGTTCGAGCGGTTCATGGTCCCGGGTGACGTTGCTGCCGACGCTGCAGGCCCGCGGGAACACTGACACATTGCCATCCACAGCACCCAGAAAGAAGAGGTCACCCCAGATGACGCACCCCCCGCGAAGCCCCTCTCTCACACGGCTGGTTCCGGCCTTCCTCCTGACGGCCGCCCTGTTCATGGGATTGCCCGGCCATGCCTCCTCTGAAGCCCCGGGGCCCCACCAGCCAACCGGCGCGGAGCCGATCCGGGGCCAGGACGTCCCGGTCGGGACCTTCGAGGAAGGGTTCATCCCGTTTCGGATCGATGAAGAGACGGGTCGGATCCACCTGATACTCCGACAGTTGGACCAGGACCTATTCTACATGAACGCCCTGGCCACGGGTCTGGGATCGGCCCGGGTCTTCGGACTGGACGCCGGTTCCGGGGGGAAGACCGCTGTGGTCCGTTTCGAGCGGCACGGTCCCAGGGTGGTCATGATCGAACGCAACACCGAGGTTACCGCCAGTACCGGGGACCCCGACCATGTATGGGGGGCGGAAAAGTCCTTTCCGGTTTCGGTCCTGGCTTCTTTCCCGGTTGTTGAGACCCGAGCTGACGGCGTGATCGTGGATGCCACCGACTTCCTCCTTAGCGATGCGTATGACGTCCGGCGCACGGTTCGGGGTGCCGGCCTGGGGCAACTCCAGCTGGAGCGGGACCGCGGGTATGTGGACGCCTCCTTCACCCGGGCCTTTCCGACGAACACCGAGATCCGGACCTCCCTCACGTTCACCGCGGAGGACATGCACTCGGAGCTCACCCGGCACTCGCCCGACTCCCGGTACATCACCTTCCAGCAGCACCATTCGTTCATGCCCCTTCCGGAGGTTCCCTTCCGGCCCCGGCGATTCGACGCAAGGACGGGCAATTCATCGGTCACGATCCAGGATTACGGTCAGGGCTTCGACGAGGACTACCGGCTGAGGTACGTGGCTCGGTGGCGGCTGGAGCCCTCCGACCCAGAGGCGTATCTCCGTGGGGAGGTGGTGGAGCCCGTCGAGCCCATCGTATGGCACCTGGATCCCGCGATCCCCGAACCGTATCGCACGGCCTACCGGGAAGGTGTGGAGTGGTGGAACGAGATCTTCGAGGCAGCCGGCTTCAGGAATGCCGTTCTGGTCCGAGACCTCCCCGAGGGCGCGGATCCAATGGATGTCCGCTACTCCGTGGTCCAGTTGGTGAACCGAAGTGCCCCCGGTCCCTCGACGGGTGGAGGCCGACGGGACCCCCGGACCGGCGAACTCCTGGTGGGGATGCCCCGGATGGACTCGCATCGCTCCCTCACGGACTACAACATCTTCGCGGGTCTCATTCCGGTGTTCGATGCGGCAGGAGTGACACCCCAGATCGATGCCGAGGAATTCGCCATGGCCCGGCGGCGCCAGCTTGCTGCCCACGAGGTAGGCCACGCCCTGGGCTTTCCCCACAACTTCATCGCGGCGGCTCAGGGCCGCTCCTCCACCCTGGACTATCCCTTCCCCCTGATCCGTCCCGACGGGAGTGGGGGGCTGGACATCTCCGAGGCGTACCGTCCCAGCGGGGGCTATGCCGACACCGTGAGCGTCCGGTACGCCTACACCTGGTACGCGGACGCCGAAGCGGAGGAAGCGGGCCTGCAAGCCATCGTAGAGGAGGCCATCGACCGGGGCTTCATCTCCATGGCCGACGGGGACATCTCGGGTTCCTACCCCGAGGTGAGCCGATGGGTGGAGGGGAGCACCATGTTCGACGCCCTGGACCGGACCCAGGCGGTTCGCCGCCTGATGCTCCAGCACTTCGACGAGCGTGTGATCCGCCCGGGTGAGCCCATGGCCTGGCTCAACCATCGCTTCGCCCATGTGTACCTCCATCACCGCTACGCCATGGAGGGGCTGGTGAAGTACGTGGGGGGAATGCAGTACGTGCCGGCCATGCGGGGCGATGGGCAGACCCCCACCCAGGTGATCCCGGCGGAAGAACAGCGACGGGCCATGGCCCGGGTGCTGGAGGTTCTCTCTCCGGAGGAGTTGGCCGTGCCGGAGCACGTACCGGGGCTCATTCCCCCGCCCCCCGCCGGCTACCGCGAGCCGCCGGGTTGGGTGAATCCTGCAGGCGTGGCCCTTCCTCCTGCGGTGGGCTCCCACGCCCGGTGGATTGAGTCTCCGGCGGGGACGGCGTTTGACCCCATGGCGGTGGCACGGAGCTTCGCCCAGGAAGTGGTGGACAACCTCCTCCACCGGGAGCGGATGGCTCGTGTCGCCACGTTCCATGCCCAGGGCGTCTCCCCGGTCTCCCTGGACGAGGTGCTGGGTGCCCTGGTGGAGGGCACATGGGGCGCCGCAGGGAGCCGGACGGGCCCGGAGGGCGGGTACCGCCGCCAAGCGGAGCGTGCCGTTATGGACGGCATCTTCACCTTGGCGCTGGACGAACGAGCGATATCCGAGGTGCGGGATGCCGCCGAGCGCCGCCTTCGGCTTCTTCGGGAATCCCTGGAGGCGTCGCCGGGGACCGCGCCGGAGGAGCAGGCGCATCGCCAGCGGGCCGCCGGCGAGATTGATCGTTACCTGAACCACGGAATTGTACCTGCTCTACGGACCGGCCTGATCCAGATCCCGCTACCCTGGCCCTGATCCCTTGGGCACGGTCCGGGACCTTCTGGTGCTCGGACCGTGCCTTGGGCGTGCCGGAGGAGAGGTGTCACAGAGTGGGCGTGACGGGGGCGAGGAATGGCGCAGCGATGGCAATGCCCTCTGCGGGGCCGAGCAGAGAAGGCACCTTCGCCCCCGCGAGACGGTCGAGGATGGGTCACAGGCAGACCGGAGATCCCTACGCCGCCTCCATACCCTCCAGATCCACGGGTGGTGAAGGCCTTTTTTCGTTGGCGGCCACGATTCTTCTTTGCCCTCGGAGGCAATCGGTCGTGCCTTCATGCGGCGGTCCCGGCCGTGCAATCCAGCCCGTTCCCCGGATCACTGGCACCAGAAGCCCACAAGGGTGGCGGTCTTCAAGGGATGGTGGCATTGGAACGGTTCGTATGGGAGACGAGAGCCGGACCCGTCCTTCGTGTACATCGACGGCAGTGGCGCCGGTGTTCTATACGGACACCCTGAACGCCCTCATCGCCGAAGAGGCCGGCGAATGGGGAGAAACGGTTGCCTGCCGCGGAGGACTGCACGTCCCCTCACCCCCATCAGCGCTCTCCTCCACCGCCTCGCCCACCAGCGTGCCCCGCACCCCGTCGAGGGGGGAGCGCCGGGCCCCGCCCCAGGACCACAGGGAAGCGAAGCACCAGCAGAACGTTCCTTGTTGGAAGCACCCTGTTGGGAAGCCCGAGACCCCCTCCGGCTCCGTCCGCAGGTCGAGGAAGAGGTCCGAGTGGCCATGGGGGAGGCGAGGCCATTAGAAGGCTGTGGAAGAAGCACAGGGCGCCACCGTTGGGAGCGCCAGGGAGCCGGATCGTAGGCGGCGACCCACAGGCATAGCGAGAGCTACGTCTAGGGGAGCCAACGACCGAGGGGGCTCCCTGCCGCCCCAACCCGAAGGGAGAAGGGGGGGTGCGGCCCTGGATCTTCGTTGGAGCCCCTCACCGATGCTACCGCATCGCTGCCGGCGCTCCGCCTTACCCAGGCACCCAAGCGCATCGCGCTTGGCTCGCGCAAGACCCCTTCCTCGGTGGTCCCCTGTACTTCTTCAACGGCCTTTTGGCTAGTATCGAAAGAGGGTTTCCTTACCTGCTCTTCCATCGCTTCGAACGGGAGTCGGACTCTTCGAATGGGAGTCGGATTCCGTACCCCCCACGCACCGGCGGCGGCGACTCGCGTGAAGGCGGAACTCGCATGAAGGCGGAACTCGCCTGAACAGGCCTCCGGCAAACAGCTAGGGAGTGACCTTTTGGCTCGAAAGCTCGTCTACGTCCGCGCCTCCGGCTGCGGCGTCTGCCGTGAGAAGGCGCCGGTGGCCGAGAAGCTCGCCCGGTCGATGGAGCTGCCCCTGGAGGTGATCGACCTCGACACCGAGGAGGGTCAGGCGCGGGCCGAGAAGCTGCGGATGCGGAAGATCCCGACGCTGGCGCTCCTGGACGGAGAGCGCATCCCCTTCCGCCTAGTGGGGCGGATGATCACCCCGGAAACGGTGGCCCACTTCATGGAGCGGATGCCCGAACGGTAGCTCCCTTGGCTATGGCAATGGGCCGTGGATGATGTCGGTGAGGATCGGGCGGATGCCGTCCACGATGAACTGGACGGCGATCACCGTCAGCAGCAGTCCCATGATCCGCGTGACCACGTTGAGGCCGGTTTGGCCGAACACGCGAATGAGGCGGGGTCCCATGCTGAGGGTGGCGTAGATACTCCCCAGTACGATGGCGATGGCGGCCAGCACCACCGCCATGTGAGCGACGGTGTGGGCGTCCGCCATCAGCACCATGACGGTGGTGATGGCACCTGGGCCCACGATCATGGGGATTCCCAGCGGGGTGATGGCGACTTCGTCTCTGGTCATCCCCTCCTTCTCCTCCTCCGCTGTGGACTTTCCTCGTGCCCGCCGGGCTTGGAGCATGTCCATTCCGACCCCGAAGATGATCAGTCCGCCGGCGATTCGGAACGCATCCACGGTGATCCCGAAGAGGGCGAAGATGGCCGCGCCGAGGAGCGTGAAGACGACCAGAACCACCGCTCCCGTGAGGATTGCGATGCGGAGGGTCTGCCGCTGATGCTCAGGGGTATAGTCGTGGGTGAGCGCCAGGTAGATGGGGGCGGCGCTCAGCGGATTCGTGATCGCAAAGAGCGATGTCACGCTGAGCAGCGCAAAGGTCCACAGACCGTCTGGGATCATGACCACTCCTCCTTCTCGAATAGCGAGTAGAACCTCTTCCGCTACCGACGCTCCGCCTTGCCCGGGCACCTAAGCGCATCGCGCTTGGGTCGCGCAAGACCCCTTCGCGGTGGTCCCTCCAGTAGTTCAACAGCCTGCTCGCGGGCACGATCCATGCGATCCTCAGGAAATCAGCGCGCCCCAGGTGAGCTTCATCTGCGCGCCCCAGGTGAGCTTCATCTGAAGGACCGCCAGGCCAGCGAGGATGTTCCCGAGCGGAAGATGCTAAAGGGTGATGAAGAGCGCCGAGGTGACGTCCTCCGCCCATGACCCCCGGATACAAAGCCGTCCGGAACATTCAACCGAGAGTACGGGTGTCCATTGTGGCCATCGTCCCGCATTTCCAAGTCATTCCAGGTCAAAGGATTGAATCATGCAAGTTCCACCGGAGATCGCCTTCCGCGGGCTGGAGCCCACCGATTCGCTGAAGGCCCTGATCCTTGAGGGGATCGAGAAGCTGGAGAAGATCTATCCCAACCTGATCTCATGCCGGACCGTGGTCACCGACGACACCCCGGGTCGCCACAGTGGCCATGCCTACCGGGTGCGCCTGGAGGTCGGTATTCCGAAGCACACCGTGATCGTGGACAAAAGGGACCCGGAATCCGTCGAACACAAGGATGTGACCCAGGCCATCCGCGAGGCCTTCTCCGTTGCCCGGAAGCGGTTGCTGGAGATGAAGGAACGGCAGAGCGGAGAGGTGAAGACCCATGATCTGCCCCCCCACGGTCGCATCACGAGGCTCCTCATGGATGATACCGGGGTCCGCTACGGATTCCTCGAGTCCCGGGAGGGACGGCAGGTCTATTTCCACGAGAAAGCTCTCGTGGACCTGGACTACGACGACCTCGAGGTGGGAGACGAGGTGAGATACGCCGAGGCGGAAGGAGATGAGGGCCCGCAGGCCAGCACGGTGGCCCGGCTGGACCCCCATCGGATCGGGCCCCTACAGGAGCGAAGCATCCCCCTGAAGGAGGAGCCGCGGAGCTGAATGCGATGTGGAGACGGGCCCGCCGGCCGAAGACCTCCTGGAAGATCGGCCGGGGACTCCGGGCGGGGGGTCCTTCTCAATCTCCACCCTTCACCTGACGACGAGAGAGGAGGAAGGCCAGAAGGCCCCCACCCGCCACTGCCAGGAGGGTGGACCGTTTCCGCCGGCTGCGCAGGGCCGCCCGTGCCGCAGCCCCTGTGAACTTCTCCTCCCGAAGGACCCTTTCCCCCCGGGAGAGGGCGTTGGCCGCATCCCGCGCCTGATCCCGGAGCGCCATCCCTGAAGTCTCTGCGATCTCCGCCGCCCACTCGAGGGAGTCGGACATCCTGGCCAGGGCGTCGGCTGTCCGTCCCGCTTTCCACCGGTCCCTTCCGAGCACAGAGTCAAGCGCAAGGGCCATGCCTGGGCCCATCTTCCCGGGGGCGGACGTTGGCTGATGTGGGCCTCACGGTCGAGTCGCCTTGGCGGGGCGCAAGTATTTTGACATTTCAGTTCCGTGTACCCTGAAATCCAACGTTGTGGGAAGAGGCCCAGGGGTGTGTCCGGGGAGGGTGGCCTTCCTACTTCTTCAACGGACTTCCAGGCTGACCCTGCGCAGACCCCGGCGCGCGGCCCACGCCCCTTGCCAAACACCCTTCTGGGGAAAAGCATCCCCGCCGGTCGCCGGTCGCCGGTCGCCGGTCGC
>SL_3KL_010_SEDDRAFT_10001781_pt1 | contig 19681 bp, 4 predicted proteins | sample SodLakKL_010_SED_2_FD_10381 | JGI IMG/M metagenome (IMG submission 10381) | reverse complement strand
GACAGGAAGTTTTCACCGGCCAGGGTCACCGCGGTGCCCCCCTCGGTCGAGCCATGGTCGGGGTTGACTGAATCGAGTTGCGGGGCGGGTCCGGGCGGCGCTTCGAAGCGCCATATTTCGCCATCAGAGAGTAAGACGTACACATGGCCGTCTTCATCTTCTCCGAAACCCACCAGTCCATTGCCGAGCGCCTCGAATTCTTCCGAGATCCATTCGCCATCATCTTCTTCAGCCAGCCATACCTGGCCGCTGCAATAGTCGCCATAGACATACGATCCCTGCAAAGACGCGATCGGCCCACGGTAACGATAACCACCGGTGACCGAGCAATGGGGTGAAATCCTTCGATACTCGATGACCGGCAGGGTCGAGCCGGGCAGGTCGCAGGGCACGGTGGTGCTGCCGGTCTGCCAGGCGCCCTCGCAGACATCCCAGCCGTAATTCTGCCCGCCGGGATCGCCGGCTGGCTGCAGGTTGATTTCTTCCCAGGTCACTTGACCGACATCACTGATCCACAGATCACCGGTGTCGCGATCGAAGCTGAAACGGTAGGGATTGCGCAAACCGTACGCCCAGGTCTCATCCAGTCCGCTCTCACCGATGAACGGATTGTCCGACGGGATGGCGTAGTTGCGATCCGGGTCACCGGGGAAATCATCATCGTCGATGTCGATGCGCAGCATGCTGCCGAGCAGCGATTCCGGGTCCTGGCTCGTGGATGATGGTCCGCCATCGCCCATGCCGATGTAAAGGTAGCCATCGGGACCGAAATGAAGATCGCCGCCATTGTGATTCGCGGCCGGTTGCGAGATGGACAGGATGTCAAGCTGGCTGGCCGGATCGGCCTGATCAGAATTGGTGCTGTCGATTTCGAACCGGACGATCCGGGTGGTCAACGGCGAACCACTGGAGGTGAAATTGACGAAGAACTTGCCGTTTTCAGAAAAATCGGGATGGAATGCCAGCCCCAGCAGACCGCCTTCGAAAGTCGTGTTGACCTGGGCCGAAATATCCAGGAAGGGGTCGGGCAGAATGTTGTCATCGGCATCCACGATCCGGATCACGCCATTGCGTTCGACGACGAATCGTCGGCCCGAATCATCACCGGCATGGCGCAACGCCAATGGGAAATCGAAGCTGCCCGCGGGGAAAACGAGCTCGAGTTCGGNTTCGCCGGGATCCGACTGCATGTCCGGGTCCGGGCCCAGCATGGCTTCGCTCCAGGTCGGCACGACGGCATCTTCGCCCAGGTCCAGGGTGATCTCGGACGCGCTCGGGGGCAGGTCGGTTTCGAACTCGAAGTTGAACAACTTGAACCAGTTCAGTGGGTGATCGTCCGGGGCTTCGAAACTCAGGTAACCGTCTTCAAGGGTCACCGACCAGTCATCGCCCGGCTCGCCGTCGACCCCGCCAAAGTGCGAATCCATCAGTTGGGCGCCCTCGGGAAACGGCACGCGGAAGGCCTCGATGCCGCGATCGAAATCGAAATTCTGCAGCGCGTAGTTGTAGCGGTAACCCGCCTCGGTTTCGAACACCCTGACCGCGACGTTGACATGGCCCTGGGGCATGTTGTCCGGGTAGGGTTCATCCGGTGTGTCGGACGGTACGACAATGGCGACATGATCGGCATCGGGGCCGGGATCATCGGGATCGACCCATTGATCCAGCACCCGCCCCTCGGTGAACGGTCCGAGCTGACCGAATGACCAGCCATTGCCCGAAGGCTGGGGGTCGAGGCTGCGATAGGCCATGGAATTCCAGATATCGATGTCGTACTGGATGACATACCAGGCATCCAGAAAGTAGTCGGCATCGTCGGTCTGCAACTGGTCCGGATCCACCATCAGGCGATTCTCGTAAGAACCGGAATTGTGGGTCTGCGACCCGGTGCAGTCCGGATCGAAGAACGAGCAGGTGCTGAAAAACAGGCCTTCACTGGCCTCGATATCCGCACGCGGGCCCTGGTTGAAGTTGCTGTCATTGGTGCCGGCCGAATAAACATCCTCGCAGCCCGGCCACAGTACGTTGGAGTTGCCGCAATTGATCGAGCAGTTCATATTCAGGGTCAGAAAGGCATGCTTGGCGCCGGATGCGCCCAGTTGCTCGATGCGCTCGTCGCTGATCCGGTACATGTTCCAGACCAGGTAGGGATGCTGATCGGGTGGCGTATACGGATACATGCCCAGCGAGCCGAACTTCGGGATCCACGGCACATCGCCGGGGCCCACGTTTTTGAGTGTGGCGTCCGGTGCAACCTTGATGCGGCCGGTGTTCGGATCCTGACCCTGGTATTGCACCGAGTTCATTTCCCACATGGCCACATCGATCTTGTGGCCATCCTGGGGCCACAAGGGACGATCATCACAGTCGGGGCCACGGCCACTGGTATCGGCGCCGAAAGGCACACTCAGGTGAAGGTCGAACCAGGCCATGCCCAGGTCGAGACCATCGAGCACGGCCAGGTCGAGCAGATCGGCCAGGACCGATGTCGCGCTGAATCCAGCGTTGTGCAGGGTCAGCAGGTCGCGGTCGTGCTCGGCCAGGATGTGCATGTGATGAAAGGTCAACAGGTGCCGACCGGCTCCATCACGCGCCTCCAGGGACGGGTGGCCGTTGATGTGGATGCCCGGCGTCAGGGTCAGCCCGTCAAGCCGAACCTCGCGATCGCCGTGGCGCAGCACCCAGCCGGTATCGAGCCGGATCTCGCCGGACCGGATTCGCTCGAAGTTGCCGTACGGGGCTTCGATGACGAGGTGGTCGGTTTTGACGAAAACGTGCTCGATGCCGACCATGCGCTCGATCGGGCGACCTTCGTGAACGATTTCCAGACCGAAATCCGGCAGGTAGTCGGCGCGCAATTCGAGCTGCACCTGACCACCGGTCGCGGTCCAGACCTGCCTGGAATCCAGACTGACCTCGGCCGGAGCCGCCGTAAACAACAACCCGCACGACAGCAGGGCGACAATGACTTGAAATATTCGGGCTGGACTCATGTGCAATTCCTTTATTCGCTTTCCGGCTCATCCTCGAAGCGATCGTCGAAAATGATGGGGGGCGGTTCGACGCCACGCCCGGAAAGACTGACATTCACTTGTTCATCTTCACTGCCAACCCGCAACACGCCGCTGTAGATGGTGGCATCGACAGGCGTGAACTCGATCAGTGCGATGCAGCTTTGTCCCGGCGACAGCATCGGGCTTGAAGCGCATGTCCCCGAATCCAGGACAAATGACTGCGCGCCTCCTGCCAGCACTTCCAGTCGGGTCAGCACTAGGTCCATGGCATCCCCCTCGGCGACGTTGGACAGGGTCAGACTCAGGGTCCGACTTTGGCCGGTGAAGGTGTCTTCGAAAATCAGTTGTTCGGGCTCAAGGGCCAATTCAGCCGGCTCGGACGGCAGGCCTTTTCCGCTCAAGACTACCGTGGCCGACTGGCCATCCTCACTTTCGACATGGAGGGTGGCCTGATAGTCGCCGGAAACCTCCGGGCCGAAACTCAGCTCGATGGTACAGCTCTGTCCCGGCGCCAAGACGGTCTGGGTGTCGCAGCTTCCGGTCGCACCGATCTCGAACCCTTCATCACCACTGATGGCAATCGAGGCGACTTCCAATGCGCGTGCCGGCTCGGAGACCGCATTGGTCAGCATCACCTCAAGAGGCTGTGAAACCTGGCCGGCGTCCACTTCGCCAAAGTCATGAACATCCGGGACGCTCTGCAACAGGCCGGGCGGTGTGGTGAGCGCAAAATCAACTTGCGTTTGCTCGCCCTCGACCATCATGACCTGTTCGACATCGGAATCAGGAAATCCGTCCTTGGAGGCGGTCACCTGGATTTCACCGGCAGCCGTGTCAATGCTGTAGTCGCCGTCCGAATCTGTCTGACCCTGCCACTGCCCGGAACCCGAAACCTCGATCCCGGCGCCCTCGAGGACCTCGCCGGTATCGTCACGAGTCACGACACCGGTCACGACGGCCAGGCGGGGCAAAACCACGAAGAGCCCACCCGGTGTGTCGGATTCACCGATGGTGCTGGCAATCACGACACCGGAATCAAAAAAGGGGTAATTGCTCCAGGTCCCGTTGAATGATCCGCCAATTTCGTCATGCTGCAAGCTCGGGGTGTCGACATGTTGATGCGGAATGACATGGAAGTACGCGGTTTCAGTCAACTCGCCTTCGGCGACATCGGACAAGTCGAGAATGCGCAGCCCGGCAGTATAGTTGGACTGATAAAGGAAATTGCCCTTGACGAACTGATTGTGATCGATTGCGATTTCACCCGATTCGTGAACGCCGATGACCTCGGGTGATGACAGGTCGCGAACATCCCAGATATAGGTCATGGTGTGTTCGGTTGCGGGATTGCCTTCATCCAGCTCATCGCCGAACAGGAAGTACTGGTGATCCTCGGTCAGCCAGCCTTGATGTGCATAGGCAGAACCGGTATACGGTGTTGCGCTGATCAAGGCCGGTGATTGCTTGTCGGTCACATCGACAATGGTCAAGGTATTGGCCGGCGAACCCTGGGCCGGGTTGGAATTGAAGCAGATCTCGCGACCCTGATACGTACTGTCCGGACCCTGGTAAATGACGCACTGGGCGTCATGGGTATAACCATCGGATGAAAAGCAGCCCTCGAACTGCGGGTTCTGAGGCTGCTGAATATTGACGATGTGCAAGCCACCGCCACAGGTTGTGTCACCGCTGGATACACCGACGATGTAGGCATACCCGGTCTCCTTGTTGATCGCGACATTGTGCGCGCTGCCGACGTTTCCGTACCAGGCGTCATCATTGAAAGTGGCCGGCGGAGTGGCCGTGCGCAAGCGAGTCAGGTCGAACACTTGCATGCCGTGGGCGCCGGCGAAGTCAGCCACCACGAACGCGTGGTTGTCATGGACCTTGATGTCACGCCAAGGCGAATTCCCGGTATGCGTGGGTAACCGTCCAATGTAGACGGGATCGATCGGATCGGTGATGTCCACGAACGATGTGCCGTTATCGCAGCCCATCAGCGCGTACTCGCTGCCGGTGTCCGGATCGGTCCATCCCCAGATATCATTGCCAGTGTTGCACTGCATGTCGTCCAGTGGCAGGTAAGCCAGCAAATCGGCCCGCTGACACTGAAAATCTCCGGCGTGGCCATCTTCGCAAGTCAGGTCACTGAGCGCGACATGCGCCGGGGATGCCTCGGGGTTCCCGCTTCCGATGACGCCCGGGGGCGTGGACAACACCGTCGGTGGCGCCAGCAGGCCCACGACCAATAACCATTGATTGTGGATTCGACAATACACTTCAGGGCGTTGGCTGCTCGAAACGATCCATGAAAATCATGGGCTCCGGCGCCACACCCTGACCGATTACACTGAGATTGTAATTCTGATCATCGATTCTGATTCTCAATACGCCCACTTCACTCCGCTCCTGGTCGGGGGTGAATCCCACCATGACCGAACAATCCTGACCGGGTGCGACGCCGTCATTGCAGTCCGTGCTTTCAACACTGAAGACATCCTGGCCGGAAACAATGAGGATCTGTGAAATCGTCAAGTCGGCCGAACCGGGCGCCGCGACATTGTTGACTGCCAATTCGAACACGGCGGTTCTACCGGTAGCCACCTCTCCGAATCCAAGGCTGGCCGCGCTGAGCTCGACTTCACCCGGATCCTGAGCGCCGATACCGGCCAGGCTGACGTTCTGCGATTCACCCTGGAGGGTCTCGACGGACAGTTCGGCCTCGTGATCACCGGCTGCCAGGGGGGAAAATGTCACTTCGACGTGGCAATCCTGTCCGCCCGCCAGCAGCGTACCGACCTGACAATCACCACCACTGATCGAAAACGGACTTTCTTCGGGCGTGACGGCCAGTTGCGACAGTTCAATGTCCAGTGCGCCGTTCATGGCCGAATTGACGATTTCGATGACCCGGGTTTCGGATGCTCCGGAATCCAGTTCAGGGAACTCCACTGACTGCGGGGCAACCCCAAGCTCGCCGACAGGTGGTTCGATCACCGACAGCGTGACCGGGACCGGCACCACGGTGGCTTGCACATCGTTGGTAGTCAGGCACAGGTAGGCCTCATGAATGCCCTCGTCCAGTTGAGCGGCATCGGCAATGACTTCGATGTCGGCCGAGTCCTCGGCCGCGATCTCTCCGCTGGCCGGCTGGGTGCTCAACCACGCCACCGCTTCCGGGTCCTGGCAGATCGGCAACGGCTGCTTGTGCAGGGTGATGGTGATATCCGACCAGTTCATGGTCGCCGCGCTGGAGCTGGCCCAGTCATTGATGAAGGTAAAGGTCCATTCGCCCTCGTCATCCAGGGCCGGATCGAACACGGCCATGTCGGTGTGCTGATAGGTGCCGTCACCGGATGAACCCTGGCCACCGAAATCCCAACCGTTGATATTGCAGTCGGTCTGGCTGCCCGAGTAACCGCCGACACCATGGGTGACGCCATCGGGCGATTCGATGATCATGCACAGATCCGAAGCCCAGCTGCTATTGCCGGATACTCCCGAAACCGTCGCTTCGAAACTGAAACCGACAACCTCGCCACGACTGGCCAGGCCGGCGGTGGCCGTACGGACCACGGCAGAGCCGCCATTGGCCTGTGAGTCGACGCTGAAATCATCGAGCTCGAAGACTTCGTCGAGCTCCGGGTCCTGCTCGCGTTCGAACATTGCACTGACGACTTCGTCAGTGCTGATGGCCCATTCCAGTTCCAGCGTGCCCAGGTTGGCCAGGTTGAGTTCGGTCGAGGCGAGTCCGCCGGTGGCCGCTTCGATCGTCACTTCCGCGGGCTGGGCCTGGGCAATCGGGGTGTCGAGACTCACCTCCAGGGCAATTGTGTCGCCATCGTTGACCTCGATTTCGGACAGCACCTCGGTCTGGTGCCCATCGGCCGAAACCGTGACCTCCTGGATGCCCTCAAGCACGGTCAACTGGAAGGCGCCATCGGCATCGGACTCGATGTTGCGGGTCACGCCGTCGCCACTGACCTCGATCTGTGCGCCGGCCAGCGGAATATCGGTTTCGGCGCGGGTGATCATACCTTCGATGATGCCGCTGGGCCCGGGGAACGGCGTGACCGACTGACAAGCGGACATCGGTGAAGTGCAGGCATCGTTCGAGCCCACGGCCATGACCGCGTACAGCACTTCCATTTCGTTTCTCAGTCCCTCCTCGGTGAAATCGGTCGAAGACGTGCGGCCGACCAGGGACTTGCCGAAATCACATCCATTGACGCCCTCGGTACGAAAGATCCAGTACTCATCGGCATCGTCCACGGCGTCCCAACTCAGATGAGCGCCCTGGTCCAGGGCCGTGACTTCGACATTCTCAGGGGCGGTATCGGGTGTGCTGGCGCAACCCGAATCCTGCACGCTGGGCGTGGGGCAGGCGATCTGGTGGCGGTCAAAGGCGGCGAAGATTGCCGACATGTGCGGCGTGCCGTCGGTCAGGTCACCGTTGTCGTCATCGGCGGCCAGGTAATTGAGGTAACCACCATCGGCGTTGCAACCGGCCGTGCCATCGGTCACGCACTGGTACCAGCTGACCACGTTGGTCGCACCCAGGTAGGTCAGGCGGGTGCCCAGCTCCAGCGCGGTGTTCAGGTCCTGGTTGAAATCGGCACCGTCAAAGCCTTGCAGATCCCGGTGCACCAGGTCCCAGGCCGCCTCGGCGACGATTGAACCCTCGCAGTGGGTGGACCGGCCACACGGCGTATTGAAGCCACTCGGGCAACTGTCCAGGATCCAGTCGACATCATGCGGCTGGCCGCTGGCCTGCAACGCCCAGTCGGATTCACGGACCCCGGTACATTCCAGGCAGGCATCGCCGAAACCGGAGCAGGTCTGGTTCTGAAGAAACCCTCGTCCGACGCACGAGTCATTGAGTCGATTCTGGGCGTAAATGTCGGCAATGCCTTCTCCCGGCCGGGAGATGCCCGATGCATTGGAATTGAAATCCATGCCGTGACCCCATTCGTGATCAAACACACCGGCGATCTCGCCGGTATTGGCGCAGCCGCCACCGGAGGTGAAAAAGCCCATTTGTCCGGTGCCGCTGTTCCACCAGGCATTGCAGTTGTCATTGATGTTCATGTTGGCCGTCACCTGGGTTTCCAGCCAGGGGTTGTCCGGCAGATAGCCTCGGGCCTGCTCACCGATCCGGTTAAGTTCGTAAAAGCCGCTCCTGGAGGCACTGGTGTTGCCGCTCGATGCACCCGGCGGAACCGCGCAATCCGTGCCCGCGCCGTCACCCATATCCAGATCGCCACTACCGACCGATTCATTGATGGCGCCGCAGTTGTCGGCCATGTTGAAATACTGGCCCGACAAAGTGGTCGAGATCTCCCCGGAATCCGTACCGGCCGGCAGGTGGCCACCGGTGGTCGTATATCCGATGGAATCACCATCCAGGCTTACATCTGCAAACGGCATGGGCCAGTCGGGTTGCTCGATGCCGTCCGGCGGGATGCCGTCATTGCTGACCGGGTAGACGCCGCCTCCCACTTTTCGGGTGGTGTAATGTTTCTGGTCCTCGAACGCCAGCAACTGGCCATCGTGGGCATCGATCAAGGCCTCCCAGATGTCGTCGTCATCATCGAGGACGGGCAACAGCGCCCAGACCAGGCGAAACTGAATCCCCTCGCCCACATTCCGGACCAGGTTTTCGTCCGGTTGATCGGAGACCGGGATGATTTCCAGGCGCGGCCGCTGGAACAGCTTCGGCGCCTCGTCCCGTCCCAGATGTGCCTTTACGGCGTCCATGGCCTGTTCGACATCAATGTCCGGGCGGGTATCCAGGTCGATATCCGCCCAGTTCCGCTGTCCCATCAGCACCAGGTTGCCGCTGTTGATGGTGGCCGTGACGAAACTGTCACGAACCTTCAGGCCGTCATGCTGCCTGGGCAGATGGATGCGAACCAGTCGCTCACCCTGGGCACTGATGTTGGGACGGGCGAATTCCCGCGCGTCAAAACGCAGGTCGGCCGAATGGTCGAGCAGGAAACGATGGAACGCCTGCCAGGCCGCCTCGGCGAGTTCTCGAGAATGCCGGGGTGCGCCACGATCGAGATCGGACCAGTCCAGGTCATTGCCCACCCCGGGACCCGGAATCATTGGCCGGGTAATGATCAGGGTGCCCCAACGTCCACTGCGGCGGTCGTAGAAAGCATGTTGGGGCTCGACACCCAGTGCGTTCAGACTCGGCTCGAGCTGGTCATCGACCAGTGAAACCGAAAGCTCATGCACGGGCCGGTAGACCGACCCCCACCACAGCTCGGGATGCTGAAACTGGCGATCATCATGGTGGTGATGGTGGGGGACCTCGAAAGCCAGGCTGGTGGTCGCGGCACAGGCCGCGACCAACAAAACCAAGAATACCCGAGCCAACCGGCTCGTTCCCTGATTGAAACGCTTCACGAACCATCATCCTCGAAACGGTCATGGAAGATATCCGGTTCCACCTCGGCCCCCTGACCGGACAGGCCCAGATTATGATTGGCGCCATCAATCACCAGGCGCAATACCCCGCTGTACGACTGCTCTTCGGGGGGTGAAAAACGCACCACCAACGTACAGCTAGACTCGGGCGCCAAGGTCGCGCCGCAATCGGACAGCGCATCATCCACGCTGAATGCGTCCTGACCGGAAATCACGCTGGCCTGACCAATGGACAGGTCGGCCGATCCTTCCGGGGCCAGGTTGCTGACCGTAACCGCAAGCGTTTCCTCCAGGTTGGTCGGCACTGAGCCGAAGGGCAAGGACTGCGGGCTGATGTCCGGAATCCCCGGATCCAGCTCGATACCTTCACCCATCAGGTCAGTGGTCACTTGCTGACCGTCGTCGGCCTCGACCACAAGCGCGCCCGAGTATGGACCGCTCTGGGTCGGTTCGAAGCGAACTTCGACCTGGCATTCCTGTTGCGGCGCCAATGATTGGCCCAACTGGCAATCGCCCCCGGAGATCGCGAACGCCGCATCACCTGAAATCGTCAAGGAAGCGAGATCCAGCGACATCGCGCCGGCCGGCGCGGCATTGGAAACGGTGACCGTGTCCGTGGCCATGCCGCCTTCGGGGATCTCGCCGAAATCAATTTCGGGCGGATCTCCGGCCAGCACACCCAGGGTCTGGCAACTGACCAGCACATCGTCGATATCGCTTTCGTCGACCACGCCCTGGCCATTGCTGACCTCGCAGTACTGGTTCGGATCGCTCGGCTGTTCGCTGACCGTCACCGCGTAATCCTGTCCGGGGAACAGGGTCGAGGCAAAGGTGAACGGGCCGTCTTCGCTGATCGTTAGGTCATCGCCAGCGTTGTTCTGCAGGACCAGGCCCGTGCCTTCCAGGCCCTCGACCGTGCCACCCACGGTGACCGGATCGTCCTGCAGGCAGGCGAGGACTTCAACCGAATCGACATACCAGCCCACCCGGGATACGGAGGAATCCGTTCCGAAGCGGAAACGAAAGCGCACGTCCTCGCCTTGCCAGGCGCTCAGGTCGATCGCGTAGCGTTCCCACTCGTCGCGGGGATCTCCACACCAGGCGTCCTGGCCGCCCAGCGGGTTGTCAAAATCGCCGCTGATCGGGCCATCGTATTCACGTACCAGGATGTGTTCGTTCTCCACCTGGCTCCAGCTTGCCCCGTCATTGGTCGAGACTTCCAGGAGGCCGCCGTCAAAACATCCCGGCCCGCCACTTTCGATATGCTGCCAGTTCTGGAAATTGAGATACATCGATGCGACGCCGTCCGGCAGACTGATTTGTGGGGTAGCCAGCCGCTGATCGGAAACCGAGCTGATGTTCTCGGCAAAGACCGAGTGACCGGCCGAATGACTTTGCTCGGTACTGGCCACCCAGGTCACCGCGCCACTGGAGCCATCGGTGGACCAGTCGGCCGGAATGCTGCCGGCGCCGAAATCCTCTTCGAGCAGCGACTCGGTCTGGGTGCCCAGCGGGCAATCTCCGGGCAGGGCCTCGGTACTGAAGGCATTGATCTCCGACCATGTGCCCTCGCCACAGTCGTTGACCGCACGCACGCGCAGGTAATAACTTGAATTGGTATCCAGTTCGCTATCGACCTGGTGGCTGGTCCCGTGCACACTGGCCGTGTAGACCAGGTCATTGAAGCCCGAGTCAGTGGCAATTTCCAGCTCGTACTCAAAGGCCTGGTCGGCCGCCGTCCATTCCACTTCCGGAGAGATCGAAACGCCGACGGCGCCATCGGCAGGCGTGTTGACAACCGGCTGGTCGGGAGACTGATCAGACAGCGTCAGGCTCATGTCCACCGAAACCTCGGATTCACCATTGTCGCCGTGCAACACGAATTCGTAGGTGCCGACCCCGGCATCGGCCAGGCTGGTCAGCGTCAAGGTGCTGAAGCCGGGCGGGGTGACCGGGTTGGTCGAGAACATGCTGCCGATTGCGGCGGGCAGATTGTCGACGCTCAGGGTCACCGGGTCATCGACATCGCCGAGTTGGGTGACATCGATTGAAATGTCCAGATCATCGAAGCTGCACTGGCTTACCGCAGTCGCTTCGGGTGCCAGGCCGAATGACACTCCGCCGAGGCCATCGATGACCAGTGTCCCGGTGTCGTTGGGGTCGAGCCAGTCGCGCAGGCGAGTGCTGGCCGAACCACCCGCATCCCAGGACAGGGCGATCCGACCGTACCAGTCGGGCAGATTGTTGCCGCAGGCGGCGTAACCACCATGGAGTTGCCCGATCACCTGGCCATCGGGATTGAACAGCGGAGAACCGGATGAGCCGGGTTCGGTGGTGCCGATATCCCAATCACCGACGCGAATGTGGGTTTCGTTCGGGTTAGGGCTATCGCTGAGATAATCCGTGATCGACGTCGGGTCCAGCTCGAAGCTGATGCGCTTTTCCTGGGTCCTGGGGTGGTGAATGCCAATCGCCCAGTCGGTGGCCTGATCTCGCGCATCCCAGCCGGCATAGGTCACTTCCCATTCCGGATCCGGCTCGTTGAACAGTTCGACCAGGGTGAAATCCGTGGCACCCCTGCTGGCCCGAAAGGTCGAACCGGTGTTGAACTCGTCGAGGCTGCCATCGCCGGGTCCCCCGGCGCCGGGTGTATCCGGTTCACGGCAGGTGGAGTTTTCGTAATTCCAGTAGGTCACCAGCGAGGCGGCGTTCCCCGCGCCAATACCGCAATGATCGGCGGTCATGAAAAAGGGCGTGCCGTCGAATTCAACATTGTTGACCATGAATCCGGTACAGAAGGTATCGCCGCCGGTTGAAATCACCGCCACCGAGGCAATCTCGTCTTGCCAGTCATCGCCTTCGGGGCAAACGACATCGACATTGCACGAGCCCGACCGCGCGCCGGCCGGCTCGAAGAAACCGCGATAGCCCTGGTTGATCGAGGCAATCGCCAGTTCGACCTGGTCGACCTGGTCGCTGGTCACCTGCAATTCGATCACCAGATCGCTGCCCTCAATGACCGGTGTCCAGAGTTCATTGGCCGGGTTGTTATCCGCTGATGTGAAGGTTCGAATACGGTATTTGCCGTCACTTGAGAACAGGTGAAGGCTGGCGCCTTCGGGCAGATTGAATGGCGCGAAGGCAAGATTCAGGGAGCGTGCCTCGTCAGCTTCGATCCGGTAGCGCCAGATCTGCAAGCCATCATTGCCTTGCTCCCAGCGACCGTGCTGATCAACCGAAATGTCGACTTCGCGGGGAATCGCGAACCGCGGCGCAACACCGGGACGGGCTTCCCGCTCGGCATCTTCGGCCAGCAAGGCATCCCGGTCCAGGGCCGGCAGGTTCATCACTGAAATGGTGTCCAGGGGGGGCAGTTCGCCCTGCAATGTCAGCGGGCGGTTCTCACTTGCCTGCCCCAGCGTGGTGGCGGCAGCCAGGATGACTGCCAGCACGAGGGTCCTTGTTTTCATGTTGATTCCTTGCTGGTGACTTGAACGCTTGCTTTTTCTGCTGCTGCAGAATCGGGCGCGGATGTTGGTATCCGCGCCCGATTCCTTGAAGATCTATCAATCTACTGTCTCGAAACGATCGCCGAAGATTTCGGGTTCGGGCTCGACACCCCTTCCCTGCAAGGCGATGTTGTTCGATTGGCCATCGGCCCGCACTCTGAGCACGCCTGACTGGGCACCGAGCTCGCTCGGGCGGAATTCCACCTCGGCCGTGCACGATTCATCGACCGGCAGTGCCTCGGGGCAGTCGGTGGAAATGACGTCGAATTGGGACTGCCCGGAAATGACCTCGATCTGCTCAATCTGCAAGTCAGCCGAACCGGGATCGGCCATATTGGAAATGCCCAATTCAAGCACACCCGCTTGACCGGTCGGCACCTCACCAAAGGCCAGCAGCGTGGTGGTCAATTCGATCTGCGCGGGCGGAAGATCGAGCACCTCGAGCAAGACTTCGATGGCAAACGGTTCGGCATCGGCCTGGTTGGTCGTCACGCACACCTCGCCGACATGCTCACCAATGGCCAGACCGGTGGTATCGACGCTGATCTGCAGGGTATCGACTTGATCGGCGCTGACGTTGCCGGATCCGGGATGGATTGAAATCCAGTCAAAGGATTTACCGTCTTCACATGTAACCGTCGAAGCAGACCAGTTCAATACACCGGTTCCGATGTTCTCGATGGTCACCTCGTCCTGATCGGACAAGCCGGTATTGACCTCGAATTCCAACTGTGTCGGCTGGAAGTCGGCAACTGGGTCAAAGCGGGTCTGGAAAGCCCATACGTCACTCCATTCACCCTCACCACAGTGATCCTGTCCCTGGACTCGCCAATAGTAGTCCGTACCCAACTCCAGCTCGGTCTCGGGGACGAAGCTGGTCGAGCTGACCCACTCATCAATCAGCGGAGAGGTGAAATCGGCATCCAGTGAAACCTGGATACGGTAATCATCCACACCGTCCTGGCCGACCCAGGAGAACTGTGGTTGCAGGGCTACCTCAAGCGCGCCGGATTGCGGCTCGGTCAGTTCAATCGCATCAGGCGCCGATTCAAGCAACAGGTTCAATGGCGCCTGCAGGCTTTCATCACCGTCATCGCCGATGATCTCCAGGTCGCTGGAGCCGGTCTCGGCGCTTTCATCGACGCTCAAGGTCAGGACCGAAGTGCCGGGCGCCTCGACCGAGGCCGGATCGAAGGATTCGGAAACGCCGGCCGGCAAATGATCTGCAGACAATGCGACATTGCCTGAATACGCGCCCACCACCCCGATTGAAAGGTCGGCGTTGACATCCACGCTGCCCGATTCCGGCAGGCAGACCGACACCGATTCGGGCTCCACATCGATGGTAAAGGCCGGATCTCCGAACTGGCAGTTGTAACAAACGAGCGCAAAATCCTGGCCCTCATCGCCTGGGTCATGTGGATTGATGGCGTCTGCCGCGATATTGGCGGCTACAACGGTGACATCAAACGCTTGACCACTGTGCTGGTCATCTCGCAGAAAGACCGCTTCCATATTGTTCATGGAATCCGCGCTTCCGCCGGTCTGCGAGAAACCGTCCGAACCAATCTGGTTGCCCAGGTAAAGGTCATCACCCACGGCCACGGTCAAATCGAGGTCGTTGACCCAGGCCGGTGTCGTGCCGGCCAATCCGTGGCCATAAGCATCCGTAAACACCATCATCACGCGAACAGGCTCAGACGGATCGACCGCCATCAACGGCAAGCTCCATTCCTCACCGGTTTCGCTCAGCACCGTCTCCTGATCAAAATACATGACATCATTTTCCGGATTCACCACGGCATCGAGATCGATTCGACCGTATCCCTGAAAGCGTGAGGGGGTCTCGGTGATTTCGCCGCCATCAGCATTCTCGAATCCGTGCAGATTCATGGCTTCGGCCATGAATGCCGCCTTGATCATCGCCGGGCTTGGTGTCGCGTCTTCGAACAGGTCGCGATACATTTCGATAAAAACGGCAATTGCTCCGGAAGCCACAGGCGAAGCCATGGATGTTCCACACATCGTCTGGTAGGCGCTGTTACTGCCGCCCGACGGTGCATCCGTGCTGCATCCCGGGGCAACAATATGTACCCCCACGCGACCATCGCAAGCCGGACCGTGTGCCGAGTTATCCGACACATCGAAGATATTGGAATACTGTTGGCCGACACTGGGTTGCATCCAGGTTGAACCGACCGCAAAAAGATTCTTGGCCTCATCCGGCGAACCCAGGGAGTTGTTGTTACAGGCTCCGGCCGAATCACCATATCCATTCATGATCGACCAGACCGGCAGGACCGGCTCCGGCATCGGATTGTCGGGTGTGGCATCGCGAGTCATGACATCGACCTGCTGGGTGGGCAGGTCATAACCGATCTTGATACCCGTCGAACCCCAGGAGTTGTTGGCATGCGTGGCGCCGCTCAGCGCGGCTTCCTTGAACAGCACCAACATCCCGGAGGGCGTTGTGCAGTAACTGTCCGTATCGCTGCACTGACTTCCAAAGTTGTAACTCAAGCCAGGAGACCCGTAACGTTGCTCGACGATGCCCGCCCCGGGCGCAACGCCCTGTCCGCGCAGGAATCCGGCACTATCAGTGGTCCCGCTGGCGCCACTTCCACCCACGGCGCCGGCCACATGGGTGCCATGGTTGCTATTGGACGATGTGCAACTGGTGGGTGAACCCTGGGACACACAGTCGACCATATTATCGACCAGGTCCTGGTGCGAACCGCGCACACCACCGTCAATAATCCCAACCGTCACGCCCGAGCCGTCATAGCCGGTGTCCGTCAGCCAATCGGCATAACCCGGGAAAAGCTCATGGTCAGGCGCCGGTCCGTAATTGCCGACGATGGACTGGTTACTCATTTCGGTGCGCGGAGCCATGGGCTGGGCTTGCTGAACCGTATACACTGCCGGCACGCGACCCAGATCCATGTAAACATCTCCAGGGGCCGCTGTTTCGAGCAGCTTGAAATGACCGAGGTAGTTTTCAGTGTGCAAGACCTCCACGCCCAGTGATTCAAGTTGCGAGGTCAGCGACTGCATGTCGACATGACGACTGACGAGCAGGTTGGTTGGCTCCATTTCACTGCCCAGTCCAAGTTGCTGCGGAAGCACCCGGAATTCAGGCAAGTAATGTCCTGTCCAGCGAACCCCGTCCAGGTCCTGTACCGAGTTAAGCTGGCTCTGCTCGGCCCAGACGATGTAAGTAAAAGGATGAATGTATTGAATTGGTTTGACGTTGCCTGAACGCAAACTGCTCAGCCATTCACTGCGAATCGGTCCCTGGAACTGGACCAGATGGAAATCCCCAGCGCTGCCGCCCATGGTTGATTTTCCTTCCGGAAAATCGGTCAGGGGATCAAAAACCATGCCACCCAGGTCCAGCATGAATGGATCGTCGATCACACTCGCATTCAGGCCTTGATCCTGGAGGTCGGCCTTCATCGACCCGGCCAATTCACCCCATTGAAACGTGCCGTAATCCATCAGCTCGGATCGCTGGCTGAACTCGGCCAGGCGTGGATCGTCTGCACCATTATGGATACGCACCCAGACCGAATCCGAGGAAGCGGCAAAGGCGTGCGAAAAGAAGATGACGGAGAGGAAAGACAGGAGTAGGCCGAATGACCTGGTAGTGCGGCGGGGGATTGAATTCATGGCTTGTACTTGTCTTGTGGTTCAGGGACACCCGGTTACTGATTGTCCGGGGGCATGCGTGCTGGTTTGATCTGCAGGTAAAGAAAGGGCCGCCCAGTGGGCGGCCCCTGTGTGCCTTGGGACCAATCGATGATCAGTCGTCTGACTGCTCGAAACGATCGTGGAAGAGCTCGTCGGTCGGCTCAACACCGGTGCCGGACAGGGTCGCCGAGGCGATCTTGCCCTCGGTGCCGTCCACCACCAAGCTGGTGGCCACGTTGTCTTCGCTGACCGGAGTAAACGCAACCTCGATGGTGCAGTATTCCTCCGGCTCGAGCTCCGTGGTACCGGCTTCGCAGCTGCCTTCGCCGGTATCGACGAACGCTGCATCACCGACCAGTTCGATGGCATCGACCACAACAGCGGCGCTTCCTGCTTCCGCGTTGTTGATCAGAGTCATCGTCGTGGTGGCGGTGCTGCCGATCAGGACCATTTCGAAGTCATGGGACGGCGGATCCAGCATCAACTCGCCCGGATCCAGCATGAAGCCTTCACCAGCCAGGTCGACCACTTCTTCCTGTCCGTTGCCGCTGACCGTGACTTCACCCGTCACCGCACCAACAGCCTCCGGCGCAAAGGTCACCTCGACCATGCACGACTGACCCGGCTCGAGCACCGTCGTTCCGGCCTCGCAATCACCGCCGGTGACCGAGAAGCTGGCGTGTCCGGATGCTTCGATCGTGTCGATCGGCAGGGACATGGCGCCCGGCTCGGCATCATTGGATACCACGAAGGACAGGGTATCGTCCTCATCCACCAGGATCTCACCGAAGTCGAGCTCAGCCGGATCGACGCCCAGAATGGCCGGATCCGGATCGATGACCTCCATGGTTGCCGGAATCGACAGGGTCGTTTCACCACCCTCATCCAGCGTGACCAGGATATTGGCCTCGTAAGTACCGGCAGCCAGACCCATGGCGTCAAAGCCCACCACAACATCGAAGCTGTCCTCGGCCGGCACCGTACCCAGCTCCGGATCGAAGCTCAGCCATTCGGCCGGCTCGCCGACATCTCCCGCAAGGAACTGGACGGCGTTGTAAACCATGATATCCAGGTCTCCAGTCCAGGAGTCGGCGCCATCGGCGCTGTAGAGGGCATTGAAGCCGACCGCATGATCGTTGTATGCGATCAGGGCTTCGCCGTCGCTCCACTCGGCAATCAGCTCGGCGTCTGGCTGGGGCGAGACGTTGATACGGATCGTGTCGGACTCCAGGCTGGTGACCCCATCGAAAATCGGATGGTCAGGATCCAGGATGTCCATAGTCACAGGGCCCGTCGCGTCCGCCGTCGCCATGTTGAACGGACCGTACTCTTCGTCGATATAGCGACCGGCCAGCTCGAAGCCGAACCAGTCGAATGCGAAGTTGAAGAGTACGACCTTGCCGCCCTGGTCGACGAAATCGGCAAGGGCATCACCCGTGCTGACATCACCGCCGGCGTCGGACCACCGGTTGTTGTTGGTGGTGACCACGACATCGTACGGGGCCAGATCGTCAACAGTGATGCCGGACAGCGGATCTTCGAACAGATCGGCGTCGACGTCCGGGAAGCCGTCGAGGGCGTCAACCAGGTTGGTCGGCGGGAACGGATCGCCCGCCTCTCCGTCCGGTGAAACAACCAGCACCTGAACCGCCGTTCCGGAGGCAGGCAACATGATTTCACGGACGCTGGCTGGACGCTCGGCAATGCTGACGACACGACTTGCACCGTCATCGACGGTCCGCGCGTCTACCGCATCGCGCTCGAGCACGACACTGGCCAGTTCGACCTCTTCGGTCGTTTCAACCGAGGTGACCGTGAAGTCCGAATCACCGAAGCCGATGTTGTTGAGCGTCAGCATTTCACCGGTGCTGTCACCCGTGACCAGGGTCACCGAGAAGCTCTCCGGATCGTGATCCGTGCAACCCGACAATTCGGTCAGGGAGAAGTCGACCACAGTGGTATCGCCAACCGACAGACCGACATCAGTTTCGGATTCACCGATATGCGCCGGGTGGCTGACCGTGACGCTGACTGGCGCTTCGGAAGCCGGCAGGGAAACCTGGTAGAAGCCGTCGGAATCGGTGCTGGCAGTGTAGGTGTTGTCACTTCCCACCACCGCGATGTCCGCGCCCTCCAGGGCAGCCGGATTCTCGCTGCAGTATCCAAGGCTATCCACCGTGCCTTCCACGGTTGACCAGTTCGACGGAATACGAACATTCATCGTCACCGGAACCGGAACCATCGGATTGACCGGATCGTTGCTGGCAATGCACAGGCCGGCATTGTATTCGCCCGGCTGTACGCCAGTGGCGTCCAGGGCAACCGTGATGCTGGTCGTATCACCAACGTTGGTCACACCGAAGGACGGGGTGGCGCTCAGCCAGGAAATACCTTCCGGATCGTCGCACGCGACAATGATGTCATCACCTTCCTCACCGGAGACTGCTGCGTCGCAGGCCGCCTGGTCTTCGCAGATCAGGCGCATGCCCGGCAGCAGTTCAAGCGGATTGGCCGAATCCATCCACATCGAATCGGCATCGTTCTCAAAGTCGGTGAAGCTGTCGAACCACTCGAAATGCAGATTACCACTCGGATCGGCCTCGATCGGCGGAATGTCCACATCTTCCAGCATGAGGATGCCTTCCGAGCTGAAGTCCTGAATGCCAGGCCCGTCCTCTCCAACACCTGGTGTCAGGAACAAACCCTGCTCATCGCCGGAGTTGGTGACGATCGCCACACGCGATTCACTCAACCAGCTTGGCGAGAAGGCTTCGATGGTGATCTCCCAACCGATACCGATCAGGGCATTGCCCTCACCGATATTCAGATCCAGGGTGGAGTTGAACGGATCCCCGCTGCTGTAACCAGAGCCGGTGGTGACACCGTCGACGGACAGGTTGGGCCCATCGCTCATCGGGCGAACGACATCGGCCAGTTCGGAACTGCTCAGGCTGATCGAGCCACTGGACAGTACCGATCCGGCGCCTTCGGCCGCTGCTTCATCAAGCAGGAAGGACTTGTCACCGGAAGTGGCTC
>SL_3KL_010_SEDDRAFT_10001780_pt1 | contig 19688 bp, 18 predicted proteins | sample SodLakKL_010_SED_2_FD_10381 | JGI IMG/M metagenome (IMG submission 10381) | reverse complement strand
TTTTGCACGGGTGGAAGGAATCGAACCCTCAACCAACGGTTTTGGAGACCGCTACTCTACCAATTGAGCTACACCCGTTCAGTCAGTTCCTGGTGCCGGCACCCGTCCGTCACCAAAAGCATGACAATCATCCATTAGTCAACAATTTCTGTCACCTGTCCGGCACCAACGGTCCGGCCACCTTCACGGATCGCAAAACGCAGACCTTTGTCCATAGCCACATCGGCGATCAGTTCCACGTTGATGGTCAGGTTGTCACCTGGCATAACCATTTCGCGTCCCTCGGGAAGCATGATCTCACCGGTAACGTCAGTGGTACGGAAGAAGAACTGCGGGCGGTATTTGTTGCCAAATGGTGTGTGGCGTCCACCTTCTTCTTTTTTCAACACATATACCTCAGCCTTGAACTTTCTGTGGGGCTTCACGGATCCGGGTTTACATATTACCATACCGCGCGTAACCGTATCCTTGTCAATGCCGCGGAGCAACAAACCGACGTTGTCGCCTGCTTCGCCACGATCAAGGATCTTGCGGAACATCTCCACACCGGTAACGACAGACTTGAGTTTCTCAGCACCCATGCCGATAATATCGACGGGATCACCGCTATTGATGACACCCGTTTCAATCCGTCCGGTAGCAACGGTACCGCGTCCGGTAATGGAGAAAATATCCTCAACGGGCATCAGAAAGTCTTTGTCCACGTCACGCTTGGGCAACGGAATATAACTGTCTACAGCATCCATCAGTTCTACAATCTGCTGAATACCTTCAGGCTCGTTGTTCAGGCCTTTCAGTGCAGAACCCTGGATAACAGGGATATTATCGCCATCAAATTCATAAAATGAAAGCAGTTCCCGGATCTCCATTTCTACCAGTTCCAGGAGCTCTTCATCATCAACAAGGTCTGTCTTGTTCATGAAGACCACGATTGAAGGGACACCTACCTGACGGGCCAAAAGAATATGCTCGCGTGTCTGGGGCATGGGGCCATCGGTAGCGGCAACCACAAGGATCGCACCATCCATCTGGGCAGCGCCGGTAACCATGTTCTTGACATAGTCAGCGTGACCGGGACAGTCAACGTGTGCATAGTGACGTGCTTCTGTCTGGTACTCAACGTGTGCCGTATTGATGGTGATGCCTCGTTCTTTTTCCTCGGGGGCATTGTCGATGGAGTCGAAAGACCTGATCTCTGACCAGCCTTTTTCCGCCAACACTTGAGTTATTGCAGCGGTGAGTGTGGTCTTGCCATGGTCAACATGACCGATGGTACCAATATTCACGTGCGGTTTCGTACGTTGAAATTTTTCTTTTGCCATATCTTACTGGTGTTTAGGTTAAATAAAAGGGATTCAACAAATGATTCATTTATTTTTTGCAGAGCCGATGACGGGAATTGAACCCGTGGCCTCTTCCTTACCAAGGAAACGCTCTACCCCTGAGCTACATCGGCAGGGAAAACGTTTTGAGCGGAAAACGGGACTCGAACCCGCCACCTACAGCTTGGAAGGCTGTCGCTCTACCAGATGAGCTATTTCCGCTAAGCAAAGTGGGGGGGGAAGGATTCGAACCTCCGAAGGCGAAAGCCAACAGATTTACAGTCTGCCCCATTTGACCGCTCTGGAACCCCCCCTGATTCACACCCATTATTCAGAGCCGATGGAGGGATTCGAACCCCCGGCCAGCTGATTACAAATCAGCTGCTCTGACCAACTGAGCTACATCGGCATAAACATCTCAGCGAAAAAATACCCCGCAAAAAGGTCTGCAAATGTACAAAAGATTTAAAACCTACCAAAAAAACAAGCAAATTTTTTTAATGGCAGGCGGCCCGCTATACGCCCCTGAGCTTTTCCTTGTGCTTCTTTACCTGGCGTTTCAAAGCATCCACCGCATTGTCAACAGCCTCCTCAAATGTCTTTGCCTGCTTTTTGGCAAAAAGATCATTTCCGGGGATCATCACCCGGATCTCTGCAATTTTATTTTCATTGTTTGTAGCGGAATCAAGTTTTAGGATCACATCGCAGCCAATAACACCATCAAAAAAGGTCGCCAGCTTGGCTGTTTTCTCCCTGATAAAATCCTCCAACTTGATGTCTGCTTTGAAATGGATTGAGCTGATCGTCACTTTCATATTGGTCCTCCACTGTTTATGCCTTTGGGTGGGCTTGTTTATATATGTTTTTGATCCTTTCTATTGATGTGTGTGTATATGCTTGGGTGGCTGCAAGATTTGAATGCCCAAGCAACGCTTTGATCGCATTCAGGTCCGCCCCATGATGCAACATATGGGTGGCAAAAGAATGGCGCATCACATGCGGACTTTTCTTTGTCCGCGTGGTAACCATCCCCAGAAAATGATTCACCCTCCTGTATACAAAAACAGGGTATAGTTTTTTCCCTTTGTCGGTCAGAAAAACCCATGGTTCAGCATCTGTACCAAAAGTCCTGGTTTTTTCCCGGCAATAACTGGTATACGTATCGACCACGCCGGGGAGCAATGGGATGAGGCGCTGTTTGTTACCCTTCCCCGTGATCTTGAGTTGCAGGCCGCGGGTATCTATGTCATGATGCTTTAGATTTATCAGCTCTGAAAGGCGCATCCCGGTGGTGTACAACAGCTCCAGCATCAAATGGTCGCGCAACCCCTTAAAGCCTCTGTTCAACCCTGATTGACCAAACAGCGCGTTGAGCCTTTCCTCTTCAACAAATACCGGCAAACGCCTTTCTTTCTTCAGCGATGAAACCTTTAGCATCGGGTTTGTATCCAGTACGGCCGATTTCTCCAGAAACTTATAAAATGACCGGAGAGCCGAAGCTTTTCTGTTGAAGGTGCTCCGCGCAACACCCCGCAAGCTCAGGTCGGCCAGCCAGGACCGTACCATGGCCGCGCTGGCCTGATGGCAACCCTCAATGCCATAATGTGTATCCAGAAAAAACTCAAATTGTTTCAGGTCATTGCCATAGGCTATCACAGTATGTGAAGCATACCGCTTTACCTGGGTGAGATGTTGTAAAAATTTTTCCGTATAATGCCCCATATGGAAATGAAAAGAAGAAACCTTTGCCTTAAAGTTATGCCAAAAAAATAGCAACCGCAAAAATTTCTTCTGAAAACAAAAAAGATTTTTTCTAGAAAGGCGAAATTAAGCGTCTTGCTGGTCTCTCAGCTTTTGAATATAGATCGCCTTCAGCTTCTCTTCCCGTTTTTTTATCGAAGGCTTGGTATACTTTTGCCGCTCTCTCAATTCGCGCAGCACGCCTGTTTTTTCAAACTTGCGTTTCATTTTCTTCAATACCCTGTCAATGTTTTCGCCTTCTTTTATGGGAACAATGATCATGTTTGCCTCTTTTTTTTTACTGATTTTAAACTTGATAGATTAATTATATGCGTCAAAAGCGGTGGCAAATGTACAAAGAACTTTTTATTTAACAAAAAAAATGTTCCCCCTTCAGGAATCAGGCTGCTTTGCCGTATGCAACCGTTAATGGTCCAGGGCGCNGTCCAGAAAATCTGTCATCAGGCGGTAAAGGTGCAACCGGGCCTGTCCGGTGAATATCCCGTGGTCATGATCGGGATAGATCATCAATTCAAAGTCCACGTCTGCGTTGATCAGTGCGTCGGCCATTTCGATGGTGTTCTGGTAATGCACATTGTCGTCGGCTGTTCCATGCACCAGCAGGTAGTCGCCCCTGATCCTGTCCACGTGGTTGATGGGTGAGTTGTCGTCGTATCCGTCGGGGTTTTCCTGGGGGGTACGCATGTAACGTTCTGTATATATGGTGTCGTAGAAGCGCCAGCTGGTAACAGGTGCCACGGCAATGGCAGCGCTGAACACATCCGCTCCTTTGGCCAGGCACAGCGAAGAGAGATACCCCCCGTAGCTCCAGCCAAAGATGGCAATACGGCTTGCATCAACGTAATCGAGGACCCCCAGGTATTTCGCAGCCTCTATCTGATCGATGGTTTCATACTTCCCGAGTTGCAGATAGGTCATCTTCCTGAATGTCTCCCCCCGCCCTCCGGTCCCGCGATTATCTACAGTAACGATGAGATAACCCTTTTGCGCCAGCTTTTGAAACCAGACGCCGTTATAGGTGTTCCAGCTGTCGACCACCGCCTGGTGCCCTGGGCCGCCATAAACATACATCAGCACGGGGTACTGCTGTTGCGGATCAAAACCGGCAGGACGTATCATCTGCGCATTCAGCGACACTCCTTCACTGGTGGTAAAGCTAAAGAATTCAGGTTCCACAAAACCATGATCCTGAACACGTCCCACAAGCTCCGCATTGTCCTCAAGCACTTCCACGAGTGTGCCATCGGCTCTGTGAATGCTGTATACCGGCGGATCCGAAGCGGTCGAATTCCTGTTGATAAAGTAGTGAAAGCCTGAACTGAACGACGGACTGTGGGTGCCTTCACCGCTGGTAAGCCGGGCAACATGCTCACCGTCCAACGTAATGGAATACAGATCATTGGTCAGTGGGGAGTCTTTCCGTGCCAGGTAATAGGCCAGGCCCTCTTCTTCGTCAATCCCCAGAAACCTCTGCACATCAAAGTCGCCTTCCGTGATGGCCCGCATCTCATCGGTCATCATATCATAAATATACAGGTGGTTGTAACCGCTCATCTCGCTGGATATGACAAAATGCCGGCCATCCTCCAGAAAGGCAAGGTCATCGGTGATGTTAATGAACCACTGGTTGGTCTCCTCATACAACACCTCTGTCTCACCACCGGCCACATCTGCCAACAGGATCTCCAGGTGGTTCTGGTGGCGGTTCAGCCGCTGAAAGGAAAAAACCTCCGGGTCTCGGGTCCACTGAATGCGCGGGATATACTGATCCGTTTCCTCCCCGGTATCCACCCGCTGGGTTTCCCCGCTTTCCAGGTCAAAGAGATGAAGGGTCACCACAGAATTCTCCTCTCCGGCTTTGGGGTACTTGAAACGGTATTCTTCAGGATAAAGCTGGCCATATTTCATCATCACAAACTCTTTCACATGGCTTTCATCAAAACGCATGAAGGCGATGCGTCGGCCGTCGGGCGACCATTCGAAACCTTTGGTAAGGTAAAACTCCTCTTCATACACCCAGTCGGTGGTCCCGTTGATGATTTTATTATACTCTCCATCTGTGGTCACCGGATACTCCCTGCCCGAATCGAGCTCTTTCACATACAGATTGTTCTGTCTGACAAAAGCGATCCTGCTGCCATCGGGAGAAAAGTCGGGAAGGCGCTGGGTGGTGCCCTCGGATAAAGGGGTCAACACCTGATTTTCAATATCCCAAATATGATATTCCGCCCTGCGCGACCTGCGATAGATGGATTCCTGGTTTACCCCGACAAGCAACATGCCCTCATCGGGACTGAAGGAATAGGTGTCTATGCTGAGCGGGTCACCTTCTTCGTTTTCCAGAAACCCTTCAGTGCTGAAAACCCGTTCCACAAATTCACCGGTCTCATAGCGGTACATATCAATATGGAAACCGTCCTTGATGAACGTATAATGCAGTCCGTCCTGCATAGACAAACCCCTGGTGATGGTTTGCGGCACAAAATGGCGCTCAAGCCAAAGCTTTTCCAGGGTGATCTTTTCCGTTGCCGCCTGCACACGCATAAGGGGGAACAGGAGAATAAGCAGCAATAAAACATTTTTAACGCAAGATTTCATGGGCAATAAGGTTTTTATCGGTTCATATCATTTGCCGGGCTAATTTCGTGATTTTTTTCACACCGCCCAACAGGTGAAACGTACGTGGCGGACGGTGGGCGGGATGGGCTGCTGACACTTGCCACCCCGGCAAACCAAGGTGCTTTTTGCGGCCATTAAAATGCATAAAACGCATCCTCAATGTGGTTCAACCGGTGGTACCCCCCTCTGAAGAGGATCGATATGATATCGAACCGGATTTCCGTTTCCAATTGGTTCCTGGCAATATAGTGGTTGGCCGCTTTGATCAGCATGCGTTGCTTTTGCCGGGTAACAAACACCTCAGGTTCACCATGGCAATTCGTGCTTCTTGATTTTACTTCAACGATCAGCAAAAGGCTGTCCTTGCGTGCAATGATGTCGATCTCCTGGTGGTTCGACTGCCAGTTGGTCTCCAGTATTTCATACCCCTTCCCCACGAGATACGAGGCAGCAATGCCCTCTCCTTGTTTTCCCCTGTCGTGCGATTCTGCCATGTTGCAGCGGGATATCTCATTGCGGTTGGGAACTATTTTTTGCCGGAACGGTCTTCACAACCAACCATAGTGAAGGTATAATATTCCATGATGGGGTTTGCCAGCAACTTTTTACAGGCTGTCTCGACCTTTTGCCAAGCCTGCTCACGATCTTCTGCATCCACTTCAAGTGTGATGTGTTTACCTACACGGACATTCGTGATCTCCGGCAGATCCAGGTTTTTCATGCTGGCGGTGATGGCTTTCCCCTGTGGGTCAAGCAATGCCTTCAGCGGCATGACAGTGATCTCGGCACGGTATTTCATATCTTCAGGAAATCGACCATATGTGGTCGGCAACAGACAAAATTATGTAAAAAATCAGGAATAATGGCAGGGCAGCAAGGCCAAAAATTATCAACAAAAGCAAACAGCCGGCCAAAAAAACATATCGAATGCGATTCTGATTCCACTTCAGGGATTTTGCTTTCAGCGAGAACATCTTTACCGGTGCTGTCAGCAGGAGCGAACAGACAATACCAAATGCCAGTGTGAGCCGGAATGACGCGGTGAGGGCATCCAGGGCCTGGTGCACGGCATTATCGGGTGCCACAAAAGCCAGCACAAAAGGGATGGAGGCGATCAGCAAAGCGTTGGCAGGGGTTGGCAGTCCGGTAAAATGTGTCTCTTTCTGTTCGCGGGTGTTGAATATTGCCAGGCGCAATGCGGAAAAGACGGCGATCAAAAAGGCGAGCAGAGGCCAGGGGGAGAGGGTCCCCTCGGGGCTCACTGCCTGGGTCGTGTCGCGGAGGTAGTGGTACACGATGGTTGCCGGTGCCACACCAAAGCTTACCAGGTCGGCCAGTGAATCCAGCTGTCTGCCCAGGGAGGAGCGCACACCCAGCCATCGTGCTGCGGCCCCGTCGAGATAATCAAGAAGTGCACAAACACCGATCATGACGGAGGCTGCAGCAAGAAGCCCCTCGAAAACAAGTGCCATGGCCACACATCCCAGGAACAGGTTGATGAGGGTTATTGAATTGGGGATCCATTTCATGCCATAACGATTTTGTTACCGGCCTTTAGAGGGGGGGCAGAAATGGATCCGGGTTGCGGCCCATTGCTCATCGCCCCCTCACGCATCAGGGTGCCCTGTCAGGGAAAGGGGGTACAGGGTGGATCTTCAGTTCGTAGTCCTCCATCCTTTCAAGGGCTTCCTCTATGGCACGGTTCAGCTGTTCATCGATCCCATCGAACTCTTTGGCGGGATCGTTTTCAACATAGATGTCCGGCTCCACGCCAATGCCTTCGATGATCCAGTCTTCACCATGGATGTCGTAAGGTGCAAACTCGGGTTTCTGGAGCGTTCCCCCGTCAATGAAAGGCAATGAGCCCCGGATCCCTACCACGCCACCCCACGATGTGGTGCCGATAAGTGGGCCAAGCCCCAGTTTTTTGAACTGGTAGGGGAAGAGGTCGCCATCGGAAGCTGAATATTTGTCGATCAGGCATATTTTCGGGCCAAGGTGTATGTGGCTGGGCCTGGTCCGGGGAGCAGCATTTCGCTGCACGGTGAGTCCGGTAAGCTCCCTCGACAGTCGTTCGATGAGCATGGGCGACACATTGCCACCACCGTTGCCACGCACATCGATGATCAGTGCCTCCTTGCGCAGTTGCGGGTAGAAGTGCTTGACAAACTCATTGAGTCCGCCGGGGCCCATATCGGGGACATGAATATAACCAACCCTCCCCTCGGTGGCCTCGTTGACTTTGCGGATATTCTCCTGCACCCAGTTGTAATAATAAAGGTCGGCCTCGTCATCAACAGGGATAACGATCACATCGCGCGACCCTTCCTTGGTTGGCCTGTCATTTACAGTGAGTTCCACCTGCTGGCCTGCCCTGCCTTTCAGGGCAGCGTAAATATTGACCATCTCACTGGCAGGTTGTCCGTTCACTGCAATGATATACTCTCCTTCTTCCACATCAACGCCCAGCTCTGTCAATGGTGAACGCCGGGATGATTTCCAGTTTTCCCCTTTCAGGATACGATCAATGCGGTAAAAACCTGATTCATGGTGGCTCAGTTCTGCGCCCAGAAGCCCCATCGGGATTCGTTCCACTTCGGGCACATCCCCTCCGCCCACATAGGCATGGCCGACGTTCAGCTCACCCACGAGCTCACCCAATATATAGGTCAGGTCCAGACGGTTGTTAACATAATCGACCAGGGGTCGGTATTTTTCGTGCATCGTTTCCCAGTCAACGCCATGCATATTGGGCGCATAGAAAAAGTCGCGCATCTGCCGCCATGTCTCGTCATAGATCTGCTCCCACTCCTCTTGCAGGTTGACCCAAACCTTCATGTTTGACACGTCAACGAAATCATCTGCAGAGAATGGTGAACGCGGCAGGTCTATTACAGCATAACGGCCCCTTTGTACAACCATCATTTTGCGCTGATCGGCGCTGATCTGGTAGCCGCCGACCTCTGCAAGGCTGGTTTCCTGGCGGCTCTCCATATTGAACATCATCAGGCTCGTGCGGTTGTCACCGAAGGAACGCTTCAAATAGTAAATGTTGTCGTTCACTGTCTGGATATTCCCGTAGGAAGACACGTCGATGGGCAACACAGCGATGCGCCGTTTGATATCTTCCCTGTCTATCTCTATGCGGAGGTCACCGTTGTTACCTTGACCGCCCTCATCATTGTCGCCCTCCCCGTTGTCAATCTTCACCTCATCGTTTTCCGGTTCCAGGAATGAAGGCACGTCATGGCGCAATGTGACAAAGTACACCCGGCTCATATCGGTGTAGGCGTGGTTCCATTCGATGCGGCTGTATATGGGGTTAAAATCCCGGTTGGATACAAAGAACAGGTATTTTCCCTGGTCGCAGAAGCCCGGGCTGGATGAACTGTACCAACCGCTGGTTACCGGGAAACATTCCTCATCTTCGAGGTTATATACATAGATCCGCGAGTAATGTTCAGGTTCAGGCCGGGTAAAGGTGATCCAGCGGCTGTCGGGCGACCAGTTGTATTGGGTGATCTCACCTGATTCGGCCTGGTCAACGACTGTAACCTCCCTGGTCTCGATATCAACGTACTGCAGGCGGAGTTTTTTGTCCGACCACATGATCTTTTTTGCGTCGGGCGACCAGCTCAGACTGTATTTATAGGTGTCGGCATCTGTTGTGAGCTGGATGGGGTCTTCCCGGCCATCTTGCGACATGATATATATCTCACCTTCCCCGGTAGCGTCAGATATATAGGCAATGTAGCGCCCGTCGGGCGACCAGGTGGCATTGCGCTCATGCACTCCGGAGGTCTCTGTCAGGTTACGGGTCACACCGCTTTTTGCCGGCACGCTCCAAACATCACCGCGGGCACCGAAAGCAATGCGGCTGCCATCGGGGGCAAGGGAAGCTGTCCTGATCATGTCGGAGGCATCTTTACGTTGCTCACGCCTCATGGCCAGGTCCTCGGCTATGGTGATGGGAATGCGGCGAACAGCCTCGGTCTCCAGCTCAAAAAGATACAGATAACCACCATTCTCGAATACGATCGCATCATCGCCCAGCGAAGGGAACTTAACATCAAAGTCCTCAAAATGCGTCAGCTTGCGGGTCTGTTCCGATTGGAGATTATACACAAACATGTTCATCCTGCCGTCACGGTCCGAAAGGAAATAGACGTTGTCATCCACCCACATGGGGAATATATCCTGTGAATCGTTATTGGTAAGGTTGGTCGTGGTCCGGTCGTTGAGGTCATGCAGCCACAGGTCGTCAGCCATTCCGCCTGAATAGTATTTCCAGGTGCGGAATTCGCGAAATACGCGGTTATAGACAAAGCGCTCGCCGTCATCGGCAAAGCTGATCCATCCCCCTTCCGGTACGGGGATCTGTTCGGGCAATCCGCCGCCAATGTTCACGGTAAACAAGGATCCCTTGAAAGAGTTGAAAGATCGTTTTCGCGAGCGGAAAATGATGGTTTCATCATCTTTCCACCCCATCACAATATTATTGGGTCCCATGCGGTCGGACAGGTCGTCGCGGCTCAGTGTGGCCGTGTAGGTCAGACGCCGGGGTTCCCCTCCACGGGAGGGCATCAGGTAAACCTCGGTATTCCCGTCATACTGGGCTGTAAAAGCAATATGGCTGCCGTTTGGGCTGAAACGCGCAAACATCTTGTAACCGGGATGATTGGTCAGCTTACGTGCAACACCGCCTTCACGCTCAGCAGTGTAAAGGTCGCCGGCATAGGTAAACACTACCTGGTCGCCGTACACAGCAGGAAAGCGAAGCAAACGCGCCTCTTCCGCCCCGGCGGAAAGATGAAAAACAGGCAGTAAAAAAAGGATCAGCAAAAAAGACATTTTTCTCATGGCCAATGGTTTTATGATTGTGAAACGTCAACTATCTTTGCGCAAAGATAGTGTTTTCTGTCCTTTTTAAACAGTTTTTGCAGTCGGGCCGCTGATCGTTGTCAGATGCCTGTCAATGGTCCGGGCGACGGGGCCACCACGGACCGCCTCCGGCGGTGGCGGATGAAAGCCGGTTGCCTCCTTCAGCAGTGTAGCGCAGCATTACATCATCAAACAATTATTGACACACCTCAAACAATTGTGATGGGTTTCTTGTTGAAACCAGTGGAAACATTATCAATCTGTTAAGAAAGTAACATCTATATTCACCTCCAAAAAACGATATACTATGGAAGAAAACAAAATGAATCCCGAAGAAGTTGTACGAATGCCTTTAATCAATGATCCTGCACCGAGCTTCAGGGCCAAGACCACCATGGGACCCTTGAATTTCCCCGAAGATTACAAGGGCAAGTGGGTGATACTGTTCAGTCACCCGGCTGATTTTACCCCGGTATGTACCACCGAGTTCATGACCTTTGCCACCATGCAGGAAGAGTTCCGCAAATTGAACACCGAGCTGATCGGCTTGTCGATCGACAGCATTTATGCCCACATTGCCTGGTTGCGCACCATCAAGGAAAAGATTGAGTTCAAGGGCATGAAGAATGTTGAAGTGAACTTCCCGGTCATTGAAGACCTGAAAATGGATGTGTCAAAGAAGTTTGGGATGGTACAGCCCAACGCATCCACCACCCAGGCCGTCCGAGCGGTATTCATCATGGACCCTGATTCAAAGGTCAGGGCCATCCTGTATTATCCCCTGAGCACGGGACGCAACATGGACGAGATCAAGCGCATGATCATCGCCATGCAGAAAGCCGACAGGGAGCAGATTGCCACGCCTGCCAACTGGCAGCCGGGCGATGACGTGATCATCCCCCCTCCGGGCTCCTGCGGTGTTGCCAAAGACAGGGTGGAAAGCCAGGAGGAAGACAAGTATTGTCTGGACTGGTTCATGTGTTTCAGGAAAGAGAAAAAATAAGCCCCATTTCTGACTGATTCTGCAGAGGGCTGTCTGCAATTGCAGACAGCCCTTTTTAGCACCAAAAAGAAAGCTCACCGCTTCTGATGCATCTGCTAAAATCTACGGCCTCTTTACCCTGCGCAGGCCTATCCGGCCGGCACGACGGCATGCCACTTTTCATTCATTGCTGCCGTCCGGGGGCCTGTTTTCGTTCACCCGCCCTGGTAAAGTGGCATTTATTTTTTTACGCAGATCCATCAAAGGCGGATTTATCCCCCCACAGGCCCGGTCTATTACGGTTTTATCCGCCGCACGGGCCCGTCTACTGCGTGTTTGCGCAGGCTGGATAGTTCGCAGCGCAGACAAAAAGCTCACGGCAAATGGTTTTTTCGGGAACACAGACAGTGGAGTGTTGGTGTTCGCAACGTCGTACCTGATCAATAACAATGAAAACATTTTTTAGGATAAACAACTCGTTTTTTTTTCAAAACATTTGTTCAAACAAAAAAAATCAATAATTTTACAATCGTTTTTTATGCGCTTATTGTTAAAATATATGGTTGCGTAAAAAATATGGCTGGAAGCATGTTACCAGGATAAAAAACAGGGAGAAACCGAAAATCCAAAAGAGTAGGAAGATTGAAAAACCAAAAAAGGAGTAAACATGAAAAAAATGAAACCAATCACAATGATTTTGGTGGCGCTGTCCGTCATGATGGCCGGCAGTTTTCATGCCACTGCACAGACCGATTTTGAAGAGGGGCAGATAGCGGTCAATGCCGGGTTAACCTATGGTTTTGACATTGAAGACATCGGACTCAGGGGGGGTGTTACTTATTTCATCAATGAAAACATGCGTGCTGGCGGCGACATTACTTACTGGCTCATCGGCGATGAATCATTCTTCGGAGAATCCATTTCATTTACATACCTTGAAATAAATGGTAACTTTAATTACATTTTTTACAATCAGGACGATCTCTTGTTATATGGCATCGGGGCTTTAGGTATTCACTTAGCCAGAGTTTCTATTGCCGGAGAGAGTGATTCAGATTCTGAGCTTGGTCTTGGTTTGGGCGCAGGTGCAGAATACAATCTTGGTGGCTTATCCATTTTCGCTGAGCCAAAGTTGTTTTTAAGTGGTTTTGATCAGCTAAAATTCAATGTTGGGGTTCGTTTTTATTTGTAATTTGTCAACAATATTATATTTTTGTCACCATAACTTTGGCTTAACGAAAAATCCCAAAAACAACGTCATTATGAAAAAACTCTTACTATCAAGCTTGATCGTCTTTATCGGGATCTTTGCCGTACAGGCCAACGCCAGCAGCTACCACCTTGACCATGCTGCCGTTGACCAGATGTTTGAGCAGGCCGAGCAGGCAGACATGCTGGCCATGAACAGCATGGCGCCACTGGCGGGCACATCTGCCGGCATGCACAGCCTTGATGAACCGGATCCGGCCATTGCATTCATTCTGGCATGGTTTGTTGGTCCGCTGGGGATCCACCGTGCCTATCTGGGCACCTCCACAGGGACCATCGTCGGATATATCCTTACTCTTGGCGGTTGCGGCATTGTCGCATTTGTCGACTGGGTCGTGCTGCTGATCGGGCTGGTAAACGACGACATCACAAAATACGTGGACAATCCGAGCTTCTTCATGTGGTAGGGCCTATTGATCTGACTGCCTTGCCACATCAAGCAGAAATTCACCCATGGCCGTCTGGAATCTTTCCAGACGGCTGCTGTTGTTTTGTTCCGCCAGTTCCCCTGCCTGCCTGATGCCGCCAAAGTAGAATGACTGGAAAGGGCCAAGCCCGGCTACGACGCCTGCAATATAATAACCGTTCCATGCCAGCAGTCCAAAGCCAGTGAGGGCTGCCAGCTGGGAGATTGCGTTCAGTGCCCCCCACCCGGGCGAGCCTGCAAATGCCTGTCCTGACCCCGGGATAATGGCAGACCACAACCTGGCACGCTCAGGGTCCCTGACCCTGGGGAGGCCATCCCCCATTTTCAAAACATCAAAAGCAGTCAACAGGCTGTCTTTTGCAGCATTGTCGTCGTACAGTTCATCGGCCCACACTTCCAGGTGCTGCCGCAGATCATCCCACCGTGCCTGATCAACCATCACCAACCCTTTGAGCAGGAATATGCGTTGCTGTGGTATGGGTCCGAACTGATGCAGGATCTGCAACAGCAACGATCGCGCCGTGGCGTCGTCTCCGTCCATATAAGCACATAAGGCCATCTGATACAGCACCTCCAGGCGCAGGGATTCGCTCCCGCGGAAAGCCAGGGAGCGCTGCAGGTCATCATGGGCTTTGGAATATTCACCCATTTGTTTGAGCGCTTCGGCCTTTGCAAGGTTGGCCAAAACCCTCTGTAGGGCATTTTCAGATAAATAATACGAACGCTCATAGGCGATGGAAGCCTCAAACCAGGCCCCGGCAACATACAGGCTGTCTGCCTTTTGAAACCATTGGTCACGGCCATGCACCTTTTCAGTTGAAAGCGTTGCGCAAAGGAATGTGCATGTCAAACAGAATACGCTGGTCCATTTCATGGTTAAACTCTTTGTTTGTCCTTCTGACAGCGGTGGCGCTTCCCAGTATGTTACCCACGTAAAATACTCCCGTGACAGATGCAGACAATATAAACAACGGGTTTCGCGCCCCTGTCCCACGATAAATATCATAGCTTGTCAGGCCCAGTGCTGCCACGTATAAAAACCCAACAATGCCTTCGGCTGACTTCCCGGCATAGACCCTTCCCAGGCCAGGCACTGCAGCCGACAGCAGCCCCCCTATCCAGGGCGACTTGCCCGGGGCGTCACGAAGGCCTGCATGATGTTGTTCCATTCGCCGCTCCTCAGCTGCCATCACATGATACTGGCCGCTGAAATGCCGTGCTTGCACTGAATAACCATCAAAGTCGCGCGCAAGCAACGCCAAACCGCCAAGCTGAAGCCGTTTCATGGCCGCCAGCATCTTGCCCCTTTCCAAAGACATGGACGACAACACTGCACCGGCACCCGCATGGTCTCCAGTATGTGCCAGATTGTAGGCACCAAAAAAATGGGATTTATGGTAAACGGGGCTTTCACAGGAAACACTCAACAGGAAACCGGCAGAAGCATCCAGGTTTTTCTGACGGTAGAGGACCCATCCGGTAAGGTAATTGAGCGAATCACGCCACTTCTCCCCCGCTGGTCTCAGGCCTTCCAACAAAAAAAGGCCCTCATCCAGATCACCGCGGCCCACCAGGTAAAGGATAAAGTCCATCTCTTCCCGCATCTGCAAATCTGAATAGCCAACGCTGTCAACAGGCATATCAGAAAATACTGCAAACCCGCTCTTATCAAGCGACAAAGTGGTATTACCCGACAGAGCCATGGGCATCATACACAAAATCAGGGGCAGTACCAACAGTTGAAATCTCATCCGCATAAGCTTTTGAAAAAATTCCTTTGCCAGATACAAAACCGGACACGCCCTGGCGTATCATTTTTACGGTCTTGCGTAAAGCTCCGTACCCTCCACCACTTTGCCTGAATGCTCGTGAATATGCATGGGGTGAATGTCCAGTACAGCAACCCTGTTGCATCGCATCAACCGGTCGGCCGTAGCAACCAGGCCCTTTAAAAGGCCGTATTCCGTTATAAGGCTTTTGCTGAAAGCCGAACAGGAAGTATGGTACAGGCACTCAGAAGGCATTTGGGGGGAGATCATCCGCTGGTAAACATACATCAGTCCCCCGAACGTCAGCGTAACGGGATTGTACCTGACAAGCGGCCGGCCTTCTCCTGCCTTTAGAAATTCGATGCCGGAGCCTTCTTCAGCGCTCTGTTTGCTTTCAACACGGGATGACAATAGCTGCAGGTCAGTCTCCGGCAGGCCATCATTGGAAAAAGCACACGGGCCAAAGATCAAAAAGAAAACCAAAAACAGGTATTTAATCAATAATTCTTGCATCATCAGGAATTTCAAAATCAAACCATTTACTCACCGCATGGCGGTTGATATATACATCAGAAAACTTTACCTGGTTGACGATGGAATCGCCCCCGGGCAAGTAGTTGAACTCAGTGATGGTCATGGGCAGCATGATTTCCGGAAACATCTCATAATTTGAGTAGTACACTTTCTTGACCAGCTTTTGCCCGGCATCATAATAACCTGCATAAATGGGCATATAATCTTCATGCACCAGTTCAATATAGGAGAACAGGTGCCCGATTGAGGCCGGTGGCATCCACCGGGTGACCATCAGTCCGTCGTTGAAGTCAGTTCGGGTTTGTGTAAAGCCCAAAGAACGCAGGCCCAGGTCCCGGGTGTTCCCTTGCAGGAAAAAATACACCAGGTTGTTCTCTGAGCTGTACTCTATGCTCTGTCGCCGGTAAACAGTATTATCCTCAGGATTATACACGCTTAGCTCTCCCTGCTGGTTGGTGATCATAACCTGGTTAAGCGGCTCATCGAATACCGTGATCATTTTGCCATCGAACGACTGATACAACAGTTCTGCCTGAATGGTTGCGGCCTGGCCCCTTTGCAGGCTTCTGCTTTCCATGCGAAGCATGATCCTGTCAACCCCCATCCGGTGAAATCCCGTCAACAGGATCAGTCCGGAAATGATTAAGGTGATCATTAACTTGATGCGCATAAGCTTATTCATTAATATAACTTTTCAATGTCGTTTTTGCTGTATCCCGGAAGCAAACCGGTTTTTTATTTCAGGGAACATCCCTTGCGGGATGCGAACCCGTGACCCGGGGGTTCATCATTTTTGTAAAATGATCCGAAAAGTGGTCCCGCTATTGATGGCCGATTGCTTAACGAAAAGTTTTCCGCCATGGTAGTTTTCCACGATCCGTTTGCTCAATGAAAGGCCAAGGCCCCATCCGCTCTTTTTGCTTGTATATCCCGGATTGAAGATCGCCTTTTGTCTGGATGGGGCGATCCCTTTCCCATCATCCGATAGGTCGACGACCACCTGATCGCCTCGATCCTCGACGGTTATGTAAATATTGCCGGAGCCCTGCATGGCGTCGATGGCATTTTTGATGATGTTTTCAATCACCCATCCAAAGAGGTTGGGGTTGTGCGGGGCGACAACATCTTTTTTGGGCGTTGCCAGCTTGATAGACACTTTTCGGGAGCTGCGTTTTTTCATGTATTCCACCACTTCATTCACGGTCGCATTGATATTCAGTGACAGCAGCTGCGGTGGGGAGCCTATCTTTGAAAAGCGTTCTGTAATGTTTTCGAGTCTTTTCACATCTTTCGAGATTTCCTGTATGGTATCCTCATCAAGGCCTTTCATCTTAAGGATTTCCATCCAGGCCATAAGCGACGACAGGGGGGTTCCCAGCTGATGGGCCGTTTCTTTTGACATGCCCACCCATACCTGGTTCTGTTCAGCATTTCTTGCAACGCTGAACAACATGTAGGCGACAAACAGGAAGATGCCTATTGCGAGGAACTGTGCCACCGGATAATAGCGGAGCTGGGTGAGCAGGAATGAGCTGGTGTAATAGACATAGCAGTGGCCATAGGTGGGCAGTGTAACGGAAAGGTAGCGGTTCTTGCCTGCCATGGAGCGAATCAGATCCTGCACTTCCTCATCATCGTCAAAATCCACATTCTGAATGTTCCCGTGGGCAATGAGCTCCGAGCCCCTGCTGTCAACCACTATGACCGGTACATTGGCAGCATTTATCACGATATCGGAGATGAAGGTGTCGAGCAGATCGTCCATCACCTCCCGGAGTTCGGTAAATATTTTAGAGTCCTGGTAATAAACAAAACGATGGCCATCAATAATGGGGAATGAAAGGGGCGCATATTTGGAAAAATAGTCGGCCAGCTCGCCTGTCAGCTCCCGGTAACCGGAAAACCGGCCGTCCAGGTTGACAAGATTGATGATCTCCCCTTCTTCGTCGGTGAGCACCAGCGGGATGGTCGTATTGCTTTGTAAAATGTTGATCAGGAACGTCAGGGCGTCCCTGTCCTCCTCATGCTCAAGCCGGCCATACACCTCTGTCAGCAACTCCACACGCTTTTCTTCCTCCCTCTGTATGCCGGCAAACAGGCGTTCGCTATCGCGCAGCAAGGTTTCCCTTTTCCTGATGGCATCGGCCCATAGCTCCACCCGTTGCCGCTCATCACTGGCGATCTTGCGCACCATGATGTCGGTATAGTAAAGCGATGCCAAAACAATAATTGCAGCAAAGCCCAACAGATAGAGCTTCCACTGCTGCTTGCGCGAATAGATTTCAAGACCGGTGATCTTTCTCAGTAAGCCCAAATAAAAAACCTTTGTTTATGTGGTGAAAAAAATATTTCCTTGCCAAAAATAAAGCTTTTACGCCACATGTTTATATATAGAGATTGTTTTCAAATGCATGGTTAAAAAAAATCTGGCCAAACATGTAGTGATAATCATTACTTTTGTGCGGGAAAATCGCTGAAAAAAACGCAAAATGTCTTTCGTCAACAACGTCATTTCCTGGTTTCTAAAAAAACGTATTTCTCAGATAGATTATTTCAAAACAAATCCCATTGAAGTACAGGAGGATACCCTCAAAGCGCTTGTTTCCTATGCACGGAAGACGGAATGGGGGAAAAAGCATGGTTATGCCGACATTCGCTCCTACCAGTCGTACCAGGAGCGTGTACCCCTGCAGGATTATGAAGATATAAAACCCGCCATTGACCGTTTGTTGATGGGGGAGCAAAACCATTTATGGCCAACCGAAATTCAATGGTTTGCCAAATCTTCCGGCACGACAGGCGACAGGAGCAAATTCATCCCCATCAGCCAGGAGGCCTTGTCTGATTGCCATTACAAGGCCGGGAAGGATGTATTGTCCATTTATTGCAACAACAATCCGGGATCAAAGATCTTTAACGGCAAGGGCCTCATCATGGGGGGCAGCCATAAGGTGAGCGAATTCAACAACAAGGCGTTTTTCGGCGACCTTTCAGCGGTATTGTTGCAAAATGCACCATCATACGGACAGTTTTTCCAAACCCCCGATCTTGCCCTTGCGCTCCTTGACGACTGGGAAGAGAAACTCGACAGGGTTGCACATGCAACATATGGCCAGAATGTGACCAGCATCAGTGGTGTGCCATCGTGGAACCTGGTATTGCTCAAACGGATCCTGGACATCACGGGACGCAACAACATCCTTGAGGTATGGCCCAATCTGGAACTCTTCATCCATGGTGGTGTTAGCTTCGCACCCTACCGAAGCCAGTTTGAGAAGATCATTCCCGGTCCCGGCATGCATTACCTGGAGACCTACAACGCCTCAGAGGGGTTCTTCGGCATCCAGGACCTTCCCGACTCCGGTGAGATGCTATTGATGCTTGACTATGGCATCTTTTATGAATTTATCCCAATGGATGCATACGGCCAGCTGGAGCGCCAGGCAATCCCCCTGGCAGCGGTTGACACAGACACCAATTATGCCATGGTGATCAGCACCAATGCAGGCTTGTGGCGCTACGCTATCGGCGATACTATCCGTTTCACCAACCTTTCCCCGTACCGCATCAGGATATCGGGACGCACCAAAAGCTTTATCAATGCGTTTGGCGAAGAAGTGATAGTAGACAATACAGACAGCGCCCTGGAAAAGGCCAGCAACGTTACCGGTGCCATCATCAGTGAATACACCGCCGCACCCATATACCTCGACGATAAACAATCGGCAGCCCATCAGTACATCATCGAGTTTGAAAAAGAGCCCGACGACATGGAACGCTTCACCGCCATCCTTGACGAACAGATGAAGGCACTCAACTCAGATTACGAAGCCAAGCGCAGCGGCGACCTTATGCTGAAGAGGCCAAAGGTCACCCCCGTGCCCCGGCAAACATTCTTCAAATGGCTGAAGTCGAAAGGCAGGATAGGCGGACAGAACAAAGTGCCACGCCTTTACAACGACCGCAAGTATGTGGACGACATCCTGGCCTTCATGAATGGCTGATGTGGTGAGGGTCTGTTGTTCCGGTTTAACGCAGGCAAAACGGTGCGTTGGAGAAAACAAAAAGAAAATGTATATTTCTCCTGTAAAAAACCACCACCATCTTTTGTGCTGATCGAGGAC
>SL_3KL_010_SEDDRAFT_10001779_pt1 | contig 19693 bp, 15 predicted proteins | sample SodLakKL_010_SED_2_FD_10381 | JGI IMG/M metagenome (IMG submission 10381) | reverse complement strand
ATCATGAGTAAATTTACAATGCTTTAAAAACATTTTCGATGAATGCACACTCTCATGGCCGTTTATGATCGAATGAATGGAGTTATGAATTCAAGTCGATAAAAAGTTTAAAACACCTTATTCAATTGCTACACAATAATTTAAACAGAAATAAATTCTCTTTAACCGGACACTACTGATGAAGAACATCAAAAAGTACCTCTTTGACAAAAAACAGCTATTGAATCAATAGAAAGCTACGTCAAAGATGTTGACAATTTTGAAACATATCAGGACAATAAGTTAATACGAAGGGCTGTGGAAAGAGAGATTGAGATTATTGGTGAAGCTGCCAATAAATTGTTAAAAATTGACGAGTCCATTCAAATTGAACATGCCAGAAAAATTGTTAATACAAGAAACTGGATAATTCATGGTTATGACAACGTTGATGATATGATTATATGGGGCGTTATTACAAATTACCTACCCAGGCTGAAAGAAGATATTTACAAACTATTAGACAAGGAATAGGATTATGTGAGTTTGATATAATATTTATGGCCTCATCACTTTGAGAGAGAACTCCATATTTAATTTTGACGATTTTATAATTCCAAAATCCATCCATAAACCAAAATTCGTCAGTTGGGCAAAAGCAGCTGGCAGACGAGGGGACACATCCCAAGCCCGATATACGATACACGATGTGCGTTGTGTGATGTGCGATTTAACATCTCTGCACCACTCCGCGAACTCCTCTGCGTTACACTGCGGTAAAAACTGGATGGTCATAGAACGACTTGCCAATTCCAAAAACCTTCCACAACCCCTCGAAAAAATACATTGCCTTTTCAAAATTGGTATACTCGGGGTCTTTTTCTGGCTACATTTTATCCCAGGGCGGCATGATCTACGAAGCCCAAAAGAGCATAAATTATGTAGAACATACTCTGCCGTAGTTGATCGTTCGCGATGCTCACTCTGCCCTGGCGTGCTCTACGAAGCCCTGCAAGGTTAAAATATCTTTAAGCAACTTTTGGCGTAGTAGAGGCTATTTGCTGGCGTCCTTTCAGGCCCTGGATTACGGTTTATTTCGTCTGTCGGCTGCATTTGCCCGGCTGACGAATAACAGGCACGAATGTGAAGCAAGCATCGGCAAATCCGCACACCGCATTCCATATTCTGTATCCAAAATAAAACCTAACACCTAATCTCTCGATTTGTATGGAATTCGCTAACGTGTCCACCTGCATCTCGGGCAAACAGCCTACCTGTCAACTATCATTTACCGGAAACCGTGATTTATTTGTATCGCCAATTATCCATCAATTGGTGGTGGATTCAAGTAACTGTGCTTCCACTCATAACCTTATTTTTTTACCCACCCAATTTTCTTAACTCATATCATTATTTGAAATTCTACTTTTTTATTAATAGCCTTATCTCCACATGTAGTTTGAGTCCGAATTGTATCAAATAAAAGTGTGATGAAAAAAAATGGTGATTTTTCGTGGGACGAACTTGGCCGGTTATACGAAGAGCTACGTAAAATACCACCCGAAGAGAGAAACGCCTGGATTGAAAAACACTGCAGTGATGAGAAGTTAAAATCTGAACTTTACACACTTCTTGAAGTGGATGAGGATTCTGCAGTTTATTTTGACTCATTAACCTCGAACGTTATCAGTCCTGCACTGGATGAACTGAGTGATATGCCGCCCTCGTCTGGAAAAGTGAATAATTACAAGATTATTAAAAAGATAGGGCGTGGTGGTATGGGCAATGTTTACCTGGCTGAACGCGATGACGACACCTATAAAAGCTGCGTCGCTGTTAAAATCCTCAGAAGAGGTATGGACAGTGATGATATACTTGAACGTTTTCGTAACGAACGCCAGATTCTGGCCCGGTTAAATCATCCCAACATCACACACCTGCTGGATGGCGGCATTACCTCTGATGGCAGGCCCTATTTTGTGATGGAATATGTGGAGGGCAAACCGATCACTCAATATTGCGATGAGAATAATTTAACGGTTAAACAAAGAATCGAACTTTTTAATCAAATTTGTGATGCACTTGCCTATGCTCATCAGAATCTGGTAATCCACAGGGATTTAAAGCCCGGTAATATTATGGTTACCGCTCAGGGAAATGTTAAACTGCTCGATTTCGGGATAGCCAAAATTCTCGACGAAAATAATACACGGCATTTTACACTTTCCAATACCGGCCAGCGGCTGATGACACCAGAATACGCCAGCCCCGAACAAGTAAATGGCGAACCAATAAATACGGCGAGTGATGTATACCAGCTTGGCCTTGTATTGTATAAAATGCTGAGCGGGAAAACCCCTTTTGTATTCGAAAATAAATCACTGGCCGAAACAGAACAGATCATTATAAATGAAATTCCTCAAAAACCGTCTGTCCTGCTTGCTTCGGCGGAATTTTCAGATCTCCAAAAAATATCTGCCCGGCGGAAATCAACCCCAAAAAAACTAATCCGGGAATTGAAGGGAGATCTGGATCAGATGATTCTTAAAGCCATTCAAAAAGATCCCGACCAGCGATTCAATTCTGTTTTGGAATTCAGAAGAGATATTGAGCGCTATAAAAGAGATCTGCCCGTAAAATCCAGAGGCAATAATATCGGGTACATTACCGGAAAATATCTTCAGCGAAATAAACTATTTATTGCCATCGCTGCAGTTTTTTTCATCACGCTTACATCCCTATCAATTTTCTACAACCATTCTGTTACTGAGCAGCGAAATCAGGCGCAAAACGAAGCAGAGAAAGCAGCACAGGTCACCTCTTTTTTGATGGAACTTTTTGAAGCTAACGATCCTGCCCTATCGCGGGGTGAAGAACTTACAGCCCGGCAGTTGCTGAAAAATGCTGAACAGCGTATTGAAATGCTCGAAAACCAGCCGGAAGTTCAGGCGCAGATGTTTCATGTTACGGGACAGATTTACCGCAGAATCGGCGATTTTGACCGAGCTGAAGAATTTTTAAGTCAGGCATTAAACCTCAGAACTTCATTATACGGACACGATAATAACGAAACCATTTCCGTTTACGATCAGCTTGGGCTTCTTTACAGTGATACAGGAAACTATGCCCTGGCCGATTCAATTTTGCAGCATGCCCTCGATTTACGCCTGAAACAATCAAAACCGAACGATCCGGAGATATCGGATACCAAAACCAAACTGGCGTATGTTTTGCGCAGAACGGGAGATTACGATGAGGCTGAAAGATTGTACAGAAACAGTTACGAAATCCGGAAACGCCATTATGGCGAAAGTCATCCGCTGACGGTTGAAAATCTGAGCAGCCTTGGTGTTACCATGATTAATAAAGGAAACTATCTCAGTTCTGAATCCATCCTCAGAGAGGTGCTTGAGATTAGAAGAGATGCCCTGGGGCCTGTGCATCCCGACCTGGCCATGAGCATGAACAATCTGGGAGCTGTTTTGCTGAACATAGGTTTATTCAGTGAAGCCGAATCGCTGTTTCGTGAATCTCTGGAAATGAGGCAAACGCTTTTTGGCGATTTGCATCCAAAAGTTGCACTGACGATGAACAACCTGGGTATTACACTAAGGGAACAAAACAGATATGTGAGATCTATGGACTATCTTATTGAAGCACTTGAAATTAGAAATAATATTCTGGGCCGAGACAATGTGAACACTGCCATAAGCAAATTCAGCCTCGGGCAACTCAAGCTCCATATCGGTGAAATTGATCGTGCCTTCGACCTTCTGAAAAGTGCCTATGAAGTTTTCCACGATCATCTAACAGAAAATCATTCTTTTACCGCACGAACTAAAATGTCGATTGGCAGTTGTTATATGGAAGTAGGCGAAAAAAATCTTGCTCAAGAATACCTGACCGTTGGTTACGATAAAGTTCGGGAGATTCATAAAGAAATTTCTCTCGAAATGGCGCTGGCCGACTGGGAATATGGCACATTTCTTCAGAAAAACGGTTCGTACGATAAAGCAAGAGAGCATTTACAACGTGCATATGATACACTAAAAAAAGTTGAGAGAGCACAAAGCCTGCGGCAGGAAAAAGTACTGGCTCAACTGGAATATATTACATCCGAAATATTACCCGTTGCTTACGAAAATTAGAATGGGTGGAATCGCATAGGTCTTTTGAATGCTTTTCAAAATCTCAATCAGTCCGTCAAAACTGGAATAAGGAATTTTTCAGGAATTAAAATTTATCTCTTTTCTGACTTCCGAAATTTTTGATTTTATAAAATTTCAGAGATTGATAATTAATGAGTTACGAATCTTTAAAAAATGCTTCAGGTGTCCCGAAAGCATTTTAATTCTAAAAAAAATAAGTTAACACTACTCTGGAATGAGTCCCTATGGCCTTGAATTCCCGGTTCGTAAGGCGGATCGGTGCTTTATAAATGTATTTTCCATTCAAAATCACTAACTCCAATACAAGTGTCCCTATGTGATAGTCAGGTGGAATTTTTCCAAAGACTAAAATTTATCCCTCTTATCAACCAGTGCTTTATAAAGCAATTCTCTTGCCCTGAAAATATGCGCTTTTACTGTACCCAAAGGTAAATCCAGTTGTTCGGAGATTTCCTGGTAGCTCAACTCTTGCAGGTGCCGCATTTCGATAACACTGCGATATTTATCCGGCAAATTTTTAATTGATTCATGAATAATCGCCTGGCGCTCTTTTCTGATAATATTTCGGTCAGTCTCAGTATAATCACTTATTTGAATTTCCATATCCCCGTCTTTGGTTTTCACGGGCTCGTCTATTGAGGTAGTCTGCAACTTTTTCTTTCGCAGGTAATCGATGGTATGGTTGGTGGTAATCCGGTAAAGCCAGGTAGAAAAAGCATAATTTGTATTGTATGAGTCCAGGTTATTAAAGGCTTTCATAAATGCTTCCTGCACAAGGTCTTCCACCTGTTCATGGTTCTTTACCATTTTCAGAACATGATAATAGAGCGGTTTCTGGTACTTATCCATCAATTGTTTGAAAGCTGACTGATCACCTTTTATAGCCGCTGTAACAAATTTATCGTCTTCCAGGCTGCTTGCAGAAGCATGCTGACGATGATTTTTTTTCGCATCCGAATGTTCCGAACTACTCATTCAATCCATTTTATTTTATACCAGAAATACATATTATGAAATTACACTTTCCTATGTAGTTGTGTGTAGTTGAATTCACAAAATATTGCAACCAAAAATCATAACCAAATAAGAGTAAATATATGAAAAAACTAACAAGCTTACTCTTTGCTGCGGCTCTTGTATGTTCATTACAAACATCAGCTTATGCACAGGGTGATATTTCAGTAGGCGGCGGTATTGCCTACGGTTTAGATATCGAAGAAATAGGAATTCAGATTGGCGGCACTTATGATCTGAATGAAGAGATGCGTTTAGGGGCAGATATTATCTATTGGCTGATAGGTGATGAGGCCTTTATGGATGAAACCGATTCATTTACTTATGTGGAAGTCAATTTCAATTTCAATTATATCTTTTATCATGAAAATGATTTAAAGCTATACGGGCTGGGTACACTCGGAATACACTATGCGAGTATTAGTGTTGATGGTCCCGGATTTTCTGAATCTTTTTCCGATACGGAAGTTGGGCTTGGCGTCGGTGCCGGTTTGGAGTATGACCTCGGCGGTGTAAAACTATACGCAGAACCACGGATTTTCCTGAGTGGTTTTGACCAGCTTGCATTAGCAGCCGGTGTGCGTATTCCATTCTAAATTAAAATTTGTTAAACATAAGATGCACTTTTAAGAGTGCATCTTTTTTTGTTATCAATCCAGAAGAATACCATGCCGGATACCACCGGTAGAGACAATCAGCTCTTCTTTACCGCACCAACTCATAAACTCATCCAGAATTATCAGGCCGGCCAGAATCACGTCTCCCCTTCCTGTTAAAAATGGTTGGTATCTCTCTTCAATTTGTTCGGGATGTAACTCTGAAAATTCCCGGATAAAGCTCTGAATGTACTCTGATGTGAGCCGTTTTCCGTTAATTTCTGCCGCTTCATAATGCTTCAGGTTTTCCTGGATGGCCGCAATCGAAGTGACCGTACCGGCCACACCAATCGTATCAAAATGATCAATCGGCAGCTCCTGGCTGCTAAAGAGCTGCCTTATGGAATTTCTCATTGATTGAATCTCCTCATTGCCCGGAAGATCATTCTTAAAAAAGCGTTCTGTAAAACGTACGCTCCCCATGTCAATCGAAAATCCGTCAATCAAATCCATCCCCTCACCAAAAGCTATTTCCGTACTTCCCCCGCCGATATCCAGAATTACATTATTTACCGAATCCCGGCCATATAAAACACTCAGGGCTCCGCAATAGGAAATTTCAGCCTCAGCATTTCCGCTCAAAAGCAGTATATCCCAGCCGGTTTCTTTTTTTACGAGATGCAAAAATTCATCCTTATTTTGAGCATCACGAACGGCGCTTGTTGCCGTAACAAGGGTTTCTGCTGCCACAATTGAAGTGTCTGACTCTAAGTATTCTTGATATTTCTTAAGCACATCAACGACCCTCTTCTGGCTCTCCGGATGTAAATTTTTATCCCGGTCTACACCCTTTCCCAGCCGCGGCACTTCCTGCATCTCTTCTAAAACCTCAATTCTGCCATTTTGCACGTTGGCTACAAGCAGCAGAACCGAATTGGTGCCGATATCGATAGAAGCTCTTTTCATCCGGTTTTCTCCAGTTGAAACAAAATCCACTCTTCTTCCTGCTGAAAATCAACAATATGAACGTTTTCGGCAGAGAGTTTTTCTCTGATGATTTCCTCATCACTATCTAACAAACCCGATATGCAGATGATCCCTCCGGTTTTGGTGTGTTGAATAAGAAAAGGTATAATCTCCAGAATCACATTTCGATTAATGTTTGCAAGGCAGCAATCGAACCTTTCGCCTGGTCTGACCTGCTCGATACCGCCAATTCTAATATCTACTTTGTCCGACACTTCGTTGATCAGTACATTTTCACCGGCATTTTCCTGGCACAACGGATCGGTATCAAACCCCACGGCATGCCTTGCTCCGAGTTTAATTGCCGCTATTGCCAAAATACCGGTTCCCGTTCCGGCATCCATCACCTCAGCATTTTTTAATTTAAGATGATCAAGCTGCCTGAGCATTAGCCGGGTGGTGGGATGATAACCGGTTCCGAACGACATTTTCGGATCTATTTCAAGTAAAATTTCATCACCTGAGGGCTGCTCGGCCGACCAGGTTGGCTTCACCAAAAACCTGCCGATACGCTGCGGCTGTATGGTTTCTTCCCAAACACGGTTCCAGTTTTGTTCGTCTATCTCGTTGATTTCTTTGAAAGCCGCCCCCGGAAATGCAAGTAAGATCTGTTCAATATATTCCCGGTTTGTATCATTGTAACGTGTTGCTTCAACGTAAGCAATCAGTTTGTCGTCCAACTGTTCAAATCCATAAAAATCCATATCCATCAGCTCGGCGATGAGCTGTTCATGGAAAGATTCATCTACCTCTAATTCCAGCCTGATGTATTTCATGTAGGAATGCGGTTATAGATCAATTCAAGCAGAACATCTCCCACTGCCTGCAAGACATCTTTATCGATGATGTCCATATTGTCATCGTGGGTATGCCAGTAAGGCGGAAAATCCACATTTCCGGCCGGACTCAGCCTGTGATGAATGATGTTGATCATCGGAATGCCTGTGTACTGTTCAACAATAATGTGATCGTCTGCAATCCTGCCACCCCGTTCATCCAGAAAAAGACCATCATGGCCAAATTCCCTTGCTATGCTCCAGATTTCATCCACAAGATTGGGCGCAAACTGCATGGAATAACCCTCTTTTGGAAAAACAGCTCCCTGACCGCCAACCATGTCCAGCAAAATCCCAAACCTCGGATTATATCCGGGTACAGGTGGATTCTGCCCCCAGTGGCGAGAACCCAAAAAGTAGTTGTCCAAATCCGATGCTTCTCCGTAATCCTCACCATCAAACAAAATAATATCCACACCAATCGGCAATTCGTGTTCTGCAAAAATAGTGGCCAGCTCCATCAGCACACCCACTCCGCTGCCGCCATCATCGGCTCCCAGAATGGGTGAATCGGGGTCATGGGGATCTTCCTCTGCCCTCGGCCTCGAATCCCAGTGTGCGGCAAGTAAAATTCGATCTGAATGATGGGGTGCAAAAGCGGCAATCAGGTTATAAAGCTGAAGCGTATCACCATAAACTTCTGTTTGAAATGACTGCACAAAGACGGAATTCTGACCGGCATAGGTTCTGAAATGCTCGTTGAAATATTGAATGGCATTTCTATGAGCTTCAGTATTGGGTACCCGTGGCCCAAAATTCACCTGTTCATCGATGTAGTTGTAGGCGTTCTCCGAAGAAAATGGCGGCACTTCCCTGCCCTGCTCGCTGAATTGCAATCCCGGTTCTCTCTCACAGCTCATAAGAAAAAGAAATAACAGGATTGCTGAAGTCAGAAATAAAATTTTTCGATATGATAGCATAAATAGATTCAATGGGTGATCAGATTTAAGAATATGAAAAATTGAAAATACTAAAAGCCGAAAACATTATTCTTCATCCCGGTGAACCAGTGTTGCAGATGATTGATGAACCGGCAAAATGATGGTGTCCAGAATATTTACGTGTGATGGGCGGTTTGCAACAAAAAATATGATTTCGGCAACATCCATTCCAGTCAGAGGCTCCAGGTTTTTGTACACTTCTTTGGCCTGATCTTTATCGCCGTGAAAACGCACTTCACTGAACTCCGTATCCACCAGCCCCGGTGATATGGCGCTGACCCGGATATTTGTCCCGGTCAAATCCATTTTTGCTGCCTGTGTGATGGCTTTCACTGCGTGTTTGGTGCCACAATAGACCGAACCACCGGAATAGGCTTCATGACCTGCAATTGACCCAATATTTATGATATGCCCCTCATTCCTCTGCCTCATTTTTTCCGATACAAAACGGGTCATAGAAAGTAGCCCTTTGATATTGGTATCTATCATTTTGTCCCAGTCTTCAAAATCACCCTGGTCGATTGGGTCTTTACCGGAGGCAAGCCCGGCGTTATTAATCAGAATATCCACCGGGTGCGGGATGGATTCAACGCACTTGCGGCAGGCTTCCCTGTCTCTAACATCAAAACAGTATGATAGAATCCGGGCGCCGGTTTCACCGGAAAGTTTTTGTTTCAGTTCATTCAGCCTGTTTTCTCTTCTTCCCGTGATAATAACATTCGCCTGATTACGTGCAAATAAAATAGCCGTATCACGTCCGATACCGGAAGTGGCTCCGGTGATTAATACCCATTTATTTTTTATCCGGTTCACGATAAGCAGCAGATCTTAGGCTGAACTGTTTGCCTCAACTCGCCTTGCAGCCCGCAGGATGTCTGTTTCACAAAAAGTATTGCCCATAAACTGAATTCCCACCGGCAGCCCGTTTGAATGTGTTCCTGCAGGCACGCTGATACCGCAAATGCCGGCCAGGTTTGCAGAAATGGTGTACACATCATTAAGATACATCTGAAGAGGGTCGTCAAGATTTTCGCCCAGTTTAAACGCTGTAGTGGGGGCTGTAGGCGATACAATCACATCCACTTCGCGGAATGCATCCACAAAATCCTGCTTGATGAGCCGCCGTACTTTCTGGGCTTTGGCGTAATATGCATCGTAATAACCGGCACTCAGCACGTAGGTGCCAAGCAGAATACGCCGTTTAACTTCAGTACCGAAACCCTCGGTACGTGATTTTTTATAAAGGCGAATCAGCGGCGAATCGACGCTGGCCATTTCCTCTTCTACTTCGGCGGCTGATGCGCCTTTCAGCTCCTGTTTTAAGGCTTGACGCTCAGCTCCAAGCTCTTCTTCAACTTCATTTACATCAGCCCGGTGTCCATAGCGGATGCCATCATAGCGGGCAAGATTACTGGACGCTTCTGCCGTTGCAAGAATATAATAAGTGGCAATTCCGTATTTCATGTGGGGCAGTGTTACCGGAACAAGCTCCACATTCTGCGTTTCGAGAGTTTTTAGCTGATCCTCAACAATAGTTCTCACTTCATCATCGAGGCCCTCGCCGAAATACTCTTTTGGAACGCCGATTTTCAGTTTGCCCTCATCTTTTTGAACGGCGGCTACATAATCATCAACCTTCGCATCGGCAGATGAATTATCCATTTCATCTTTTCCGGCAATGTGCTTCAGCAACAAAGCGGTATCGGTCACATTCTTTGCAAACGGGCCGATACAATCGAAAGAAGAGGCATAGGCAACAAGGCCATATCTCGAAACGCGGCTGTATGTTGGCTTCATTCCTACAACACCACAGTAAGATGCCGGCTGGCGGATTGAGCCGCCTGTGTCAGAACCAAGCGAAACATCACAGAGATCAGCAGCCACTACCGCTGCACTGCCGCCGCTCGAACCGCCGGTTACATGCTTTGTATTAACCGGATTTTTTGAAGGCCCGAAAAACGAATTTTCAGTGGATGATCCCATCGCAAATTCGTCCAGGTTGGTGCGTCCGATCAACAGTGCGTCCTGCTCCTTCAGCTTTTTGATAACCGTGGCATCGTACACGCTGGTGAAATTATGCAGAATTTTGCTTGCACAGGTTACTTTTTTTCCGCGCTCACAAATTACATCCTTCACTCCTACAATGACCCCGGCAAGCTCACCGGCTTTTCCGTCGTTTATTTTTTTCTGGATTTTGGCTGCATCACTGCGCACCTCTTCCTCGTTGAAGTGTACAAAAGCATTTATTTCTGAATTCCGGGCTTTTATTTTTTCAATGTATTTTTCAGAAAGGTCCTTGAGATCAGTTTTCCCGGACATCAGTTGCTCCTGAACAGAGAGCAAATTTTTCATGAAGAAATGGAATTATTTTTCAGTTGTTTCTTTTTCAGCAGAAGTGGTTTCTTTTTCCTCAAACTTAGTAGATTCCTCAACTCCTTGTTTCCCTTTATCAATTTCTTTTTTGATATCATCGGACGCTTTACGGAACTCGTTAATACCCTGCCCGATACCGCGGGCCAATTCCGGAATCCGTTTTGCTCCGAACAGGAGAAGGATAACAAGAACAATAATTACCATTTCAAAACCGCCTGGCATACTCATACAATAATCCGTGTTTTTTTTGATTGTTATTATGAAACTCTGTTAAGATAAAAAATATTTGCTTTACCTATTATACGAGTTATTAAAAATTCTTGTAATTTTTACCGTTTTTTATTTGCATGTGTGATCAACAACTGCTTTATAGTAGAAACGAATAGAATTACTAAAACGATATAAAATTAACATATTATGATTTGGACTGTAGAATTAGCCGCTGCATTGGATGAAGCCCCATTCCCTGCTACAAGAGAAGAACTTATCGAATGGGCAGAAAGAAATGGCTTGCCGCAGCAGGCTATAAATAATTTATATGAACTTGATGAGATTGAGGAGGGGGAAGAAACCATCTACGAAGGCATCGAAGACATCTGGCCGGATTATATCCGAAAAGAAGATTTCTTTCATGGAGAAGAAGACGAAGGCTTTGATTATGATGATGTCTGAAAAATTACCCTGCCGACCTCATTTATCAATTTTGCTATCATAGAAAAACTTTTCAGGGTATCTTATTCAATAGATGTAACAACCAACCCGTTATTCTGCTGTAAACAAAAAATTTAATAAACGATCAGCAGGATGGCGGGTTGGGTTTTGAATGCCAATTCTTGTTTTTCAATTAAACTGAATTCGTGAGACGACTATTATTGTCTTTCCTTTTATTGCCGCTTTTTTTGATAGGCACCGAGCCGTCTTACTCTCAGGCCAATCAAAACGAAGAAGAAATATCTGAAGAAGATGCGGAAGTTGTCCGCCGGGTTCGCTTTACTGGCAATGACAATGTCTCGAACAGAAATTTACGGACACTTGTAAGAACCCGTACCAACCGCGAATTTTTAGGTATTCCCCGGTTTACACCCTGGTACTACATCTGGAGAGCCTTTGGCGTGGGCGAATCCCCAAGCGTTCTCGACCGTGAAATGGTTGCAAACGACATGGATCGAATCAGGGTGTATTACGAAAACCTTGGTTTTTTTGAGGCCGAAGTGGACACCACAATCATTGAATTTCGCGAAAATCGGTTTGAAGTCTCTTTTTTGATAAATGAAGGCCCTTCAACCAGGATCAATACCATTTCATATACCGGCCTTCCTGATTTTAACAATCCATCCCTGGTTGAAGATTTCTACGATGAAAGTGAGTTTTCCGGCAGAATGCTGAACGATTCAACCTTCGCATATAATGCACCCTACAGGGCACAGGAACTTCGCCAGGAACAGACCCGGATCATCAATTTTTTAAAAAACCACGGCTACGCATCAGTTCAGAGGGATTCCGTGCGAGCTCTGCTGAGAAGAGACACAGATGACCGAAACCAGTTGGATGTACTTTTTGCAATCCGGAAGGGCGAAATTTTTCAGTTTGGCAATGTTTATATCAACTTGCTCGGACCGGAAGGTGAAAACACTTTTGATGAAAGTTTGACTTTGGAGGGTGAGCCTTATACTGAGCCCGGATTTACCATAAACTTGCAGAAACAGGAAACGGCTCAAACCAAATTCGATCTGCTTTCCGAACAAATTCATTTTAAACCAGGCAGCACGTACGACCAATCGGCCTATATGCGCTCGATCAATTCATTCCAAAATCTTGGAAATCTGGTAATCAACCGATTTGGCCTGAGCGAAGATGCCTCGCTGCCAGATTATACGGAAAAAGAGATTCCTGTCTATTTTGAACTTCAAACCATGCCAAGGCACTCTCTAAGGGCAGAGTTTTTTGGTATGCGGCGTTACGGTTTTGGTACTGGAGTTGGCACCAACTATAACAACAATAATCTCTTCGGTAAAGCCGAAAATTTCACCCTCGGAGTCAATACAAACTTAGAATATGTTCCTTCACGAACTCTGAGAGAAATCGCCCCGCGTGATACTCTCGGCAGGCGTACTTCATCGGGTGCTACCATTTTTCAAAGTTATGAAGTGCGGGCTGAGTACTCTGTTCCTCGGCTAAATTTTCCATTCGGATTTCTGGCTAACAGAGCATTGATTGAAAGTGCCAGAACGCGATATTCACTCTCTTACAACCAGTCGAACCAGCTTTTTTTTGATATTAACTCTGATGTGCGATTTAATCTACGCTACGAATTCCGGCATTCGCCTCGCAATACCAGCATGCTTGACCTGATTGAACTCGACATTGTTGATACCAATCCTTCAACACAATTCAGGCAAAACCTGATCAACGAATTTGGTGAAGGCTCGTTTGAGCTGCTGAGAATTCTGGAGGATTTTAATCCCCAGTTTTCATCTGTCATACGATACATTTTCCGAAGCCAGAATACGGATATCATCAAGCGCGATCATGGATATTTTAGCGAATTTTCGGTAGCTATGGCTGGAAACATCCCCTATGCGCTGGACCGATTTATCATATCACCCGGAGAAATTGAAGGTTCCCTCCCATCACCATTCGGGCTATCTTCCAACGACCTCGCTTACAGCCGGTTCATCAAACTTTCGGCTGACTACCGGCGATATTTTCCGTTGACTCAAAACTCCGTATTTGCCGTTCGTGCATTTGGCGGACTGGCGCATCCCATCGGTCAGAGTGAAACCATTCCGCTGAACAGGCGATTTTTTGCCGGGGGCAGCAACGACATACGCGGCTGGAATCCGTTCCGGCTTGGGCCCGGTGGCATCAGCCCCGATGAGGTAACCATCCCGGGCGGGGAGATCAAGCTGGCATTTTTCAAAGAGTTGCGCCAGGTTTTTCTTCGTGATTTTTTTAATGCCCAATGGCATATTGCCTGGCACACCGACGCCGGAAATGTCTGGTACGGACCCAGGAACACATTCCGCGATGAAGATGACGTGGAACTGCTGAGAGATGGTAAATTTTTCTTAGATTCATTTTACAAACAAATTGCAGTAGGGTCGGGTATCGGCCTGAGGATTGACTGGGAATTTATCGTTGCCCGTTTTGATTTTACCTACCGCATTCACGACCTGGAAGTAGGCTGGTTCAACAACAGGTTATCTTATTTCAGTTTTGGCATCGGCCATTCATTCTAATTATCAGCACTATGTTCAAAAAAAGTGACTTCAAAAAAATAAAAAAACAGGGAAGTATAGTTTTTAACTCCAGTTTATTAAAGAGTTTAACACCTATCGAAAGATACGAACTGCTTCAGCTCTGCCACCGCAGAAAATACAAAGAGGGTGAATATATTTATTACCAGAACGATCCAGGCACGGGCATTTATTTTATTGAAGAGGGACATGTACGGCTAACTGTGACCGGTGCTGCAGACCAGGATCCTGAAAATGTGTACATCAAAAATATCCAGGCGCCATCCGAATTTGGAGCTATGTCAATCGGTTACGATATACCCAGGTTCTCATCAGCCCACTGCATGTCTGATTGCATTTTGCTTGGTTTTTTCAAGCCCGATTTTGAAACCCTGAAAAAACGCCATCCCGAAACCGCGGTAAAATTTCTGGAAGCCGCCTCAACCCAGGCGATGAAACAGCTTGAATTTGCCATGCGGAAACTCACCGAATGCATGGATGTAAAAACCGCTTATTCCATAATTTTTGAATCGCAATACGAGACGACCGATTAACTCCGATCCGATAAATGACTTTAAAAAAAGGACACATTGTTGAACTGACAATCGAATCGACGGCTTTTAAGGGGAAAGGCGTAGCAAAACACAACGGTAAGGCCGTTTTTGTAGCGGGAACTGCTCCGGGTGATGTTGTAGAGGCACGAATCATCAAGAAAAAAAAGAAGTTTTTAGAAGCGAAAGTTCAAAAAATTCTTGACCCATCTCCCCTGCGGCGTCAGCCAACATGCTCTCATGCCAACGTTTGCGGAGGCTGTACCTGGCAGCACCTGCCCTACGCCGAGCAGTTAAAAATAAAGGAGCAGCATGTTCGGGATCATATGGAACGTATCGCTCATATCAATCCTGATGTGGTGCAAACAATCATCGGGTGTGATAAAGAGTTGTATTACCGCAACAAGATGGAGTACAGTTTTGCCAACCGGCGATGGCTTACGGAAGAGGAAATCCGTTCTGATGAGTATGTGGATGACACCGGGTTCTCAGCCGGATTACACGCTCCCGGCCGTTTTGATAAAATTCTGAATTTGAATGAGTGCCACCTGCAGGACTGGGTTTCATTTGAAATCCTGGATTTCGTCCGCACATATTGCATCCAAAACAACATTCCGGCATTCGATACTTTCAGTAACGAAGGATTTATGCGCCACCTGGTGATCCGCAATTCTCACCACACCGATGACCTGATGGTAAACCTGGTTACCTACCAAGATGATGAACACCGTATCAAACAAATGGCTGATGCCCTGCTTGAAAATTTTTCCCGCATTACCACTATCGTCAATAATGTGAATGATCAGCCCAACCCTACCGCAATCGGCCGGTACGAACATGTTTTACACGGGCCGGGATATATTGTTGATCACATCGGCAGCCACTCATTCAAAATTCATGCGAATGCATTTTTTCAAACAAACACGCCACAAGCTGAAAAGCTCTATCAGGTTGGAAGAGATTTTGCCGAATTAAAGCAAGGCAGCCACCTGTTTGATCTTTACTGCGGAGTCGGGACGCTCTCACTATTCATGGCCGACCAGGCCGCTAAAGTGACCGGAATTGAGGTAGTTGATGTCGCCATAGAAAATGCAAAATTCAATGCAAAAGAGAACAACATCAACAATACAGAATTTGTATTGGGCGATATGAAAGATACCTTTAACGAGGAATTCATGAAAAGCTACGGCATCCCGGATTGCATCATCACCGATCCTCCCCGGTCCGGTATGCATCCGGATGTGGTTGCGCAGCTTTCCACTCTTGATGTGCCCCGTATTGTTTACGTAAGCTGCAATCCGTCAACCATGGCAAGAGATTTAAAAATTCTGAAAGAATCATTTGAAATCGAACGGGTGCAGCCGGTAGATATGTTTCCTCAAACATATCACATAGAAGCCGTTGCCAGGTTGAACAAGAAATAAGGCTTTATGTTAATCCGCTGGTAGTAGGACAGGTTTATGTGGGTAGAATTATTGAGTAAAGTACGGAAATCCTCCTAAAGAGGCTGTGAGAAAATTCTGGTTTAAATAGTGATGACATTAAATTTTTTAAGTATCAAATGGTTTTCAAGAACTCCCCTCCTTGTCACACCGCTTTTTGGTGTGATAGGGAGGGGTTGGGGGTGGGTCCGAAAAGGCAGCCCCTGTACCAAGACTTACTTAATTTTTATAAGTCATATTTTTTTGGAAAACAATTTTCACACAGCTCCTAAAAAGGGGACTGAGGGGGTGTTAATGCATAGTTATTGCACGTAAAAAACACCCCTATAAATCTCTCCGCCGGCTGGCGGAAGACTTTTTGTTGCTCGAAAATAGATTAATCCACACAAACCTGTCCGATCAACGGCGGAACAACTTAAAACAAAAAATAATCAGGGTCTTTAATCAGCTAAACTATTCCTGCAAATTAATATGAAAAAAGCTACTGTAATCGGGGCCGGTATTGGCGGGCTTTCTGCAGCCTGCCTTCTCGCAAACCAAGGATATGAAGTTACGTTGTATGAAAAAAACAGCACGCCCGGCGGCAAAATGCAGGAATGGACGCACAAAGGCTACCGCTTTGATACCGGGCCATCTCTTTTGACGATGCCCTTTCAGCTCGAAAAACTATTTGATCAATGCGGGGAAAGTATGTCTGATTATCTTGAACTGACCGAACCCGATCCGCTTTGCCGATACTTCTATCCTGATGGTGTAATTTTTGACAATTATTCAGATAAAGAGAAAAATGCTGAGCAAATCCGGCAATTTGCACCGACAGATGTCTCAGCCTATAATGATTTTCTCAGCTATTCTGAAAAATTATATCAAAGAACGTCAGATGCATTTTTATTCAATCCGCTCTACAATATCCGCGATTTAAAAAATCTGAATTTCTTCAATTTACTGAAAATTAATGCCTTTACTACGGTAGCGAATCAGGTGGATAAGTCGTTATCATCTCCTTATCTGCGCCAGTTTTTTAAGCGCTTTACCACCTATAACGGATCATCACCTTTCCAAGCTCCGGCAACATTAAACGTAATTCCTCACGTGGAGCTGAATCTTGGAGGTTTTTATGTGAAGGGCGGACTTTATGGAATTGCCCGGGCACTGTTCAGGCTGGGAGAAAGTCTGGGTGTCAGCTTCAGGTTTAATGAAAAGGTGATTGCCATTCAAACAGAAAATAGTAAAGTAACCGGCCTCAAATTAAAAAATGATCGGATTGATGAAACTGATCTTGTGATTGCCAACAGCGATGCAACCGACACTCTTCTCCATCTGATCTCCGATGACGTTTTATCGCCCCAAAAAAAGAAGAAACAAAAGAAAATTGAACCATCCGGTTCCGGTTTTGTGATGATGCTCGGCAGCCGGAAAAAGTGGGATCATCTGAAACATCATAACATATTTTTCTCTTCTGATTACGAAAAGGAGTTTCATCACATTTTCGATGAAAAAAGACTTCCGGAAGATCCTACCATTTATGTGGCAAACACCTCTTACACAGACACCGAAGATGCACCACCCGGATCTTCTAACCTTTTTGTTCTTGTTAATGCTCCATATGTAAACAAGAATCATGACTGGAAAGCAATCGGCGAACAATATTCGGAATTTCTGATCTCTGAACTTGAATCGCGAGGGTTGAATGGGCTGGAAGAATCTCTTGAGTTTGTTGAGCTAATCACACCGGCCGACTTTCTGGAAAAATACAGATCCAATAGCGGCAGTATTTACGGTACTTCATCCAACAACAAATTTGCTGCCTTTTTAAGGCCCCGCAACAAACTCCGGGCTCTTGACAATCTCTATATGGTGGGCGGCAGCACACATCCCGGTGGTGGTATTCCTCTCGTTATTCAATCTGCATTTAATGCTCTTGCTCTAATAAACCGCTAACCCGGATATCTCACCAAGAGATTTTTTCCTCAGCAAGGCGAAGATAAAATGGCAGCGGAAACGTACCTGAGTACGTTGAGCATGCAATTTTAGATTCCCCCAAAGGGATGCCTTTGGCAAACGAAGCTGAGGGGAAAATGTCGCAGAAAAACAGACTGTATTTTTCCGAAGGCTCAAAATATGTCACTTAAGGAACAAATAATCATAAAGTTATGCTATGTTTCACTTATTTTCTGTGAGATATCTGGGCTAACACTGATCCTCATCCTGACGCAAACATCCAGTACATCTCCTGGGCGAATGCATTAATATGGGGGATAACCGCGGAGAACATCGGGAATCACTGAGGATACATTACAGATATTCTGGCAACATAAGGCTGGTAATCGGCTTCGCAATGAGCCACAGGTTTGTAGCCCCGAACGTGATGGATGTAAAACACCCCGGCGTTTGAACCCGAACGCAGTCCGGGGCACAAAACAGGGGTACAGGCGCTTGCGCCAGTATATAAGGTGTCAAAAAAAAAGGCACGCCTGGATAGCGTGCCTTTTTATAATTATTTGTTTTGAGCTCGGGAATTAGTTGTATCCCGGGTTTTGCTCTAACTGCGGCACTCCTTCAAGTACACTCAGGTCAATCTGACGCTGTGGAATCGGGAAGTATTCGTTTCTGTTGGGAGTAAATCGCCCTTCATTCAGGTACGATGCCGGGAACATCGCTCCTTCATAATCCAAAAAGGAGTTGATGGTCTGCTCGGCAATACCCCATCGGTTCAGGTCAAAGAATCGGTGACCTTCCAGAGCCAGCTCCAGCTTGCGCTCAAAGCGAACGATATCGCGCGCCTGCTGCTGGCTGCCCAGCGTCTCATACAGGGCGATCTCGTAATTCGGCACGGCATATTCGTTCCAGTTGTTAATATCACCATGGCCGCCGCCCAGGTAGGTAAACGTGGTTCCCGTATCTTCTCGAACCACCCAGCTTCCTGAGGATGGAGTCAGAGACAGCATCTCAGCTTCACTGGATACTATAGCATGGGCAAAACCTTCGTTGAACTCGTTGCGAACCCAGCCTGCCGGATCTGCCGCACGCTCTCGCACGCGGTTGATGTAGGTCAGCGCCTGGTCGAGGCTTCCCACTTCGATCTCAGCTTCGGCTGCCATCAGCAATACATCAGCAAACCGGATGATCGGAATGTTGTAAGCGGTACCTGGTGCCCAAGAGCTTGGGTTGTTTACGTCAGCATCATCACGCTGCCACCAGATGTGCTTCTTGGAGGCATACGGGCCGGAATAGGCCTGGTCACGAATCCAGCGGTGACCGGGGTGCGGACCCCAGTCGTGGAAGGCAACGCCACGGCGGCCTACCGTCCAGTCGAGTCTCGGATCCAAAGTTCCCTCGTGCGGTGTAAATTGCTGACTTGAAAGAATACCCATATCCCAGGTTACATCTGTAGCCAGATGATTGTCCACCATCGGCAGACCGTCCACGGTCTGGTAAGCGTTTACCAGGTACTGCGTGGGCTGATAAAAGCCGCAGCAGCGGAACGGGCTGTTGTAGGGATAGTTGAGCATCATGCCCGGGTTGGCATT
>SL_3KL_010_SEDDRAFT_10001778_pt1 | contig 19697 bp, 15 predicted proteins | sample SodLakKL_010_SED_2_FD_10381 | JGI IMG/M metagenome (IMG submission 10381) | reverse complement strand
TCCACGAGCACCTACGAGGCCAAGCACATCCTTCTGGCCACGGGTTCCCGGCCCAGGAGTCTTCCCTTCCTGGAGATCGACGGGGAGAAGATCTGGTCCTCTGATGACGCCCTCTTCGCAAAGGAGGCCCCCGGAACCCTGGCCATCGTGGGCGCGGGCGCCATCGGGATGGAGTTCGCCGACATCTTCGAGGCCTACGGCTCCAAGGTCACCATCCTGGAGGCTCTGGACCGGGTTCTTCCGGTAGAGGACAAGGACATCTCCGCCCAGATGGAGAAGGCCTTCAAGAAGCGGGGAATGGACATCCACACCGGAGCCCGGCTGGAAAAGGCCGAGCCCGGAAAGAAGGGAGTGACCCTCACCTTCAAGGACAAGAAGGGTGAGACGCAGACCCTCACCGTGGACCGGGTCCTTTCGGCGGTGGGCCGGATCCCCAACACCGAGGATCTGGGCCTGGACAAGGCCGGGGTGAAGCTCACCGAGAGGGGCAACTTCATCGAGGTGGACCAGTGGATGCGCACGAACGTCGAAGGGGTGTATGCCGTAGGCGACTGCGCCGGCGGACCCCTATTGGCCCACAAAGCCTCCCATGAAGGCATCGTCTGCGTGGAGAAGATTGCCGGCGAGGCCCATGGCCCGGTGGACTATGCCAACATTCCCAATTGCACCTACTGCCACCCCGAGGTGGCCTCGGTAGGGCTCACCGAGGAGCAGGCCCGGGAGCAGGGGCACGACATCGAGGTGGGCAAGTTCCCCTGGGTGGGGAACGGACGGGCCCTGGCCCATGGTGACGCAGATGGCTTCATCAAGGTGATCCGGGACAAAAAGTACTCAGAGATCCTGGGTGCCCATATCATCGGGCCCCACGCCACGGAACTCATCGCCGAGTTCGTGCTGGGACGCCACCTGGAGTCCACGGTGGAGGAGATGGAGAAGGCCATCCATCCCCATCCAACGCTCTCGGAGGCCGTAGCGGAAGCGGCGCTGGCCGCCCTCGGTCGTCCCATCCACATCTGACGAACAACGGTCAGCCCAAGGGTCCGCCGAAAGGTCTGTCTGGGTCGGGGTCGATCCCTCGGCCCAGGCAGGCCCCGGCGTCGAGAAGGGGAGGTTCATCATCGAGTTGGAGAAACCATCGCCGCCCACCGGGCAAATCAAGCCATCTGTAGCAGGGCGCCGGGCCTCGGATCCGGAGGGTTCCCCGCCGCCGACAGGGAAATCCGAGCGGGGGGAGAGGCGTGCTCACCTTGCGCCGGCTCCCAGGGAATGGAGCCAGGAGGAGGAAGAGGCCCTCCGCCTCTGGGTCGCCCTGGCCCGGTCCTACCAGACCTTTGCACGAGAAGTGGGGATCCGCGTGTCCGACTACGGGCTCACCGTTCCCCAGTTCGGGATCCTTGAGGCCCTGTACCACCTTGGCCCGCTCTCCCTCGGGGAACTGGCGGACAAGCTCCTGGTCACCGGGGGAAACATCACCTACGTGATGGACCGGTTGGAGAAGCAGGGCCTGGTGGAACGGCATCGCTCCGAAACCGACCGCCGCGTGGTGCAGGCGCGCCTGACACCGCAGGGGCGAGCGAAGATCGCGTCCGTCTTCCCGGGGCACGCCTCTTTCATTCGGGAACTGGTATCACCCCTGAACCGGGAGGAACGTCAGCGGGCTCGGGAGCTCCTGAAACGTCTGGGGAAGGGTATCGCCCGGACCGACCTCCAGGATACCGGCGAGGATCAGGACGAGGCCGGAGGGCTGAAGGGGTAGAGGGCCAACCCCAGCGCGCCTCCGGCTCCGGGCTTCCCAGGGTGGTTCTCGCTCAGGCCGGCTCTGCAGGGACCGGCGTTCCTCCGGTCTCCAACTCGATGCCTCGCAGCCGGAGCACCCTGAGGAGTGCGTCGCCGACCTTGTTGTTGGGGGTGGAAGCCCCGGCGGTGATTCCCAGTTCAAAGGGTCCCTGGGGCAGCCAGTCCGATTCCACCAACTCCGGTGTCTCCACCGCCAGATCCGGTTTGTGCCGGATGGTTCCCGACTCGGGGTCGATGCAGTCGGAGTCCTCCACATGGAAGGCCCGGGTATACTGCCGGCACATGTGGGCCAGGTGATTCGTGTTGGAGGAGTTGTAGCCACCAATCACGATCATGATGTCAGGCGGCGAGACCATCATCTTCTCCACCGCGTCCTGTCGTTCCTGGGTGGCGGAGCAGATCGTTCCGAAGGAGCGGAAATTGGTTTCGGCGTAGTCCTCACCCCGGGCTTCCACCATGGCCTTCCGGAGCCGGGCGCCGATGGCCAGGGACTGGTTGGCCAGCATGGTGGTCTGGTTGGCCACCCCGATCCGTTCCAGGTGGACGTCGGGGTCGAAGCCCTCCGAAGCCCTGATCCCGAACCGCTGGAGGAACTCCTCCCGGGAAATGGCATCGGGAGCCCCGGTCATGTAGTCGCAGACGATCTCGGCTTCCTCCATGTCCCGAACGATGAGATACTTCCCCTCGGGATGCTTCCGGACCTGGGAGGCGGTGGCCCGGCTCTCCTCGTGGGTATACTTGCCGTGGATGATGGAGGTGAACCCGTCCCTGGCATATCCCTCAACCCGCTTCCAAACCAGGAGTACGGATCCGCAGGTGGTGTCCACCAGAACGCACCCCTTCTCCCGCAGCTCGTTGAAGGCCTCGATGGTCACGCCGAAAGCCGGGAGAAGGACAACGTCTTCCGCTTTCACCCGGGAAAAGTCGAACTTCCCGTTGTCATCCGGATAGATGAACTCGATGTTCATCTCCCGCATCCGGCGGTTCACATGAGGGTTGTGGATGATCTCCCCCACGAGATACACCTTCTTCTCCGGGAACTTGGTCCGGGTCTCGTAGGCATAGTCCACCGCCCGGTCGACGCCGTAGCAGAACCCGAATTCCTCGGCGAGGCGGACGGTGACGTCACCATAGGTCTGGGTGTAGCCCCGAGCCCGGATCTCCTCCACGAGGGAAGAATGGTACTCGGCTTCAATGAGGGGCCGGACCTGGTGCTTGAGGCCCAGGCCCTTTCGGAAATACGTCTGTTCGATGGTCATATGGAAGGTCAAATGCTCTGGAGTCGAAAGGGATCCCACGTGAGGAACCCCAGGGGAGGGGGGGCGTTCCCCTTCCAGTGGCTCGCCCCGAATGGGAGAGGTTCCCCGTGCCTCGCAGCTCGGGTGCGCGGTCTGCGAAAACGGCGGGAAATGCGATGATTGCGCGGCTAGGATGTCTCTTCGTGTTGGCTCCCATCGTGGAGTTGTTCCTCTTGCTTCGGGTGGGGCAGTGGTTGGGCGTCCTTCCCACCATGGCCCTGGTGGCAGCCACCGGAGTCCTCGGGGCCTGGCTCGTCCGGACCGAGGGGGTGAGGACCATGGCCCGCTTCCAGGAGCAACTGGCCCGGGGGGAGCTCCCCGGGAAGGTTCTCATGGACGGCGCCGCCATCCTGGTGGGCGGCGCCTTTCTTCTGACTCCCGGGGTGCTCACGGACGTGGTGGGATTCGCACTCCTCTTCCCTCCTACACGCAGCCTTCTCCAGGGGTGGGCGGCGGCACGACTTGCGCGGGGGCTCGAATCGGGGAGAATTCACGTCGCGTCCACCGGATTCGGCTGGGGAGCCGGCTTCCCACACGACTCGGGCCGCAGGGGCGACCAAGGGCCGCCTTTCCGTCCGCCCCCGGGAGGGCCACCATCCAGGCCCAGGGGGGATGGAGAAGGGGGAGGGGAGGAGGAACCACCCCGTCCGCCCCGCCCCGGAGAAATCATCCAGTGACACGTCGGTCCCTACGGGCCCGATGATCCCAGACCCACCCGATCCAGTGGAGACCACATGGACCAGGACCTCAGTTTTCTGGAGCGCCTCCTCGAGGAGCCCGGCCCCTCGGGCTTTGAGACCCGTCCTGCCCGAATCTGGCGAGAGGAAGCGGCGAGTTTCGCCGAGCGGGTCTGGTCCGATGTCCACGGCAACTCCTTCGCTGCGGTGGGAGAGGGACGCCGCCCCCGGGTCATGTTGGCTGGACACATGGACGAGATCGGCCTGCAGGTGACCCACGTGGACAAGGAGGGGTTTCTCTACGTGGATGGGATCGGTGGCTGGGACTCCCAGGTCCTGGTGGGGCAACGCATCCGAATCCTGGCCCGCGCCGGCGATATTCCGGGGGTGATGGGAAAGAAGCCCATCCACCTGATGAAGCCCGAAGAGCGGAAGAAGGTCACGGAGCTGCAGGATCTCTGGGTGGACGTGGGCGCTTCCTCTGCGGAGGAGGTGGCGGAGCTGGGCATCCGGGTCGGGGATCCGGCGGTGCTGGCCTCGGGATTCCTCCGACTGGCCGGTGACCGTATCGCCTCGAGAGCCATCGACAACCGGGTGGGAGCCTTCGTGGTCCTGGAGGCCCTTCGCCTTCTGGCCCGTGACCCGGCCGAGCATGCGGGGTGTGTCGCCGTTGGCACGGTTCAGGAGGAGATCGGCTATACCGGTGGAGGGGCCCGGAGCTCCGCCTTCGCCCTGGAACCGGAGGTGGCGCTGGTGGTGGATGTGACCTTCGCCACCGACGTGCCGGACATTTCCAAGAAGGAGGTGGGGGAGCACAACCTCGGAGGAGGGCCGGTCCTGAGTCGGGGGTCCGCCACCCATCCCCTGGTCTTCGACCGCCTGGTGGAGGTGGCGGAGGCGGAGGAGATTCCCTTCTCCCTACAGGCGCAGCCCCGGTCCACCCGCACCGACGCCGATGGGATCTTCATGGTACGGGCGGGCATTCCAACCGGCCTCATCTCCATTCCCAACCGCTATATGCATTCCCCCAGCGAGGTGGTGTCGGTGGAGGATCTGCGGAGGGCCGCTCAGATCCTGGCCGGCTTCGTCCGGGCGCTGGATCCGGAGACATCCTTCGTCATCGACTGAGGGCTTCCCTCTTCCCCTTCCATCGCTTCCGCGGCCAGGACCACCAGCGTCACCCAGAGAAGGTCCGCCAGGAGGAGGTGCCCAAGACGGCCGGCGGGGGGATTTCCCAGGAGGATGGTGAGGGGCCCCGCCAGGAGTTGGACCGCCGCCAGCGACGCGACGATGGTGGCCAGTTTCCGAATTGCGTCGGAAGGGGATCCCCAGAGACCGGCGTCAGCGGGGGAAGGTGTCTTGGTCGCGGAGGCCCGGAGCCGGAACGCCATCCGAACGAGGATGGCCACCACGGCCACCGCCATGAGGGGATGGAGGATCCGCAGCGATACGAGGAGGTGCTCGGGGTCCAGATACTGACCGACCCCTTCCTGTACCGTCCCGGCGGGAAAGGCGGTGGTGGCCAGCCCGGTCCACGCTCCTGTCCAGGCCAGAGCCAGTGTCCCCAGCACCCCGGGGAGCAGGAGGCGAACCCGGTCGGAGCGGAGGGAAGGCACCTTCGGGGTTCCCCGGCTGGCCCACCAGGCGGTAAGGACCAGGGCGGCCATGAGAAGGAAGGTGTTGGTCACATGGACCGGGCGGATGAGGATGCGTCCGGTGGACACGTCGGTGGCCACCCAACCGAAGACCACCAGCACGGCCCCGAACAGGGACTCGGAGACGGTGAAGAGGAGGGAGGCCCCCGCCGCCTTTCGCACGGCCGCTCCCCGTGGGAAGGTCCGAAAGGCCCACACGGCCATGGCCAGCACCAGGAGGAGGACCAGGCCCGACGAGAGGCGGTGGGTGAACTCCACGAAGGTGGAGAAGTGGGGTGTCGCCGGAACGACGGCCCCATGGCAGAGGGGCCAATCGGTTCCACACCCGTCCCCGGATTCGGAGATCCGGAGGAAGTAACCCCACAGGATCGCCAGCAGGGAGTAGCCGAACACTCCCCAGGCGAAAAGACTGAACCGACGGTTTCTCACGGTCGCTTCGTCATCGTGGTTCATCATGGGCGGGTCGACACGGGAGGGACCTCCACGCCTGGGGCTGCGTTGACTGCATCCGAGGCCAACCATTAAACTAACGCCCCAATGCGGTTGTGATGAACGGGGTCCGGAACAGTCCGGCCCCCGAAGCTTTTTCGAGGAAGATTCAGGCTATGCAGAACGTCACCCAGCTTGTGAAAGAACTTCAGGAAATGCGGGACCAGGGCTTCCTGTCCGACGCCCTCCTCCGCCACGCGGTGAAGAAGGTGAAGCGGGCTTCGGACAAGTACGACTGGGTGGGGGTCTACCTCCTGAACGAAGCCGGTGACGAACTCTGGCTCCACAACTACGTGGGCAGCCCCACCGAGCACTCCCGGATTCCCGTGGGCTCCGGGGTGTGCGGAACCGCGGTGGAGGAGAAGACCAACCAGAACATTCCGGACGTGTCCGCGGTGGAGAACTACCTGGCCTGTAACCCGGAGGTCCAGTCCGAACTGGTGGTGCTGATCCGGGCCGGGGACGAGATCTTTGGCCAGATCGACATCGACTCCGACGAGAAGAAGGCCTTCTCGGACGAGGACGAGGCCGCCGTCCAGGCCGTGGCCGACAAGCTTGCGGAGCAGATCGCGGCCGAGCGCCGCTGATCGCTCTGCGAGAGCGGACCCTCGAGCCGGCGCCGAGGATGGAGCCCCGTGTCGTCCAGGCGGACAACGCGGGGCTCTTCACGTTGTCGGGTACCCGAACCCACCTGATCGGGCGGGAGCGGGTGGCGGTGCTGGATCCAGGGCCTGACGATCCGCTCCACCTGGAGCGGCTCTGCCGGGAGCTGGAAGGGGCCTCCCAGGTCACGATCCTGGTGACCCACGGCCATGCCGACCACTCGGCAGGGGCCCTCCCCCTCGCCCGGGCCCTGGAGGGGGGCGCGATCCCGGAAGTGGCGGAGGTCCGGGTCAGGGGGGCCGCGCCGGGGATTCCGGAAACGCTGGCGGATCAGGATCGGATTCCCACCGACCATGGGACGCTCCGGACCCTCTGGACCCCCGGGCACGCTCTTCCCCACTTCGCTTTCCTCTGGGAGGAGCCGAACCTCCTCTTCCCCGGAGATCTCCTTCTGGGAGAGGGCAATACCGCCTGGGTGGGGTCCTATCCAGGGTGTGTGGCCGACTACCTGGCCTCCCTGGACCGACTGGAGTCCCTTTCCGCCACCCGGCTCTTCCCCGCCCACGGCCCTCCCCTGGAAGACCCGGCAGGGGCGATCCAGCGTTTCCGGGTGCACCGGCTCCATCGGCTGGAGCAGGTGGCGGCGGCGCTGGACCAGGATCCGGCCATGGAGGCGGATCGCATCGTGGACCGCATCTATGGTTCTGCCCTCCCCCCGTCCCTCCGGGGCGCAGCGCGGTGGAGCGTCTTCGCCCTGCTGGATCACCTGGGTGCCCGTCCCTTTCCTCCGGGAGCTCCCCTGGAGGAGGGATGAATCCCGGTCGAGGCCGCGCTCTCCCCCGCCCGGCACGCTAGCTTGATGGGAGGCTGGCCCGTGTGATATGCTCCCCACGATCCGCCCTTCTCACGCCGGTTCCATGCCGGTCCTCCATCCTCCCCGTCTCCGCCCCGGGCCCACGTGTCCTCCTCTGCGCCCTCCGCGCCTCCCTCGCTGAGCCCCTCCCTGGTGGAGGGGCTCCGGTCCGCGGTGGGCGAGGCTGCCGTGATCACCGAGGCGGATCGGCTCCTGGTGTACGAGTCCGACGGGCTCACCCAGTACCGGGTCCCGCCGGCGGCGGTGGTCCTCCCGGCGAGTGAAACGGAGCTCCGGGAGGTCATCCGGATCCTGGCGCAGGCGGATCATCCCTTCGTGATGCGGGGGGCGGGGACGGGGCTCTCCGGCGGGGCCCTGGCCATGGACGGTGGCGTGGTGGTGGGGACGGCGCGGATGGGCCGGATCCTGGAGGTGGACCCTGCCAATCGTCGAGCCCGGGTGGAGCCCGGCGTGGTGAACGCCTCCCTCACCCGGGCGACCCGCCCCCATGGCCTCATCTACGCCCCGGACCCCTCCTCGCAGAGCGCCTGCACCCTGGGGGGGAATGTGGCGGAGAACTCAGGGGGGCCGCACTGCCTCAAGTACGGCGTCACCTCCCGGTATGTCACCGGTCTCCACCTGGTCCTCCCCGACGGGTCGGAAGCCCGGCTGGGTGGGATGGGACGGGAGGAGGAGGGGCTGGACCTGGTGGGGCTGTTCGTGGGCTCGGAGGGGTGCTTCGGCGCCGCTTCGGAGATCGAGGTCTCCCTGGTGCCCGAGCTCCCGGGGGTGCGCACGCTACTGGCCCTCTTCGAGAGCGTGGAGACGGCAGGGGTGGCGGTCACCGCCATCATGGCGCGGGGCCTTCTCCCTGCGGCGCTGGAAATCGTGGACCGGGAGACGATCCGCGCCGTGGAGGCCTCGGCCTTCGCCGCGGGTTACCCTACCCACGTGGGTGCGGCGCTGGTGGTGGAGTTCGATGGCCTGGAGGAGGGACTGGACGAAGAGGTGGAACTGGCCGCCCTCCTCTGCCGGGAGGCGGGGGCCGAGGAGGTCCGGATGGCCGCTTCGGATGAGGAGCGGGCCGCCCTCTGGCAGGGGAGGAAGAAGGCCTTCGGGGCCATGGGCCGGATCGCCCCCGATCTCCTGGTGCAGGACGCCACCGTCCCCCGGAGCCAGCTCCCCGCCGTCCTGGGCCAGATCGCGGAGATCGGGACCCGATACGGCCTCCGGGTGGCCAACGTCTTCCACGCCGGGGATGGGAATCTCCACCCCAACCTCCTCTTCGACCGGAGGGACGCCGAGGAGCTCGCCCGGGTGGAGGCGGCTTCGGGGGAGATCATGGAGGCCTGCATCCAGGCCGGGGGGACCATCACCGGGGAGCACGGCGTCGGGGTGGACAAGCGCCGGTACATGCACCGGGTCTACTCGCCCGAGGTCCTCCGGCGAATGGGGGAGATGAAGGAGGTCTTCGATCCCCGGGGCCGCTGCAATCCCGGAAAGGTCCTCCCCGACGGCTTCGGTCCCCCCTGGGGTGGAGACCGGGAGGGGAAGGGGCCCGGGCCGGAAGGGGGGAGGTCTGCGGCATCCGGAGGTGGGGCTTCTCCACCGTCGTCGGCTCAAGCCCGGCTCCATGGGCTGGTTGCGCGTCTGCAGGAGGTCCTCTCCCCGGGTGCGGTGGCGGAGGAGGGGCCCGCCCACCCGGTCTGCCCCGCCGGGGAGGAGGAGATTGCGGCGGCTCTTCGCCTCGCGGCGGAGCACCGGGTGCTGGTGCGCCCCGTGGGCCAGGGGCTGGAGAGGGGAACGGAGCCGGGTGGGGTGTCGCCGGGCGCCGAGCTTCGCCTGGGCACGGGTCGGCTGACGGCGGTGCTGGACCACGCCCCCGAGGACCTCCAGGTGCGGGTGTCGGCGGGGGTCTCCCTGAAGGATCTTTCCCAGGCGCTGGCCTCCCATGGGCACTGGCTTCCCGCTGACCCTCCCGGAGGGGGCGAGGTGAGCATGGGTGGGCTGGTGGCCACCGGAGTCTCGGGTCCCCTGGCCGCAGGGTATGGCCGGATCCGGGACCAGCTCCTGGGGCTGACCCTGGTGGATGGAGGGGGGCAGGTGCTCTCCCTCGGGGGGCGGGTGGTGAAGAACGTGGCCGGGTTCGACCTGGTCCGTCTCGCCGCAGGGAGCCGGGGGGCGCTGGGGATCATCACCTCGGTGACCCTCCGCCTCTTTCCCCTCCCGCTCCGGGAGCGGACCGTCGTGTGGTCCGTCCCGGACCCCGACGCCCTTTCCGAACTCCGGGACGCCCTCATGGCCACCGGTGTCCCCCTGGCTGCGTTGGAGGCGGCGGTGGAGCCCCGTGTCCGGGGGATCGCCATCATGGCCCGCCTGCAGGGATCGGCGGAGGCGGTGGATGCCATGACCCGGTCCCTGGAGGCTCCGGCGGGCCGGGCGGCCCGGGTGCTGGAGGGGGAGGCGTCGCAGGGCTGGTGGGCGGCCCGGTCGCAGCGGGAGGCCCGGGGCACGCTCCTCCTGCGGATGGGGGTTCTCCCCTCTGAAGGTCCTCGGCATCTCGGGGCGCTCCTCCCCCTGGTTGCATCCGGCTCCGTTGAGGGTGAGGGAACCGGAGCCGGCCCCTTGGGCCCCCCTTTGGGGGTCTCCCTGGCCCTGGGGCTCCTGGATGGCCGTCTCCGGACGCTGGCACCTGCGAAAGGGGAGGCGGAGGAAGTGGACATGAACGGGGTTCCCGGAGGTGAGGTGGTGTCGGCCCTTCAGGCGGCTCCTTCCCTGAGGGTGGTCCGATGGCCCTGGGCATGGCGCCAAGAGGGGGTACTTCCGCCGGTCCCCTCTCCGATGGATCCCCCCCGAGCCCGAGCTCTTCGTCTCCAGGAGGAGATCATGGCCCGCTTCGACCCCGCCGGCCTCCTTCCCGGACCCTGGGAGGGCCTCCCATGATGCGGTCCGGTGGGGCGGGTGGCCGTGGTGGCCGTGATGGCCAGGGTGGCCAGGGTGAGCATGGGGTGGGTCCAGACCTTCCAGGCGGTGGCCCCGAGGGAGCCCTTTCCCACGCGTTGGGAGCCGTGGGGTCGCAGCTGGACCACTGCGTCCACTGCGGCTTCTGTCTCCCGGCCTGCCCCACCTACATCCGGCTGGGGGACGAGGCCGATTCTCCCCGGGGGCGACTCCACCTCATGGGGGCGGTGTCCGAGGGACGGCTGGACCCGGGCTCTCCCGCCTTCCAGCTCCACCTGGATCGCTGTCTGGGGTGCCGGGCATGTGAAACGGTCTGTCCCTCAGGGGTGGAGTACGGGTACCTTCTGGAGCGGGCTCGGGCGGTGGCCCGGGAGGCCCGTCCCGCGGACCGGGGCACCCGCCTCCTCCTGGGACTGGTGGAGCGCCCCATCCCCTTCCGAATCTGGATGGCGTTGAGTCGGATCCTCCGGCGGACCCGACTCCCCCGACTCCTGGCCCGGCATCTTCCATCCCAGGGGCTGGCCGGCCAGGCACGATTCGGGATGGCCATGCTGGCGGCATCGGAGCCGGTGTTCCCGAATGGGCTGGAGGAGGCGCCGGCCCTGGGCGGAAAATCGGTGGGGGCTGCTCCTCCGGATGGCCCCGAGGGGACGGGAACGCGGGTTGGAGTCCTGATGGGGTGTGTGCAGGATGGGCTCTTCCACCGGGTGAACCAGGCGACGATCCGGGTCCTTGAGGCCAACGGCTTCCAGGTGGTCCAGGTGCCCGGCCAGGGGTGCTGCGGGGCCCTCCACGCCCACGCCGGAGCCCTTGATGGAGCCCGGGAAATGGCGCGACGGAACATCGCCGCCTTCGAAGCGGCCGGCGTGGAGGAGGTGGCGGTGAATGCAGCAGGGTGCGGCGCGGCCATGAAGGAGTATGGCGAGTTGCTGGCGGACGATGCCCACTGGAAGGATCGGGCCTGGGCCCTGGGGGCGCGGGTCCTGGATATCTCCCAGGTCCTGGCGGGGGAGGGGCGGACCCCCCGCTCCGGCGCCCCCATTGAGGGGCGGGTGGCGTACGATCCCCCCTGTCACCTCCTCCATGCCCAGCGGGTGGTGACCCCCCCCCTCCAGGTCCTGAACGCCATTCCGGGGCTTGAGGTCGCCGAGGTCCGGGACGGGGCGGAGTGCTGCGGGGGCGCCGGGATCTACGGCCTCACCCATCCCGAGCTGGGGGGAAGGATCGGACGGGACAAGGCCGAAGCCGTGCGGGAGACGGGGGCCCCACTGGTGACCACGGGAAATCCGGGGTGCGCCATGCAGATCGGGGCCATGCTTCGCCTCGATGGGAGGGGGGTGGACGGGGTTCCCGGGGTCTGCCATCCTATTGAACTGCTGGACGAGAGCTACCGGAGAGCGGGTTTCTATATGGACTCCGGGGCCGCATCGGCACCAAAGAGGGGAGGTCCTGATGTCTGAGGAGACAGGCGGCGAGGCTTGGGTGGAACTGGATCCGGTCCAGCCGGTGTGGGAGCGCTTCTTCCTGGTAAGTCCCCTCGTGGTGGTGGGAACCCGGGAAGGGGAGGGTTTCGACCTGGCCCCAAAGCACATGGCGTTCCCCCTGGGATGGGAGAACTATTTCGGCTTCGTCTGCACCCCCCGGCACGCCACCTACCACAACGCCAGGGAATCGGGTGCGTTCACGGTGAGCTACCCTCGTCCCGACCAATTGGTGGTGACGAGTCTCACGGCCCAGCGCCGGGATGCCGAGGGCGGTGTCCCCGCCTTGGATCTGCTCCCCACCGAGTCCGCCCGTGTGGTGGAGGGGATCCTCCTCCGGGATGCGTATGTACAGCTGGAGTGCGAACTGGAGAAGGTGGTGGACGGGTTCGGCCCGAACAGCCTCATCGCGGGTCGCATCGTGGCGGCCAGGGCCCGGTCCGAAGCCCTCCGGACCTCGGACCGGGGCGACACCGAACAGATCCGGAACGCACCCCTGCTGGCGTATCTTCACCCTGGGCGCTTCGCGGAGATCTCCGAGACCCGGGTATTTCCCTTCCCCGCCGACTTCAGCCGTTAGCCGGAGGATCATGGAGCTTCCTCCGCTGGAAACCGGCCACATCCCCCAGGCGGACATCCTGGAGCGGGTCCACGCGCGTCGGGAAGAGTGGGTGGGGTTTCTGGAGCGTTTGGCCCTGGTGGAATCCCCCTCCCTCGTTCCGGAGAGCCAGGCTCACGTACTGGATCTCATGGGATGGAGCCTGGAGGAGTTGGGCTTCCGGGTTCGCCGGGTGCCTGGGCGGATCACCGGAGGGTTGCTCATGGCCCGGGGCGGGAGAGGATGGCGGAGTTCTCCCCGTTTCCAGCTCCTCATCGGTCACTCCGATACCGTCTGGCCCATGGGCACCCTGAGCCGGATGCCCGTGGCGTTCGACGGGTCGGTCGTCAGGGGTCCCGGGGTGTTCGACATGAAGGCGGGACTGACCCACATCGTCTTCGCTCTCCGTGTCCTCAAGGATCTCTCCCTGGAGCCCGAGGTGGAGCCGGTCGTCCTGGTGAACTCCGACGAAGAGATCGGGAGCCAGGAATCGGAACGCCACATCCTGCGCCTTTCCCGGGGAGCGTCCCGGGCCTTCGTCCTGGAGCCGGCACTGGATCCCGACGGGAAGATCAAGACCGCCCGCAAGGGGGTTGGACGCTTCGTGATCCGGGTCAAAGGGAAGGGCTCCCACGCCGGCCTCGCGCCGCAGGAAGGGGCCAGCGCCATCCAGGAACTGGCCCTGGTGATCCAGCGCCTCCATGCCATCACTGATTTTGAACGGGGGATTTCCGTGAATGTGGGGGAGATCCGAGGCGGCACGCGGTCGAACGTGGTGGCGGCTGCGGCGGAGGCCGTGGTGGATGTGCGGGTGAACACCATGGAGGAAGGGATCTGGGTTGGCGAGCAGATCCGGGCCATCGAATCGGTGACCCCCGGGACCACCCTCGAGGTGGAGGGGAGTGTGGACCGCCCCCCCCTGGAGCGGACACCGGGGAATCGCCTGCTCTGGCAAGCGGCCCAGGAGTTGGGAGAGGCCATGGGGGTGCCCCTGGAGGAAGGCCGAGCCGGGGGGGGGTCGGATGGGAACACCACCAGCCAATTCACTCCCACCCTGGATGGTCTCGGGGCCGTGGGCGATGGGGCCCATGCCCTGCATGAGTTCGTGGAGGTGGATCGGACCCTGGAGCGATGTGCGCTTCTGGCGGGACTCCTCCTCCTTCCCGCCCCGCCCCTTCCCCGTCTCCCCACCACGGGCGTGGTGCCGGGGCTGGAGGAGGGTGAGGGATCGAGGACGAGATCCTCGTGAGTCCCCCCTCATCCGGGGCGAGCCATCCCGGCCCTTTGTGTCTCCTCACCTCCATGACCCGTATCGCCGGACTGAAGGAGAGACCCTTCCAACTCGCAGTCCTTCCCCGGGAAGATTGGTCCACCGGGGACTACGTGGCCGGTGAAGTGCTGGGTCGGCGGGCGGGGGGACAGGCCGAACTCCCCAGCGGCCGGATGATCGAAGCGACGGAGGGGGATCTCCTGGTGGGTGCCTTCGGAAGCCGTTTCGCTACCCTGGAGGCCACCGGTTCCTGGGAGAACGTGGGGGGGGACGGGGTCATGGACCTCCTCACGTCGGGGGGGCTCATGGGGAAGGTGCGCTCCCTCTCCACCCTGATCCCTGAACCCGTTTCGCTGCGATATGCCGGACATGTCTTGGTGGGCGGCGAAAAGCTGACCATGGCGCAGCAGGTGCGCCGGCCCCTGGAGCGTCGCTCCTTCCGAACGCCGGTGATCCTTCTCCTGGGAACCTCCATGTCTGCCGGAAAGACCACAGCCGCCCGGATCATCATCCGGAGGCTCAAGGCCTTGGGGCGGACGGTGCTGGGGGCCAAGGTGGCGGGGGCTGGACGCTACCGCGATATCCTGGGGATGAAGGACGCCGGCGCCGACGCCATCCTGGACTTCGTGGACGCAGGCATCCCCTCCACCCACTGCTCCCCGGCGATCTACACGGAGGTGCTGGATCTCCTCCTGGGGCGCATGGCCGAGGTGGAGGTAGACGTGGCGGTGGTTGAAGTGGGGGCCTCGCCCCTGGAGCCCTACAACGGCGACCTGGCGGTGGACGCTCTGCGACCCCTGGTCGCCTTCTCCGTCCTGTGCGCCTCGGACCCGTACGCTGTGCTCGGGGCCGTCCATGCCTATGGTTTTCGCCCGGACCTGGTCACGGGGACCACCGCCAACACCGAGGCCGGTGTGCAGTTGGCCAACCGTCTCACTGATCTCCCGGTTCTGGACCTACGGCGGAAGCACAATCTTCCGGAGTTGGACCGACGTCTGATGGAGGCTCTGCCGCCCGCATGAAGGAACCACGGCCGTTTGACATCCGGGATCTTTCGACCCAAGAGGAATTCGCCGCCTGCGTGCGTCTCCAGGAGGCGGTGTGGGGGGAGGGATTCGCGGAGCGGGTTCCCACCGCGATCCTGGGGATCGCCGCCCGATTCGGGGGTGTGGTGGCGGGAGCCTTCCTCGAGGGCGACGGGGAGCCGGTGGGATTCGTCTTCGGCCTCACCGGGCTGGAGGACGGGCGGCTGGCCCATTGGTCCGACATGCTGGCCGTGCGAAGGGAGGCCCGGGGACGGGGGTTGGCCCGGGCCCTGAAGCTCCACCAGAGGGACCGTCTCCTCCGGCTGGGGGTCCTGCGGATGTACTGGAGTTTCGACCCCCTGGAATCCCGGAACGCCCATCTCAACCTGAACCGGCTGGGGGTTCGGGTGCGTCGCTACGTCGAGGAGATGTACGGGATCTCCACCTCTCCCCTCCATCAGGGGATCGGCACCGATCGGTTCGTCGCCGACTGGGAGTTGGATGCGCCCCACGTGAGGGCCCTGCTGGACCCGGACCGCCCGGGCGGCAAAGGGGACGGGGAGGAGAGGGCGACCCCGGACGAGAGCGTGTCTGAAACCGATGCAGGGGAGGCGCTGGGCATGGAATTCCTGGGAGATCTCCCGGCGCCGGACCAGCCCTGTCTCCACCTCGACCAGCCCCGGCTCCTGGTGGCGGTTCCCACCCATATCCAGGAGTTGAAAGCCCATCGGCCGGAACTGGCCATCTGCTGGCGGAAAGCCACCCGGAAGGCTCTCACCCATTACCTCTCCCGGGGATGGGAAGTGCGGGCGCTCCTGGGGCGGGCAGAGGAACCCTGCGCCCGGTACCTCCTGGTGCGGCCGGACCCCATGACGTCGACAGGCTCCTGGGGATGACACGTACCCTTCCCGCCCTCCTGGCGCTCTTCCTCCTCGGCCTGCTGGCCGCTGCACCGCGCGGCGACGCTTCCCTGGCATGGCCTCTGGACCGGGGATTGGGTTCCGGCGTGGGTTCTGTGGATGTGGCTCTTCCCGCCATCGTGGCGGCGGCACCGGATCTCTCCGAGGCGGCACGGGCCGCACTGACCTCCACCGAGCCCTTGGACCTCCTCCTCGTCGGGGGACGGCTCGTGGATGGAACCGGCCACCCCGGGCGTCTGGCCGATGTGGGGATCCGGGGGGACCGGGTGGTTCGGGTGGTACCAGCGGGCACGGCCGATCTCGCCGAGGCCCGGGAGGTACTGGACATCTCGGGGCTCACGTTGGCCCCGGGCTTCATCGACCTGAATGGCCAATCCGACGAGGTCTACCTGAGGGATGGGTCCGCCCTCTCCAAGATCTTCCAGGGTGTCACCACCGAGATCATGGGGGAATCGAACACCCCCGCTCCCGTCAATCAGAGGGTCCTGGGTTCGGTGGACCGGGGGGACACCACCGCCGTGCGCCGCGCCCGGGAGTGGACCCGGTTCGGGGCCTGGCTCGAGGAAATGGAGGCAGGAGGGGTGGCCCTCAACGTGGGCTCCTTCCTGGGGGGAACCACGGTCCGGCGGTATGCCCTGGGGATGTCGGAGCGAACGCCCTCGCCGGCGGAGGTGGACACCATGCGGGCGGTGACGGCCCGGGCCATGGGCGACGGGGCCTTCGGTGTGGCCACGGCGCTCATCTATCCTCCGGGGGTCTTTGCCGGGATGGAGGAGTTGGTGGAGATCTCACGGGTGGTGGCCGAGTATGGCGGCGTCTACATCACCCACATGCGAAGTGAGTCGTACCACATCCTGGAGTCCCTGGAGGAGGCGATGGAGATCGGGCGGCGCTCCAGCGCTCCGGTGGAGATCTTTCACCTGAAGGTGGCCGGGGTAGACAACTGGTGGCTGACCGAAGAGGTGATCCGTCGGATCGAGGCCGCACGGGGGGAGGGGCTCGATGTGAGCGCCGGGATGTATCCCTACACCGCTGCCTCCACCGGCCTCACCGCCTGTTTTCCTCCATGGGTCCAGGCCGATGGAGGCCTGTACCGGAACCTGTCCGACACCGAGGCTCGGGCGCGCATCCGGGCGGAGATGACGGGTCCACCCACCCGATGGGAGAACTGGTGCCGGTTGGCCACCCCAGAGGGAAGCTTCATTTCCTCGGTGTCCAACCCCGAGCACGTCCGATGGATCGGAAAGAGCTTGGCAGAGGTGGCGGAGGAGACGGGGCGTGACTGGGAGGAGGTGGCCATGGACCTGGTCCTCCGGGACCGCACCCGGGTGGGAATGATCTACTTCGCCATGGGTGAGGAAAATGTCCGGCGGAAGCTCGCCCTCCCCTGGATCAAGTTCGGGACCGACGGGAGCGGGTGGAATCCCAGCGGCGCCGGGGGGCAACCCCACCCCCGGGCCTATGGTACCTATCCCAGGATTCTGGGACAGTATGTCCGGGACGAAGGCGTCCTGACCCTTGAAGACGCGGTGCGAAAGTCCTCCTGGGCGGTGGCAGAGCGTATCGGGTTGCGGGAGCGGGGCCAGGTCCGGGAGGGGTTCTTCGCCGACCTGGTGGTTTTCGATCCGGTGAGGGTGGAAGAACGAAGCACGTTTCAGCGTCCCCACCAGTTGGCGGAGGGGATGGTCCACGTCTTCGTCAACGGGGAGGCGGTGATCCGCGACGGGGAAGCCACGTCCCTCCGCCCTGGACGTTTCGTCCGGGGACCGGGATACCGCCCGGACCGAGCCACCCGCGCGGACCGAGCCACCCGCCCCCACTGAGCCGTCAGTGGTCGAAAGTGGCGGTCCGGGTCTGATACCGCTTCACAGGGAGGCCCAAGGCCCGGACCAGCAGCCGCCGGAGGCCTCGCCCCACCGCTCCCCGCACCTCCTCTCGCCCTTCCACCGCAGGCCCCAGGTCGCCTTGGAGCCACCGGCGCAATTCCTCCAGATCGGATAGGGAGAGGGTCTCCACCTCCAGTCGGGCCATGTAGTAAAAACGCCCCCCCCGCTCCGGAGCGAGGGGCACCTGAAGCCGTCCCTGGAGGAAGGCCCGGGCTCCGGCCAGAGAGGCGAAATCCCCCGAGACCCCGTCCCCTGTTTCCACCAGGTATCGGTTGGAAAGGGGGTCCATGAGAACGGTGGCCCTCCATTCGTGGCGACCCTCCAGGGCGTCCAGGACGCGATCCCGCCAGAGTTCCACCACGATCCCCATTCGCACCGGCAGTCCGGACTCCAGACTCTGCCGGACGCCGGGCGACTCAAGGACCTCTCCCAGGATCAGGCGGACACTCCCGTCCCCTTCCTGCATCCGAAGATCCAGGGGTGGGACGCGTTCCTGGGCGACCACGGGGGCGGCCGCAAGGAAGAGGGCGAGGAGGAGGGCGAGCCGGGCCACGGCGGGGTCCTGGCTCAGAACCGGTGCTGAAGTCGAACGAAGAAATTCAGACCACGGTCCCGGCGATTGAGCGGGTAGGCCCAGTAGAGCCCCAGTGCCCCGAGGTGAAGGCCGGCGCCCACGTCGGCGCGGAACGGACTGTCCTCCGACGGGTCGAGCTCCGGAGCTCCCTCCATGGCCCACCCCCGACCCCCATTCAGGAAGAACGTCCAGGCCGGCTGCAGTTCCATCAGGGCACCCCACTCCCACTCTTCCTTGCGGGATGCGCCAGGGGTCCAGGAGAAGGGAAGAAGTCCGTGGTATTCCATCTGTCCCAGGATGATCCTGTCGCATCCATAGAACGGGTAGACCTCCTCGCCTCTCCAGAAGAGGGTGGACGTCCGGGCGCCACAGTCCAGGGAGAAGCGTGGGTGCGCCGGCAGGCTTCCCTCTCCCCCCAGCGCCAGCTGGTGCTGGGGCGGAAGCGGATTCCCATCCAGGGAGCCGGCGGCCACAAGTCGGAAATGGAGGCGGGAGTCGGGTCCCAGCCGGTTGTAGCGACGCAGGTCCAGCATGCCGTCCAGTGCCAGGGGGAAGACCCCCGGAGCGAGGACGGGAGCGTCGGGCGCCTGGTCCCCCTGTTCCGCTGCCCGGGAAAAGCCCGTGAAGCGAAGGTCGCCTCCCACGGCACGGCGGAGCCGGGTCTGTACCCACCACCCCATGGCCGGCTCCCGGAGATCGTCCCGGGTGTCCAGGGCCGCCTCCAGGGCCAGGGTGCGGAGCGGACCCTCCGCCATGGCGGCCATGGGTCTCCAGGCCCGCTCCTGGTCCCGGATGGTCCAGGGATCCCGGATGGAGACGGAGGTATGGTCCTCCTCCCGGTACTCGACCTGGAACCGGATGGGCCGGTCCACGGGCCGGAGCGCCACGGACGCACTCCAGCCGCTCCGTTCGAAATAGTCCAGGAAGTCCCTCCGAAGCAGGAAGGTCGCCAGGGAGGCCTCGGTATCCGAGAGACCCCGGTCCTCCACCTGGGCGACGCGGGAAAAGGTGGAGAGTTCAAGAAAGAGTTCCCCACTTCCACCCAGTCCCTGCTGGGCTCGAAACGCATAACCCAGATTCTCCCGGGCGATGTCCAGACCATCCACTGATCGCCAGATCCCAAAGCCCTCAAGGAGAAAGGGATTGCGAGCCCCGGCCTCCAGAACCGGACCGAAGCTCACCGGGAGTCCTTCCACCCGGTTGTAGTTCCCGGTGGCCCGGAGCGTGAATCGGACCCTGGCAGGGCCCAGGTCTTGTTGCAGGAATCCGGGAACCTCAACCCCGGGGGACTCCTCGGCCTCCACCCGGTCGTCCCGGATCCGGTAACGAAGGGATGCTTGGTGCACCTCGAGGCCCCCAGCGATTCGGGCGAGCTCGGTCCCGGCGACCCGACCCCCAACCACCAGGACCGCGCCCTCCACCACGGCCCCATCCTCCAACCTGAGGTCGCCATTCACCACCACCAGATCCCCTTGGACCCGTCCCGCCAAGTGGAGGCCGCCTCCCAATACCCCGATGTCCCCTTCCACCGTGGTCCCCAGGGGGATCCTGGCACCGCCCGGCAGGCGCAGGGTGGCGGGAGCATTGAGGAACTGAAGCACCTGGTCCCT
>SL_3KL_010_SEDDRAFT_10001777_pt1 | contig 19697 bp, 16 predicted proteins | sample SodLakKL_010_SED_2_FD_10381 | JGI IMG/M metagenome (IMG submission 10381) | reverse complement strand
ATTCTCAAGATATTTGATATGAGCCTTATTAAGATTTTCATCTTTACTAATGAAAACTATCGTTTCATTCCAAAAATCTTTTTGATTTAAGTGCTGATTTAATCTTTTCAGAATAGATTCCGCTTCTCCGATATAAACCAGGTCTTTCCCATCGTCGTCTTTACCAAAAAGTAGATAAATCCCTGTGCTAATTAGATCTTCACGATCTGTGCAGTCTTTTATCTTGATTCTCGGAATTTTATAAGCTTTGCCAGTCCAGTTTGAAAGTTCACAACTCATTCTTCCATTTGGATCTCCATCAATTAGAAATATTTTTATAGTTTTTCCAAAAGACATTCTAATATGTAATTTAATTAAAAGGCAAAGCATCAATGCGGCAAATACCCACTATCCGCCTCATTCATTTTATATTAATCGAATAATCCTTGTAGAGCAAATAAAACAGATTCTTGTCTGAATACTTTTATTCGGATATAGAAAATGTCCAAAAAATAGCAGTTCCGGTTTCATTAATCAGTCAATTCCAGTCACTTATTACAAAAACAAACTGATAAGTAACACAATCGAAACCCCGACCACACCGATGATGGTTTCCATGATAGTCCACGACATAAGGGTCTGTTTTTCGGTCATTCCTAAAAATTCTTTGAGAAGCCAGAATCCGGAATCGTTTACGTGGGAGAGAACGGTGGCTCCGCAGGCAATGGCAATGGTTACGCAGCCAATCAGCGGCGCCGAAAAGGCACCCGCTTCAATAATGGGGGCAATCAGTCCGGCTGAGGTGACCATCGAAACGGTGGCCGAGCCCTGCGCAACGCGGATGACGGTAGCTACAAGAAAGGCGAATAAAACAACCGGCAGGTTGGTAGCCGACATCACTTCAACCAAAACATCACCCACCCCGGCTTCCACAAGCACTCGCCCGAAGACTCCGCCGGCACCGGTCAGCAGGATGATCATCCCCACAGGCTGCATCGACTTTGTGGCAACCTCCTGTACCTGATCACGTGTAAACCCGAGGCGGGTACCCAGGAAATAGAAAGCCATCAGCGAAGCGATAATGAGAGCCGTAAACGGGTGGCCGATGAACGACATCCAGATGTACACGGGGTGGGTTTCGGGATAAATCACACCGGAAGCGGTGTTCAGAAGAATGAGTGCAAGCGGTACGATGATGATGGTGACGGAAATCCCAAATCCCGGAATTTTGGAAACACTGCTTGCAATTTCATCACCTTCATCGGGAACCATATACTCCGGAACGCCAAGGTGGATTTTATTGCCAATATACCGGCCGAAAAAGATGCCTCCGGCCATAGCTGCCGGAATACCTGAGATTAGCCCGAAAAGAATGACCCAGCCGAGGTCGGCGCCAATCAGAGCAGCTACGGCAACGGGGCCGGGGGTGGGGGGAATGAACGCATGAGCCACTGCGATGCCTGCTGCGAGCGGGATGGCGTAGTGCAGAATGGATTTTCCGGTGCGGCGGGTCAGGTCGTACACCAGTGGAATAAACAAGATCAGCGCTACCTCGAAGAAAACGGGAATGGCCACAATCAGCCCGATGAGCGAGAGGGCCCAGGGTGCTTTTTTCTCGCCGAATTTTTTGAGCAGTGTGCCGGCAATTTGCTGGGCGCCACCCGAAACCCGCAGTATTTCACCAATCATCGTACCGATGCCGATCACAATGGCGATATACCCGAGAATGCCACCCATGCCTTCCTGGATGGTGTCGATCACCTCGCCGATGGGAATGCCGCCAACTACGGCAACCAGAAGGCTGACCACAAGCAGCGCAATGAACGCCTGCATTCTGAAGTAAATGATCAATACGAGAAGAACAAGAATGCTGATAACGGTGAGCGAGAGCAAAAATGTAGCGGACATTGTCTGTAAATCAGGTTAATTAGTTTTCCATACGGACAATAGAAAAAAAAAGAGGGTTCTTCAACTGCGGTTTTGGTTTTAGCCTGGGCAGCATAACAATCCTCTTCCGTCTCGGGGCAGAGCACCGAGACGAGATTAAGTAGCCTGGTCAGAGAACCTGCGAGAGTTCCGCGTAGGCGGATCCGCGCAGAGTTTGGATTAAATGATCTCGGTTTATCTCAGATAACTGATTAGATTTGCCATGTCCCGAAAGGGATTCCGTTGGGAGAAGTACGGAATTTTCACGGAGGGTTTCTTGGTTTTCCGTTTTACCGTGGCAATCATATAATAAAATTATTTTATTTGTGGCTAAAGCCACGGGAGAGGTGTCGTTGCTGTATAGTCGTCAGCTAAAGCAGACGGTAAAAGATTATCTTTTTTTGAGGAAATAATCGGAGTTTGAAAATTTCCCCTCCTTGTCCCTGTTCTACAGTTCCTACAGGATGGGGAGGGGAAAAATAGGATGGTCTAAAAATGTGAATTTCAAGAAAGAATCTCCTCTGACGAAGTAACTTTCACCCCTTTTTCTTTCATCTCTTTCCAGGCCTGTTCTACCGATCCGTCCAGGTCTATTCCCTTCACCGCATCTTCAACGATGTGCATGGTAAAGCCTTCATCAATCCCGTCCAGAATTGACCACTTTACACAAAAATCGGTAGCAAGCCCAACCGTGTACAGATCGGTGATGCCCCTCTGTTTCAGGTAGCCGGTCAGGCCTGTGGTGGTTTTTTGGTCGTTTTCGAAAAACGTAGAGTAAGAGTCGATCTCTTTCCTGAAGCCTTTCCGAATGATGACCTGTGTTTTTTTGATATTCAAGTCGGGATGAAAATCAGCGCCTTCGGATCCCTGCACGCAGTGGTCTGGCCATAAAACCTGAATTCCATAGTCCACTTCGATAGTATCGAACGGGTCTTTGCCTTTATGTGAAGAGGCAAACGAAGAGTGTCCGGCCGGATGCCAGTCTTGCGTTTGGATAATGGCATCAAACTTGTCAATTAATTTGTTGATGACGGGCACAACCGTATCGCCGCCCGGCACTTCCAGTGCACCGCCGGGACAAAAATCGTTCTGAACATCTACTATGAGTAATGCTTTCATAATATTATTGTTTTAATAGGTTTAAAAGATTATCTCTGGTTTCCATCAACCTTGTGCTGATGCCCACTTTATAAATATGCGGATTGTCGAATCGCTTGTATTCGGGATTCAACAGTGCAAACCGTTTCTTTTTATACTCAACAATTTTTTCCACCGGTGGCATTTCGGAAACAACTTCCCCGTTTTTAATAACCGGATCCAGCAGGTCTTCATATTTGCGGTTGTTCAGATTGCTCTTTTTGGCGGGAAATGTGGGATGATGCATTCGCTCCAGGATATTTTCGCTGTTCAGCAAAATGGCATCTCCCCAAAACGTACCGTCCTCATTCAGGTAGCGGTAGATTTTTTTCTTACCGGGGAGGGTGATCTTCTCAATATTTTCCGACACTTTAAGCGTGGGTTCATCAGCCACAGAGCTCAGTTTGTACACGCCGTCGAGTGCGGGGGTTTTGTCGCCGGTAACCAGCCGTGTGCCTACACCAAAAATATCAATCGGAGCATCCTGAGAACGTAAGCTGGCAATCACGCGTTCATCGAGCTGGTTGGATGCGGCAATTTTAACATTTTCAAATCCGGCATTATCAAGCATATTACGGGCTTGCTTGGAGAAATAGGCGAGGTCGCCGCTGTCGAGGCGGATGCCTAACAGTTCATGGCCGTTATCGCGCAGCTCCTGAGCTATTTTGATGGCATTGGGAAGGCCGCTGCCAAGCGTGTCGTACGTGTCAACCAGAAGGTGGGTAGAATCGGGAAAATGTTTGCAGTAGGTTCTGAAAGCGTCAATTTCAGTATCAAAAGCCTGAATCCAGGAATGTGCCATCGTACCTCCGGCGGGTATGTTAAAACGCTGGGCCGAGTAAACGTTTGATGTGCCGTCAAACCCACCGATCATCGCCGCCCGTGTTGCGTGGATACCGGCAAGCCCCTGTGCCCTGCGCAGGCCAAAATCGAGTACGGTTGAGTTTTCACCGGCCGCAAATTTTATTCTGCATGCTTTGGTGGCAATCAGGGATTGAAAGTTGAGGATATTCAGAAGCAGCGTTTCGATCAACTGGGTTTCAAGAAGGTTTCCCTCAACGCGTGCAATCGGCTCGTTGGGAAAAACGATTTCACCTTCTTTCACGGAGTAGATGTTTCCTTTGAACTCAAAATTCTTCAAATATTCTATAAACTCGCCGGAAAAGTTTTCGCGCTCCAGATATTCAATTTCTTCTTCACTGAACTTGAAGTGTTTAATGGTTTCAATAAGTTCTTTTAAACCGGCAAAAATCACGTAGCCGCCGTCGAAGGGAACCTTGCGGAAGAAATAATCGAACCCGGCATTTTTTTGATGCATCCCCGACAGATAGTAGCCCTGCGCCATGGTCAGTTCATAATAATCAGTGAAGGATGCGGGATGATCTATGTACATAATTTTCTCATTTTATGGTTTATTGCTAAAATAACGAATGATGCCGCGAATGGGAAAAAGGAATGTAAACAGAATAATTAACGGATAGAATTTTTTAATGAAGACACGTATGAATAATCCTGTTTACAGGAGAAGAATTAAATGATATGTGACCCGTGATTTATGACATCCGATGTCTGATTTTTTAATTATTTACGTTACCTCAGAACTTCTCTTCAGGAAGCATTAAAAATTTGGCTATATTTGTTACGTTCTAATAAAATCATGACGAACACATTGAAGACGCTTTACTCCCTGATATTTATTCTTCTTGCAGCTCTACTTGTAAAAAATTGTGCCACGCCCGTGGCTCCAACCGGGGGCGAACCCGACAGAACCGGCCCAAGAGTTATCAGCACTTATCCCGAAAGCGGAACCACAAATTTTGATGACAATGAGGTCAGTTTTACGTTCGACAAATTTGTGGACAGAAATTCATTTCGCCAGAACGTTAGAGTTGAGCCGGATCTGGGAATTCAGTTCGAAACAAGCTTTAGCCGAAAAAGGGCAACCGTTGAGTTTCAATCGCCCCTGCCTGATAATACCACTGTTGTGATTACTGTGGGAACCGATGTTACTGACACCAATCGAAACAGAATGGAAAGTTCTTTTGATCTGGCTCTTTCAACCGGAGATGTTCTGGACGATGGAACCATTACAGCCAGGGTACTGGATGCCGATACCGGTCGGGGCGAAAGCGGCAGGCGTGTATTTCTTTACCGTGAACCTTATGACCTGACGCAGCGCTCAATCTACGTAGCTGAAACCGATACGGCAGGAATTGTATCATTTGGCTATATCAGCGAGGGAACATACAAAGCATTTTGGGTGAATGACATCAACCGAAACAGAATTTGGGACAGAGACAGAGAGCGTGCCCAGCCTTTTTACTCCGAAACGTTTGATATTTCACATGGCGATTCTGTGAATATCGGCACACTTTATGTCTCCATACCGGATACGGTGTCACCCAGAATCGAAGGAGTAGGTCTGTTATCTGAGCGAAGGCTGCGGCTCCGTTTATCCGAAGAGATAGTCTGGCGGCCGGATGCCTTCATAAGCGTAACCGATACTCTTGAAAATGAATTTACAAGAGCCTATCCGCTTTTTGAATCGGAAACCGATCCGAACATTGTTTTTGCCCAGGCAGAAACAGCACTTCCCGAAACCGAAACATTTACACTACGTGCCGAAGGGATTACAGATGCAGCAGGCAACCGGCTTCGATCCGATTTCTCGCCCTTTACCGGGTCATCCGAACCGGATACCACATACCTCAGAACAGTTCAACACAATGCAGGGACAGGCTTGTTTCCCGATGAGCCTCTGGAGATTACTTACACCAAATTCATCGACGATGACGCAGTTCTCGATTCTTTGGTTGTGGTTGAAGGTGACAGAATTGTAGAAGAGTGGGCGAATGCCGAGATCGACCGGCATATTCTTCGTATTCGCCCCGAGGAAGTTTGGGAAGCGGGAATTCGTTACCAGTTCAGGGTGTGGAATCCCTGGGAAGAGGAGAGAGAACTTATTGAACCGGATATCTGGCAGAGAAATCAGCTTGGAAGTATTGAAATAACCGTTCAAAATAATGATCCTGAAATCGTAAATTACTTAAAAATTACGGATCACGATTTCAGCATAGAGGTCGATACAACGTTTACCGATTCCATTGTGGTTGGTAATCTGCCTCCGCTGACGTACCGTATCATTGTATTTCAGGATAACAACGAAAATGGTAGGTGGGATCCCGGAGTGGTAGAACCCTACGAAGCACCTGAGCCTTATGCAATCCGGCGATCAGTGCCGGTGCGTGAAGGATTTACATCCGAAGTGGAGATGGTATTCCAAAACGGTAGAACAGGCGAGCCGGAAGAGATTGAATTGCCGGAATTTCCCGAAGCCGAGATCCCGGAATTGGATTCGATAGATGAACTTGACCAACCCGAAGAGTTCAATGAAGAAGGTGAACAAGATCAGGATTTTGAAAATGAATCAGACACGAACAATGATAATGATAGCTAATGATTGAACAATTACACTCATTAATAACTGAGTATGAACTCTTTTTCAGGATCATCCTGATATTAGTTTTTACTGTAATTCTGGCAAAAATTGTTAACCGCATCTATAAAAAAGTTGTAGAGAGAAGCAAGGAAAAGGGAGATGAGAATCTGACCACATATAAATTTCTTGAACATTCGCTCTCTGTTCTCATTTATCTGGTTGGTTTCAGTTTTGCAATTATGATGATTCCTTTCCTGAAACCTTTGGCACAATCCATACTTGCAGGTGCCGGTATCCTTGCAATTGCCATCGGTTTTGCAGCGCAGCAGGCACTTGGCAATATCATCAGCGGCGTTACCAGATTAACGACAGAATATCATTGAGTGACGGACTGAGGGGGGTAGTTGAAGACATCAGCCTCCGGCACACGGTAATCCGTAATTTTGAAAATCAGCGAATCATCATACCTAACTCCATTATTAGCAATCAGGTATTGATTAACTCAAATTATGCAGATACAAAAATATGCCGATTAATAGATATCGGAATCAGTTACGGTTCTGACATAGATCTTGCCAAAAAAATTATGGAAGAAGAGATCGAGAACCATCCTCTTAATATCGATAACCGAACACCAGAAGATATTGAAAAAGATATGCCAAGAGTAATGGTGAGGCTTCTGGAATTGACAGATTCTTCGGTAAATCTGCGGGCATGGGCTTGGGCAGCAGATGCACCTAACGCTTTTGTGATGCAGTGCGATGTACTTGAATCGATAAAAAAACGATTTGACAAAGAGGGCATCGTCATACCGTTCCCGCAACGTACCGTCAGTTATCTTGATGGGGGGGGGGGGGGTGAGAAGTAATCAAAACTTACTCGTGCTACAAATCTACTTTTCACTCTCTGATATCTCTTCATCATGGTCTGCCTTATCGATCAGTTCGCCGTCTTTCATAATCAGGCGCTCTGAACGGTAGGTAATATTGATCATCCAGTCTGCATAATCAGGAAAAGCATTTCTGAGTCTGGCGAGTGCCATTTGCCGAAAATTGGTTTCAATCAATGCGCCCTGGCCTGGCCAGATTTTAAATTTATAGCGTATATATTTCCAGCCGCCTTTTGTGGTACTCTGCACGCCAAAGTTTTCCGGTTCATCCATTACTATTGCGCGATGCTGTTTATACAGTGCTGAAGCAAGTGGATTAACAATAGCAGAAAGCTGTTTTTGAGTTGCATCATCCGGTATTTGAAAATCAACATATGCCCGGATACACCCACCTCTGAACTGGCTGATGACAGCAATATTCCGGTTTGGAAGATGCACCCGCTGTCCGTGCAGATTGATCAAAATCGTAAATCGCAGCCCCACGCTTTCAACACGCCCAATTTGCCCGGATACTTCAACCACATCTCCAACTTTAAGCAAATTGGAAAAAATGAGTGTGAGACCAATGACAATATCCTGTACAAATCCCTGTGAACCAAAGCCAATGGCCAGCCCGATGACTGTAGTACTTGCGAGATAGGCTCTTAGCGACAAATTAAATTCCTGTAAAATTAATCCGAGAGCAATAAAATAAATGGCAAAAGTAAGGGTACTTTCAAGGATTGTAATGATTGTGGCTGCGCGGGGAAAGTTTTTTGCAAATTCAGAAAATCCGGTATGTGCAGTTTGCACCGGGGCGAGGAGAATGTATTGAGAAATTCTTCGGATAACGGTGACAATGAGATGAGCACCTCCAGCCACTAAAATGATAACAAGTATTCGATACAACAGCGGAGCTTCTGAAAAAAAATCAGGTGTACTCATAATCATCTTTTTTTATCTGTTAAAATCCTCATAATTTCAGCTGGATTATTGATTTTACATATTCCGTTGTACTAAAAAGAAACTTGATGCAGTTTTCAATATACAATTCAACTGCGTATCCATCATAAAAATCAAAAGGAAAGTTTTGTATCTTCTGGAATCGCTTCCAAGGATTATTAAACAGTAAAAAATGACTGAAGTAAAGACAGCAAAAAAAGCTAAAACATCATCAAACGGTACGGCTCATCAAAAAAAATATCAGCCAAAGCACAAAGTGCGGTTTGTTACGGCTGCCAGCTTGTTCGACGGCCATGATGCCAGCATCAATATTATGCGGCGGATTTTGCAGGCTACCGGGGCTGAAGTTATTCATCTTGGGCACAACCGTTCCGTTCATGAAATAGTGAACTGTGCCATCCAGGAAGATGTGCAGGGTATAGCAATCAGCTCTTACCAGGGGGGACATGTTGAATATTTTAAATATATGATTGATCTGCTGAACGAGAACAATGCCTCACATATAAAAGTCTTTGGCGGGGGAGGCGGCGTGATTGTGGATAATGAGATCAAAGAACTTCACGATTACGGAGTTTCACGCATTTTTTCGGTTGAAGACGGAAGCAAAATGGGATTGCAGGGAATGATCAACCATATGATGAAAGTCTGCGATTTTGATACCAATGAAACCGCTCCTGTTAACCCGTCAGGAATTCTAAAAAATGAATTGAATGCAATTTCACGGACAATCTCAGCACTTGAAAACGGGAAAAAGGAGATTGCCGGTTTTGACGGTGAAAAATTGATGATCAACGGCGATCAGACGGTGCAGGAAAACCGGGGCAAAACGATACCGGTTCTTGGGATAACGGGAACCGGGGGTGCCGGAAAAAGTTCACTCACCGATGAAATTATCCGCCGATTTTTGATCGAATTTGATGATTTAAGAATTGGAGTGATTTCAATTGATCCCTCAAAAGTGCGAACCGGCGGGGCGTTGCTGGGTGACCGAATCCGCATGAACAGCATTGATACCGACCGCGTTTTTATGAGAAGCATGGCCACAAGGGCATCCAACAAATCGATAAGTGATGCCGCAAAAGGTGCCATCGCCGTTTACCGGGCTGCCGGTTTTGACCTGATTATTGTGGAAACCAGCGGAATTGGCCAGAGTGAAGCCGAAATAACAGAGCTCAGCGACATTCCCGTTTATGTGATGACTCACGATTACGGTGCAGCCACACAGCTCGAAAAAATCAATATGCTCGATCTTGCTGATCTTGTGGTGCTGAATAAATTCGACAAGAAAGGCTCGCTGGATGCCCTTCGGGATGTTCGAAAACAAATTCAGCGAAACAGGGGGGAGTGGCACGCCAACCCGGAAAATATGCCTGTTTACCCGACCATTGCATCACAGTTTAATGATGAGGGTGTTCACCGGTTGTTTGCCGCAATCGTGGAACTCATTAACGAAAAATATCCGGTAAACTGGAAAGCTCAATGGTATGTAAACAGTGAACCGGCCAAAAATTTACACACACAGGCCATCATTCCGGGCAAGCGGCAGCGCTATCTTTCCGAGATCACCGAAACTATCCAGAATTACCATCAATGGGCAGAAGAGCAGATAGACATTGCGCGAAACTCGACCAGGTTCGCGGTACCATTCAGCAGATAAAAAACTGGAATCCGGACGATGAAATCACGCTGCTATCACGGCTTGAAGAGATGGAAGAGTACTGGGCAGTAAAACTTGATCCGCTTCCTGCAAAAATTCTTGAAGGCTGGGATGATCTGTACGAAAAGTATCGGAAAGATTATTTTACAGTCAAAATCAGGGGAAAGGAAATCCGGAACGAACTGTTCAGAGAATCACTCAGCGGTACCAAAATACCCCGGATATCACTTCCCAAAACAAAAAATTTGGGTGATCAGCTGAAATTTGCACTCAAAGAAAACCTGCCCGGATATTTTCCGTTTACTGCGGGCGTTTTTCCTTTTAAAAGAGAAGGGGAAGACCCCACACGAATGTTTGCCGGTGAGGGAACTCCCGAGCGAACCAACCGCAGGTTTCATTATGTGAGTGAGGGCATGCCGGCCGCAAGACTTTCCACGGCTTTCGATTCAGTAACGCTTTACGGTGAAGATCCCGCTCACAGGCCGGATATTTATGGAAAAATTGGAAACTCCGGGGTGAGCATTTGTACGCTGGATGATATGAAGAAGCTCTATTCCGGCTTTGAGCTGACATCCCCCAAAACATCGGTTTCTATGACCATCAACGGTCCGGCCCCGATGATTCTGGCGATGTTTATGAATACGGCGATAGACCAGGAAGTAGAGAGGTATTTAAAAGAAAATGGACAGTGGAAAGATGCTGAAGAAAAAATAAAAAGCCATTTTGAAGAAAGGGGAGAAACCCAGCCAAAATATCACATGGAGCTGCCTGCTACCAATAACGGTTTTGGGCTTGGTCTGCTCGGAATAACCGGAGACAAACTGGTGGATGCCGAAACCTATCAAAAAATAAAAGAGACTGCGATGAATGTAGTCCGGGGAACCGTTCAGGCTGATATTCTGAAAGAAGATCAGGCGCAAAACACCTGCATCTTTTCAACAGAATTTGCATTGAAAATGATGGGTGATGTTCAAAGCTATTTTACAAAGCATAATGTGAGAAATTATTACTCTGTTTCTATTTCGGGATATCACATTGCTGAAGCCGGAGCCAATCCAATCACGCAGGCTGCATTTACACTTTCGAACGGATTTACGTTTGTTGAATACTATCTTTCACGTGGGTTGGATGTTGATGATTTTGCACATAACCTCTCGTTCTTTTTCAGCAACGGCCTCGACCCGGAATATGCGGTGATCGGGCGAGTTGCCCGGCGGATCTGGGCAATTGCGATGAAGCATAAATACGGGGCAAACGAGCGGTCACAAAAGTTAAAATATCACATTCAAACCAGCGGGCGGTCGCTGCATGCAAAGGAAATCCAATTTAATGACATTCGCACCACACTGCAGGCACTGATGGCTATTTACGACAATTGCAACTCACTGCACACCAATGCGTTTGATGAAGCGATTACTACGCCGACTGAAGCATCCGTGCGCAGGGCACTGGCCATTCAGCTTATCATTAACAAGGAGCTTGGGATGGCGAAAAATGACAATCCTCTGCAAGGCTCGTACATCATTGAAGAACTGACCGATCTCGTGGAAGAAGCCATTCTTGCGGAGTTTGACCGCATCACCGAAAGAGGAGGCGTACTTGGAGCGATGGAGAGTATGTATCAGCGGGGAAAAATCCAGGAGGAGAGCCTGCACTACGAATCTCTGAAACACTCCGGTGAACTGCCAATTATCGGTGTAAATACGTTCATTAGCAAAGAGAAAACAACAGAAGAGGAGCGGGAAATTGAGTTGATTCGATCAACCGAAGCAGAGAAAAAACAGCAAATTGAAAACCTGGAGAAGTTCAAGTCGGTGAATAAAGATCAGTCAAAAGAAGCAATAGAACGATTGAAAGAGACTGCCCGCAACAACGGTAACCTGTTTGAAGAGTTGATGGAAACAGTGAAAACCTGTTCGCTTGGTGAAATATCTCATGCACTGTACGAAGTGGGAGGGGAGTACAGGAGAAATATGTAGCAGTAAACGGTGAGTTTTTTAGGGACTACTTAAACAAGATATACCTTAAAAAACTCATTCACCGGCCGTCAGCATTCCTCTTAATCTCTGAGCTCTTGAAAACTGCTGGCTGTTTGGATATTCTTCGATGATTCTGTCAATTAATTCGAGAGCTCTTTGATTATTTCCGGCTTCCATGTGTGCCTGTGCCGCTTCAAAAAGGTTGTAGGGAGTTGTGCTGCTGTTTTCATCCCATCTGGCAGCTCTTTCAAATGTTTCTGCTGCATCTTCATATCTTTCCAAATCAAGCAAAATTATTGCGTGCAGTGAGATGGGGGCAACACCTAAAATTCCTCTTGGCGGTGAAAAGTTTTCGATGTGGCCAAGTGCTTGTTCATAATTCCCCAATTCATACTCAGAAACTGCCGCATAATAATTGGCAAGGTTACCGGCATCGGTTCTGCTGTAATTTCTTGCGATCTGTACAAATCCGAGTGTGAATTCATCATCATCACCGTAGAGTGCCTGTTCAAAATTTCCCTGCATCAGTGACTGTTCTGCAACTCCAAGTAAATCCTGAGCTTCCTGCTCCATTTGGCTGGTATAGATGAAATATCCGATCACAAGCCCGACGGCTAAAATTATTCCTAAACCACCTCCCAAAACAGCTGCCTTGTTTTGGTTATAAAAATGCATGAATCTTGATGAATATTCTATTAGAATATCCTGTTCAAGATCCTCTTTTGACAATTTCTTACTCATAAAAAGTTTTGTTAAGTCCTGCTCGCCAGGTGGCGAATCGTCTGTTTTTCAGAACAGTAAAGTTAAAATTAGTTTACCATTTAACCAAGTAAAAGAATCCATCATCATACACTTAACATATAGTTTTATCCACCAAATATGAATGGTAAAATAGATGACAACTGTTGTTAATTCTCGAGAATATTCCAATCAAACTGATCAAAATGATCAATAATCCAATCTGCAGCAGATAAATCCTGGTTGCCGGAATTTGGATTTTGGTAACCGATGCACTTCATTCCCGCTGCTTTGGCTGCTTTTACACCATTTTCAGAGTCCTCGATCACCAGACACTGTTCAGGTGTTGTTTGAGCCATTTTTGCCGCTTCCAAAAATATTTCAGGATGGGGTTTCGATGTTTCGAGATCAGCCCCGCTTATTCTGAGGGGAAAATGATCAATTAATCCGAGTTTGGTCAGCACGGTGTTATATTTTCCATTTTTGATGAGGAAGCCAAAACAAGCAAATATCCTTTATTCTCCAGCTTTTTTATCAGAGCGTCAACTCCATCAATGGGTCCGTCATCAAACTGATTTTTAAGATGCGATAAAAATCGTTTCTGTTCCTCATCGCTAATCTCTTTGATATTGAAATCCAGACCGTACTTTTCTTTAAATGTTTCCCACAGATCAGACCTGCCTACAAATTTGGAAAGTTCATCCCGTGTGATCTCAATACCCATCTCCCGGAGCATTTCACTGATAATTCTAAAATAGATCGGTTCGCTGTCAATGATCACACCGTCCATATCAAAAATTACTGCTTTTATCATAAATCAAAATTTATTACATGCGGTCAAGAGTTCCGTTATGAAGGGAATAGACTGTGTCGCAGTGGTTTGCGATCTGCATTTCGTGGGTTATTATAACTATCGAAACTTCTTCCATATCTCTGAGCTGAAAAAGCAGATTGAGAATGGTATCGGTATTCTTTTCATCGAGATTTCCGGTTGGCTCATCGGCAAGGATGATCGATGGATTGTTCGTTAGCGCTCGTGCCATCGAAACCCGCTGTTGCTCACCGCCCGATAGCTGTGAAGGCCGGTGCTGCAGACGTTCTCCCATCCCGAACTGATCCAGCAATTCTGCAGCTCTTTTTTCGGCTTTTTGTTGAGATTCGCCTTTTATGAGTGCCGGCATCATTACGTTTTCAATTGCGGTAAATTCTGGTAACAAATGGTGGAATTGAAAAACAAATCCCACATTTACATTTCTCAGCTCAGCCAGTTTATCCGGTTTGTGTTGATAGATTGACTCTCCGTGCCAGAACACATCACCGGAAGTTGGGCGGTCGAGTCCACCCAGGATATGAAGGAGTGTACTTTTCCCGCTGCCGCTTGATCCAACAATAGAAACGATTTCACCCTGCAGAATATCAAGATTTACACCGCGCAAAATGTTCAGCTCGCCATCACCCGACTCGGATTTAAAATTCTTAATGATGTCCCTGCAATTGAGTACAATGTCTTTGTTCATGTCAATCGGCTTTGCTGGAGAATGGGGGATAGATGATTGATTCAATGGATTTACATGTTGCTTTTTCGGCATCAACTTCCAGGAAAACACCGCAAAGGCGGTTGTCTTTTTCGGCAATTTTATATTTTTGGGGATCACAGAATCAAACGGGCCGGTCATTCCGGCATCGGTGATATACCCTGTGCCTTTTGGGAAAATTCTTGCGTCATTTGTAGGGACGTGAGTGTGAGTGCCCACAATGGCCGAAACCTGGCCGTCGGTATGCCATGCATAAGCCAGCTTTTCTGCGGTTGCTTCAGCGTGAAAATCCACAAAAATGAGATCGGTTTCCTCTTTGATTTTACCAAGCGCCCAGTCCGATGTAGAAAAAGGGTCGTCAATTTGCGGCATGAATGTTCGCCCCTGAAGGTTCAAAACACCGATTTTGTGTTTTTTATTTTTGGTTTCATAAACACCGAAGCCGTAACCGCTGTTCCCTTTTGGATAATTGAGCGGCCTGAGCAGATGGCTGTCTTCCTTCATATACGAAAATATTTTCCACTTGTCGAACGAGTGGTTTCCGCCGGTGATTACATCAACACCAATATCATACAGCCGTTTTACAATACTTCGGTTTAATCCCCGGCCTTCATGGGAATTTTCAGCATTGGCAATAATTAAATCGGGTTGATATTTGTCTCTTATTCCGGGAAAAATTGTTTCAAGAAGTGAAAGGCCGGTTTCTCCAACGATATCGGCAATAAAAAAAATTTTTACGTTTTCAGGCATGAATTAGTTAGCAATTATTTGATTTGTGAACATAAGGTATCAAATTGAGAGATCAGAAATAAATGAATCGTTTGCAGATGATTTTTAGATGATTCAGCCGTATTAAGATATTTGAGAAATATTAGGTGGTTAAATCAGGAAATTTCTTTGATCAGTTTTGAGATTTCACGGTTAATTTCTTCCAGTACCTCGCTCTCTTTTTCATCAGAGTTATGGAGTTGTGTGCGCAATTCAAACAGTTCTTCAGCAATGCTCAGGCAGGCAAGAATCATAATCGTTGAATCGGGCTGATTGGAAAACTGGTTCCGAAACAGTCTGAATTTTTCATCAACAAAAGCAGCAATTCGCCGGGTGTTTTCCACCTCGCTTTCCTTAACACGAAGGGGAATCTGTTTCCCAAGAATGGTAACTTTTATCGGCTGCATATTACTCATCGAGATATTTGTCTATTTTTTTGATCAAACCGTTTACCTGGTGCCGCATGGCAATACGTTCGGATTCGCTGATGCTTGAAAAAATATCGGTTTGATTTTTGTGAACGTCATCCAGTTTTGATCGCAGTTTCTGATTCTCTCTGTTCAACTCACGGTTTTTCTTTTTTAAGAGGCCAACCTGCGTGCGAATCTGATCAAGCAGTTTCAAAAATGTTTCTTTTTGAATGTCGTCAACGGCCATAAGCAGGAAGTTTTAAGATCGAAGTTTTGCACCGAATGTTTTTTCAAGCTTTTGAACAACTTTTTGAACTACAGGCTCTACATCTTTGATGTTCAGTGTTTTAGTAGAATCTAAAAAAGTAAGCCTAAATGCAATACTTTTTTTGTTTTCACCAAGATTTTTGCCTTCGTAAACATCAAAAACCGATACATCCCGTAAAATATCTCCGGCTGTATTTTTGATTTGATCGGTCAGTTCCCCGGCACGCACGGATTGATCTACCGTAAATGCAGCATCAAATTCAAAGACCGGGAATTTCGGAATGGGCTGATACACAACTTCTTTCTGGGCGACTCCCGATTTGAGAAGTTTTGTCAGATCCACCTGAGCAATGAATGTATCTTTTTCCACATCAAAACCTTTCAATAGTTCGTCGTTTACCATTTCGAGTATTGCTACAGACTGGTTTTCTAACTGATAAATCAGCCGGTGGTTCCCGTCGGATTTCCTGCTAATACGATCGGACAGATCCAGATTATGAAACAGAGATTCGAGATCGGATTTCAAATCAAAGATGGTGTAGGCGATGGTATCACCCCGCCAGTCAGATTCTTTCTTATTTCCGCACAGTCCAAGCAACAGATGAATGTGTTCCTCAACGCCCTCTATCCACGTGCCTTCATCATTCTTTCTGAAAACATGACCCAGTTCAAAAAACCGCATATTCACCGTGTTCCGGTTCAGATTGTAGTGTACGGCTTTCAAAAATCCGCCCGACAGATCCGTTCTCAGAGTGGTATTTTCTTGTGAAACCGGATTTAACGTATCGATATGCAACGTTTCATCGGCGAGTAGTCTCGCCTCTTTTTTTGAGAGCAGTGAATTGGTACTGATTTCTTTATAGCCCAATGTTTTTGCAAATTCACGGATTTGCCGGTGAAATAGTTCTTTATCCGACAGCCGTTCGGGCGTAAAGAATGGAGCGGATTCGGGTTTTGGAATATTGTTGTAATCGAATACGCGGCCTATTTCTTCAATCAGATCTACTTCACGAGTAACGTCGGGCCTAAACATTGGTACTGTACAGTTCAGTTTGTCTTCACCGTTATCTTCAACCTGAAATTCCAGTTTTTTCAGTATGGAGGTGATCTCTTTTTCGCTCAGGCCAGTGCCAAGCAACTGGTTTACCCTTGATACACGAAGCGGAACAATTGCGGCTTCTGTTTTAACCGGGTGCACATCCAAGTAACCGTCATAAACCGTTCCGCCGGAGAGTTCTGCAATCAGATCAGCGGCACGTTTGGCGGCTTTTAATTGCATGGTGGGATCAATACCCCGCTCGAACCGGTATGAGCTGTCTGTCTGCAGTGCAAGGCTTTTCGACGTTTTCCGGATGGATGAGGGCTCGAACCAGGCGCTTTCAATTAAAATTTTAGTAGTGTCGGTCGTTACTTCACTGCTTTCGCCGCCCATGACACCGGCAACGGCTACCGGTCCGCTTCCGTCACAAATAAAAAGTGAACCGGCGGGCACTGTTCGTTCGATACTGTCGAGTGTCTGGAATTTTCGGTCTTCATCGAAACTTTTTACGATAATTTCTTTGCCTGCAATTAAATCGTAATCAAAAGCGTGCAAAGGCTGGCCGATTTCGTGAAGTACAAAATTGGTAACATCCACCACGTTATTGATCGGCCTCAAACCGATGGAGAGCAAGCGCTGTTTCAGCCAGTCGGGAGAATCGGTGACGGTAACATTATCAACAATTAAACCGACATACCTGTGGCACTTGTCGCTATCTTCAATTTTTATGGAAATCTCATCGATGAGTGATTTTTTGGATTCGGCAACATCACTGTAAGGAATTTTCAGGGACGCATCCACCACAGCCGAAAGATCTCTTGCAACGCCGATATGGCAGGCGGCGTCGGGGCGGTTGGGGGTGAGGCCGATTTCGAAAACCGTATCTTTTTCAATATTCAGCGCTTTTTTCAATGGTGTGCCGGGTTCAAGTTTTTCATCCAAAACCAAAATTCCGGTGTGGTCATCGCCAATGCCCAATTCAATTTCAGAACAGATCATGCCGTTCGATTTTTCACCCCGAAGTTTTGCTTTTTTGATGGTGAGGTACGAACCGTTTTCCATCGGGACGGGAAGGGTAGAGCCGACCAGGGCAACCGGTACTTTTTGCCCTGCAGCCACATTTGGTGCACCGCATACAATCTGAACGGTTTCATCACCGGTGTTAACGTCGCAAAGGGAAAGCTTATCGGCATTGGGATGATTCCTCACATCTTTCACTTCACCGACTACAAATCCGTCAAAATCGGATCCGATCTCTTCAATCTCTTCAACCTCAAGTCCCAGCAAGGTCAGTTTGTCAGCAGTTTCTTCAGGGGTAAGATTTGTGTTGATGTATTCTTTTAACCAGTTGTATGAAATTTTCATGGTTTATGTAAAAACTAAATTTTCTTAACAGGATTGATGCTTTATGAGGTGTTTGCAATTCCTGAGATGATCAGGATGAAAATTGTTTCAGGAAACGAATGTCGTTATCGTAAAGAAGGCGGATGTCGTCAATGCCGTACCGAAGCATGGCGATGCGGTCAACTCCCATTCCGAAAGCGAAACCGGTGTATTTTTCAGAATCTACACCTACGGCATCAAATACGTTGGGGTCTACCATTCCGGCACCGAGAATTTCGAGCCATTGGCCGCCTTTTTCGCTCTCCCACCAGATGTCCATTTCAAGGCTGGGTTCTGTAAACGGAAAGAAAGATGGCCTCACTCTGTATTTCACATCACTTCCGTACATCAGTTTCGAAAACATCACCAGAGTTTCAATTAATTCACCGAGAGTAACTTTTTCATCCACATACAGCCCTTCTACCTGGTTAAACTGAAAATAGGATTTTGCCGTTACGGCTTCGTTTCTGTAAACCCGGCCCGGCATGATAGATCGAAGCGGAGGGTTCTGATTTTTCATCAGGCGGATCTGTACGGGTGAGGTATGCGTTCTGAGCACAAGGTCGTCAATGTTTTCATCCTCCGTTTTTCTCACAAAAAACGTATCCTGCATATCCCTTGCAGGGTGATCCTTCGGAAAGTTCAAAGCCGTAAAATTGTGAAAATCATCCTCAAGTTCCGGCCCGTCAGCAATGTTAAACCCGAGACGCAGGAAAATTTCCTTGATGTCATTCAATGCCTGTGTGAGTGGGTGGTAGGAGCCAGTGTATGAAGGCTCAACAGGCAGGGAAATATCATCGAGAGCTCCAAATGTTTTGGTTTCGAAAGAAGCGAGATCATTTTTTGCCTGCTCAAAGGTAGAATTGGCAAGTTGTTTTACCTCGTTCATGGCTTTACCCATTTGCGCTTTCTGTTCGTTGGGTACTTTTTTCATCAAGCCGAACATAGACTGCACTTTGCCATTTCTCGATAAAAAGCGAAGACGGAAATCTTCCAACGACTTTTCATCATTGATGGTAAAATCCTCGATTTCTCTTTTTAATTGGTCAATTTTTTCAATCATAATTGTAGGTAAATATTCTGCATCCAAAAGCTGAATGACTTATTTGAGATCACTTTTTATGCATCAAAGAATATACCAATCCATACGGTATCAATCATTGTTAAAATGGAAGGTATGATACATTTTGAAAAGTGTCGGGGTACACCAGCCGGGTAGTTTGAGAATTTAACCGGGCAAAAAAAAACCGACAAACCATATTTATGATTTGCCGGTTCAGCGAAATTATTGAAATTATTTAACCGACTCTTTTACAATTGCCGAAAATGTTTCCGGATCGTGTACAGCAAGGTCAGCAAGCATTTTTCTGTTTATTTCAATGTTATTTTCTTTCATGCCGTGTATTAATTTGGCATAGGTGGTTCCGTTCAGGCGGGCGGCAGCATTAATTCGTGTTATCCATAGCCTGCGGAACATTCGTTTTCGAACTTTCCTGTCGCGGTATTGGTACTGAAGAGCTTTTTCAACCGCATTTTTGGCAACGGTATAAACGTTTTTGCGTCTGCCCCAATAGCCTTTCGCCTGTTTAATAATTTTTCGGCGACGGCG
>SL_3KL_010_SEDDRAFT_10001776_pt1 | contig 19699 bp, 15 predicted proteins | sample SodLakKL_010_SED_2_FD_10381 | JGI IMG/M metagenome (IMG submission 10381) | reverse complement strand
TTGAAAACAGTATGTTAGGGGCTTCAACCAGGGCCCGACTCTGCGTTCTCGCTCTTGCCAATGGAATCACCATTGCCTGCGAGCGACGCCTTGATTCGGACTCTGTTTGAAGCCCTGAATGTGATCTACATACCTGCCGGGTTAATAGTATTCTGGATTTGTTCATCATTTTCTGACTCATGCCGGCACGACCTCCCCGGAGGATGCCGGCTGTTTTTCTTCGTTGATCCTGAGCAGGCTGGGCAGCAGGATCAGGGTAAACAGGGCGCTCAAGGCCATGCCGCCGACAATGACCGCGGCCAGGCCACGATACAGCTCGGTCCCGGCCCCGGGCAACAGCAGCAGCGGCAGCATGCCGAACAGGCTGGTAAACGTACTCATCAGAATCGGCCTGAGCCGCAGCCTGACTGCACTCTCGACGGCATCCCGGCGATTGAGGCCATCGCGCTCACCATCACGGGCGCGATAGACCAGCAAAATGGCGTTGTTGACCACCAGTCCGAGCAGAATGACGAAGCCGATCATGGTCAGCATGTCCATGGCCTGACCGGTGATTGCGCCAACCAGTCGCAGGCCGATGACCCCGCCGACGGTGGCCATTGGAATGGTCATCAACACCAGGATGGAATCCCGGAATGACCGAAACAGCGCCGAAATCAACAGGTACAACAACACGATCGCCAGCAGGAAACTGCCGGAAAGATTTCTCAAGGTCTCGCCCAGCGCCTCGGCCGTGCCGCGATAGGTGATCACGCCATCAGGTGGCAGGGCCGCGCGCAGGTCCGGCTCGACTTTTTCGGCCAACTGCTCCAGTGCGGTTTCCATCGGCATGCCCGATGGTGGCGTGACTTGCAACGACAGGGTGCGCCGCCGATCGACGCGACGGATCTGGTTGGGTCCGGCCGTGCGTTCCAAACGGGTCAGCTCGCCCAGGGTGGCGATTCGTCCCGAGGGCGTGGACAGCGGCATGGCCATCAATTCTTCGGGGGTCAACCACTGCTCGCCGCGCATGATCACATCCAGGCGCCGGTCGCCGTCAAAGTATTCGCCCAGAAACGCACCATCACCCAGAGCACGGATCAGCGTCGCCACGTCGCTGCGGGTCCAGCCCAGCTCGGCGATCCTGCGGTCATCAGGCACCAGACGCAATTCCGGTTCGGCCAGTTCGATTCCCGGTTGCGGTCGTACCGTTGCACCTGGAATCGCTGACTGGATCAACGAAAATCCGAGCTGGCCGGCCTCGAGCAGATCTTCGAAATCGGCGGCCTGCAAATCCATGTCGATCTGGCGGGATCCGCGTCCGCCGAATATCGGCGATCGATTGGCGGCGCCAAAGGTGTCGGGAAGTCCAGCGAGAACCTCTGAATTGACCACGCGCAACAGTTCGTCGACATCACGATCATTCTCGGCACGCATGCCCATGAACGCCCCGGTCCCGAAAAAGCCCAGGAAAGTGTTGCGAATCTTCGGCTCCTTTTCACCATCCAGGTAAGGTTGCAAACGCTGGTTGACCACATTGACCAGCTCGCGCTCGGCCGTGTCGGGTCCCATGCCCGAAGGGGTCTGGATGAATCCGAATACGAAATTGCGGTTGCCCTCCGGAAGATAGTCAGCCGGCGGCAACAACAAGGCGACCACTAGAATGGGGGCAGTCGTCAAACCGACGATCCAGCTCCAGCGTTTGCGTGGCGTGCTGGTCAGGTCCATGATCAGGTCGGTGGTCTTTCGCCACCAATGGGCCTGTCGATCAACCAGGCGTTGCTCACCGAGCAGGCGGTAACTGGCGGTGGGCAGCACGATGATGGCCACCAGCAAGGAACAGACGATGGCGCCGGAGATGACCATGGCCAGGTCGGCGAATAGCTGACCGGCCTCGTCCTGCAGAAAAATCACTGGAACAAAAATCGCCACGGTCGTGGCCGTTGACGCCAGCAATGCGCCCCAGACCTGGCCGGTGCCGCGATCGGAGGCCTCCATGGGATCACGGCCCTGTTCTCGCTGTCGCACGATGTTCTCCAGCACCACGATGGCCGCATCCAGCACCATGCCCGTGGCAAAGGCCAGTCCGGCCAGGGAGATGACATTGAGTGTCCTGCCGGTGCCATCGAGAACAAGGAAGGCAAAGCACAAACACAAGGGGATAGCCAGGGCCACCATCAGCGTGGCGCGTAATCGTCGAAAGAAGAACCACAACACCAGCACGGCCAGACTCATGCCGAGTATCAGATTGGTGGCCACCATGGCAATCGATTGGCGGATATAGATGGTGTCATCGGACACCTGGACAATTTCCAGACCGGCCGGCTCGATGTGTGTGCGCGACAGCTCCTTGATCGTGGATTGCAGATCGGCCATGACATCGAGCACGTTAACCCCGGGCTCGGCAATCACGTTCATCGAGATCGACGGCCCGCCATTCTGGGTCATCACGCCGGTGCTGTCGCGCATGATGCGCTCGACCTGGGCCACATCACCGAGGTAGACGGGACGACCATCGCGCCACTCGAGTACCAGGTTTTTCAGATCGGCAATGGCGTACTGTCCGGCAAAGCGCAGCGTGTACTGACGTCGGCCAACCTCCTGGAAGCCGCCCGAGACATCGGCATTCTCGCCCAGTCGCTGGCCGATCCGGGTCAGATCAACCCCGATGGCTGCGGCCTGGTAGGGATCGAAGGTAATGCGCACCTCGAAGGGTCGGCCACCTCGTGGATTGGCCGAAGAAACACCGGGGATGCGTTCCAGGCGCTCCTGGATGATTTCCTCGACGAAGTCCTGGTATTCGATGATCGGGCGATCATTGCCCGGCAAGGGCCGGATCGAAAACCATGCGATGGTATCGCCGAACTGGTCGGATCCGACCCGAACGGTCGGCTCGCTGGCGTCGGCCGGATAGCGAGGGACCTGATTGAGGCGGTTGATCACCTCGATCAGCGCCCGGTTGATGTCGGCGTTGACGTCAAATTCCAGATTGATTGAAGCTCGCCCCTGGCTGGCCGTTGAGGTCATTCGCTCAAGGCCTGGGACGTCGCGCAGCTGGTTTTCCTGCGGCTCGATGATCTCGGATTCGATTTCGGCTGGAGCCGCAGCGCGCCAACCCGTCGAAATGGAAATCGAGGGTCGGTCAATATCCGGGGTCATCTGGATCGGCAGACGCGACAAACTGAGCAGGCCGAAGATGACCAGCAAAATGCAGCCGACAGCAACCGCAATCGGGTTGCTTAATCCAAGGCGTGTCAGTGGCAAGATCGAACTCCTCTACAGCAGGCCCGATACTCTAGACTTGCTGCAGTGGAGCGCATGTCAAGAGTCGATGACCAGATTCGCGCCTGAATGGACAACATCCGGGCCTGTAAGTGCCCACCTGGAAAAGAAATTTTTCTGGTCCTGACGTGCAGGCGATCACACCAGTGGCAAGAAAATGCGATACTCTGCCTACAACAATAAGGGCAGCAAATGCCGCAAAGTCGTGACTCCGGCATCGGAGACCGGCTGACCTTCGAAAAACCAGCGCGAAGGGACAGATCGATTTGGACCAGGTAGACACCATCATTGCCGTGCAATCAGGCCAGGGAATCTTCGGGCTGTTGCTGGCGCTCTTTCTGTTGATCTTTCTGCTGGAGTTTCGCCAGCGATTCCTGCGTTACTGGGCGCTGAGTTGTCTGGCGCTTGCCACCCATCATTTCGCCTCGGCCGCACTGCTGTATCTTCCGGAGACTGGCGGCCTTGCCTTATTGGATGTCGGCGCGTGGTCATCCGTCATCGTGGCCAGTGCCGCGCTGCACGCATTGTGGCTGATTCTCGGCGCCTGGGTCGCCAGCCGCGAGCAGCCAATCCGTGCGTGGCTGCACTGGAGCCTGGTCGCCGTTGTACTCATCATCGGCTCAGCGTCACCGCTTGTCCTCGAACCTGCCCTGGTCGTGGCCACACCGCTCGCCTGGCCACCGGCCCTGTCGATGGTGAATGTCCTGGTCGCGCTGGGCTTTACTCTGTCCGGAATCATGCTCTGGCGCTCACTCCGGAAGTTTCCGATGCTCAGCTCCCGACTGGTGCCGATCGCCTTCGGTCTGTATGCGATTTTCCTGTTCGCGGTTGCTTCGATGGACCCATCTCCACCGCCCCACGGGTTGTTCCTTTCCCCGACCAGCAACCTTGGCATGATGGCACTGTTGCTGCAGGTGCTGATTGGTTTCACCATCATCATCTGGCTGCTGGAAATCGAGCGCCGCCGAACCAGCCGGGCCAAGAGCAAGGCGCACAGCGCTGAGCAACGCCTGTCCCACATGCGCATGCATGACCCGGCCACCGGCTTGCCCAACCGTCGCCAATTGCAGAATCAGTTGGCAATGGAAGTGCGTTCGGCGAGCAGCAAACGCAACCGGGTTGCCATACTGGCCATCGGGATCGACCGGTTTCGTGTCATCAGCCAGGCGCTTGGCTGGCAAAAATCCGACCAGTTGATTGACAAGTTGACACGAAAGATCATTGCGGCATCTCCGCAAGACGCCACCCTGGGACGCATTGGCGAGCACGAATTCCTGATGATCCTTCCGAATGCCGGTAACCGCGAGCGGGCCGCGGCAAAGGCCGCTGAAACCCTGTCGCAGGTGTCCGGACCCGTGGATCAGGATGGGCAGCAGATCTATCTAAAATTGACCGGCGGATTGTGCTTTGCGCCCGATGACCATATCGACGCAGTGGAGTTGACGCGCATGGCGCTCCAGGCCCAGGCACGCGCCTGTGCCAGCGGTCAGGTCGTTGAAGCATGCGCTCATGGCCACGACGACGGAGAATCACACAACCTCCTGCAACTGGAGCATGAGCTCAGGGCCGGGGTGGATCAAAGTCAGTTCCGATTGCACTTTCAGCCCCTGGTCAGTATCCGCGAACGGCGCATCATCGGCTTCGAAGGGCTGTTGCGCTGGCAACACCCCAAGCGGGGGCTGTTGACGCCCGGTTCTTTCCTGCATGAGGCCATTCGACTGGACGTGCTCGACCGGCTCGAAGATGACATCCTTAGGCAAGCGCTGCAACAACTGTCGAACTGGCAGAACGATTTGTCGCTACCGCCGGTCAGCATTTCCATCAATCTGTCGGCGCAGCGCTTCCAGCAGCACGAACTGGTCAGCAAACTGGCGCAGTTCTGCAACTCGACCGGGGTCAACCCCTCAGACCTGCACCTGGAGATCACCGAAAGCACCGCGATGCAGGATTTCGAGGCCGGCCTCAATACCATCGCACGCCTGCGTGAGCTCGGTTGCAAGGTCTGCCTGGATGACTTCGGGACCGGCTACAGCTCGCTGTCGCATCTGCGCCGATTGCATGTCGACTACGTCAAGCTCGATCGCAGTTTCATCAAGAACCTCGAACGTGACCAGCACGAACGCGACATGATTCGCGCCATTGTCGATCTGATCCACAGTCTGGGCATGACCGTGCTGGCCGAAGGCGTGGAGAACAAGCAGCAGCTGGGTTACCTGATCCATTGCCGGGTTGATGTCGTGCAGGGCTTTCTGTTTGGTCGGCCGCAACCGGCCGAGGAGTATCGCGGTGTGCTGGATCGGCCGGAGCTGGTGTTGGGGTAGAAGCGGTGAAAGGGTTAAGGGGGAAGACGGAAGACGGTGGTCGGTGGTCAGGATTCAGGGGTCAGGGTTCACGGGTGGCTCGGAGTTCGGCGATTCGTTTCGTTCGTTCGCGGTCCATGGCCTGGGCGATGGACTGGCCGGTCAGGCCGCGTTCAACGAATTCTGCTGCTTCAACGGATTGGGCGGCCCGGGCGGCCTGGCGCAGGTAGTCGGCCTGGGGGTAAGGGTCGTCTTCGCGGCCGAGGCGGCCGCGAAGGTCGCATCGGCAAGCCAGCAGAAACGGTTCGAGACGCTCGGGGCGACGAAACAGGTCCAGGCGCTTGAACAGCTTGAGTACGGTGCCTGGTTTCAGCTCCAACGCCCGGTGAGCATGCAGATGAAACTCACCAACCAACAGCGCCAGTTCCCTGCAGTCGTTGGGAATCGCCAGGCGTCGGCACATTGAGTCAATCGGCTCGAGGCCACGCTTTTCATGACCCCGGTGCGCCGGCCACTCCTGGCTTGGCGTCAATGCCTTGCCGAGATCATGCACCAGGCAGGCATAGCGAACCGNCAGACTCGCACCGGCCCGGGCGGCCTGATCGATGACCATCAGGGTATGAATGCCGGTGTCGATTTCCGGGTGATAGCGCTCGACCTGCGGAACACCGAACAAGACATCGACTTCGGGCAGAACGGCTTTCAGCGCATCGACTTGTCGAAGAATCTCGAAAAAACGCGATGGCACAGGTTCCATCAGCGCCTTTTTCATCTCCTGCCAGACCCGTTCGGCCACCAGTGCGTCGACTTCGCCGTCGGCCACCATCCGCCGACAAAGCTCGAGCGTCTCGGCGGCAATGTCGAATGACGCAAAACGTGCGCCGAAGCGCGCCAGTCTGAGGATTCTTACCGGGTCTTCGCTAAAGGCCGGCGAGACATGGCGCAGGACTTTTTGATCCAGGTCGCGCTTGCCGCCATGGGGATCGATCAGGCGACCCTCCCGGTCCATTGCCATGGCATTGACGGTCAGGTCCCGGCGGGCCAGGTCGTCGTCGAGAGTGACATCGGCGCCGGTATGAAAAGTGAATCCGTGATAGCCGCGTCCGGACTTGCGCTCGGTTCGCGCCAGGGCATATTCCTCGCCGCTGGTCGGATGGATGAATACCGGGAAGTCACGCCCGACCGGCTTGAATCCGCGCTCAATCATCTGTTCGGGCGTGGCGCCGACAATGACAAAATCCCGGTCGGGTGGATCAAGCCCCAGCAACTGATCCCGGACCGCCCCTCCAACCTGGTAGATCTCCAGCCCGCGGGTAGGGTCGTCGTTGTCAGTGCTCCTCACGATCGCCGCGACGCGCCAGGCGTCGATACTGCTGGTAGCGGACCTGTCGATCGCCCGACTTCAGCCAGGTCGGCGCCAGCTGCGACACACCCCAGGGCTCGATCCCAAGCTCGGTCAACCCGTTGTCGGTACAGATACTGTCCACCTTGAGTGATTTGAAATTGTCACTGGAAAAAGGCTTTCCCGGCACCAGGTCGAACGCCATGCCCTGCAAGCGGCCCAGCACATCCGGCAAACCGATGACCAGGCGTCGCACGCCGATCTGATCGCGAATCCACTCGACCAGTTCCTTGAGACTCCAGACCTCCGCGCCGCACAGCGCATAGGTCTTGCCGTTGCTTTCGACATTGTCCAGATCGCGCACGAACGCCTCGGCCACATCTCCGACATAGACGGGTGCAAACCTGGCATTCGGACGGGCCAGTGGCAGAACCGGACCGATTCGAAGCAACCCGGCGAAGCGGTTGAGAAAGCTGTCATCGGGGCCGAAAATGGTCGATGGTTGGAAAATCGTGGCTTGCAGATGTCCGGACTCGACTGCGGTCTTGACCAGCGATTCGGCCGCACCGCGACTTTTCAGGTAATGACTCTCACCCTGCCCGGCATTGAGCGAGCTCATCTGCAGCAGACGGCCGACCTTGGCAGCCTCGCAGGCAATGATGAGCCGTTCGACCAGGTCGACGTGGACACGCTTGAAACCCTTGCCGCCAAAACCACGCTCATTGAGAATGCCGACCAGGTTGATGACCACATCATGGCCATCCACGGCGCGGGTCAGCGAGTCGAGATCATGAGGATTACATTGATGAATAGTCGTACGCGGCACGACGCTGAGATGGCGAGCGTCCTGCGCGTAGCGGGTGCCCGCGGTGATGTCATGACCGGCCGCCGACAGGCGCCGGATCAAGTGACCCCCGACAAACCCGGACCCTCCCAGAACAAAGACTTTCATGGCAACCTGATTCCCGTATCCAGAGATTACAAGCCGCTATTTTACCGCATTGCAGCGCAGTCAAACCCTTGGTCGTTGGAGTCGTCCGCATCACCGAGCAGCGTGTCGCGCAGCACTCGCGGTTCATGGCCCATTCGCCATTCGTAGATGGTCGCGAAGGCCAGTACCCTGGGCACGTAATCCCGGGTTTCGAAAAAAGGCAGGGTTTCCAGCCAGACATCCGGCTCATTCAGCGGCCGGGTATCCAGCCAGCGCGCCACGGCATTGATGCCAGCATTGTAGGCGGCGGCCACATGAATCCATTGTCCCTGGTAGCGCTTTTCCAGCTCAGCCAGATGGGCCACCCCCAGGGCAATGTTGATCTCGGGATTCATCAGGTCGACTGAATTGGCGTAGGTCAGGCCGTTGCGTCGAGCCACGGCGGCAGCGGTCGACGGCATCAGTTGTAACAGGCCCAGCGCCCCGGCCGGCGACCGGGCATCGACCTGCATGGCGGATTCGGCCCGCATCAGGCCGTAGATCAGGGCCGGCTCGACCTGCCAGCGCTGGCTGGCGCTGACCACGCGACCCTTTTCGACCATCGGAAACCGCCAAGGATACGCCTGCATGCGCCCGTTGTTGCCCAGTGCGCTGATCGCCCGGTCATGCCATTCCAGCCCGGCCGCCACCAAGGCCGCCTGGTCGAGTTCAGCGTGACTGAGTCGGCGGGCGACACGGACCCAGGTCTGGCGGGCGTGCGTATATAGCCCAACCCGAAAGAGCTCGACGGCGCGCTCGAATTCGGCGTCACGCATCAAGCGCCGCTGGGTGTCGGCATCGACCGAAATCTCGTCATTGCACAAATTGAAATCCTGCCCGAGGCGACTGGCGGCAAGAAAACCGTAATAGTTGGACTCACTGGCCAGCGAAACGAACGCCACCATGGCCTCGGGACGCTCCAGTTCGGCCAACGCCCGTCCTCGCCAGTAGCGCCAACGTCCCCTCGCCTGCTCGGACAGGGACATGGCCTGGATGGAAGTCAGGACTGATTCCCAGTCGCCATTGGCCATTGCGGCACGCGCGCGCCATTCGAGCATTTGCTGATCAAGGACCTCGTCCGGCAAGTCATCGATGGCTGCCACCGCCCCTGAATCCAGACCCACCGCCTGGTACAAGGCCAACTCGCGCGCAATGGCGGCGGCATCATCATCCGGCCAGTCAAAACGGCGCTCGAGCGCCGGCCATCGTTGTTGTGCCTGTTCCCAGTCGCTGCGCGCCAGTCTGATCATGCCGGAGCGAACGATCAGTCGGGCCTGGTCATGATCGCGCCACTGGCGTGCGCTGCGAAGGGTGCGATCAGGTCGGGCTTGCATGTCCAGCCAAAGGTCCGCCCAGTGTTGCCGATCCCCATCCAGATAGCGGCGCAGGTACCTGGCCAGCCCATCCTGGCCGGCCGACAATGCCAGGTGGAACCGCCGCCAGGCCACTTCGTGGCTCGGATTGCCCTGCCTTCTCCACCAGTCAAACAACGGATCGCAGGCAGAATGCTGGGAATGCCCGACCAGCCAAAGCGCCTCGGCCCGCGCCTGAAGGCCATCATGATTGCCCTTGGCCAGGTCGGCGCGCCCCAGATAGCACTGCACCTGTGCATCGCTGGCATCGCGGCCGTGACGAATCAGGGTCTCGTATTCTCCGCGCCGGCCGAGACTACGCAGCCAGGTCCTCTCCAGATTGCTGGCGAATGTCCAGTCCCGGTAGCGGGCCAGAAAGGCCTCCAGAACCGCTTCGGGGGTCTGGTCGATGCGCTGGCGTAATAACTCGAATTCCAGGTAGGGTCGAATCGGGTAATCGTCCAGATCATGGATGGCCTGCAGGGTCGCAGCATGATCACCACGGGCGGCAGCCGCCCAGCCCTGGCGAAAGATCTCTCGCTTGGCTTCCACATCGAGCGGCTCGCTCTCGGCCTGAACCGGCGCGGTATCGACCAGCCCCAGTCCCAGGAACCCGAGCGCCATCAGTAAAACGAACGGACGACTTGCCATTTCAACCACTACTCATCCAACATGAAAGGCATGATGCGCTGTTTTTTCCATCTCGACAAGTGTTGCTGATCCTGCTGGCCCTGGTCATGACCGGCCTCCTGGCCGGAGTGCTGGCCGGTTTGCTCGGCATTGGCGGTGGGCTGGTGATCGTGCCGGCATTGACCTTCATTCTGGTCACCATGTCTGCACCCATGGACATCGCCGTGCCCATGGCGGTGGCCACCTCGCTTGCTACCATGCTGCTGACCTCCGCCAGCGCCATCTGGTTCCATGACCGTCGCGGCGGGGTGGACTGGCATTGTGTCATTCGCCTGGGGCCGGCAGTCGGCGTCGGCGCTGCCATCGGGGCCTGGCTGGCCGTCTGGATGCCCGGTGAAATGCTGGCACGCGTCTTCGCCGTGGTCGCCGCGCTGATCGGGCTGCGCATGGTGCTGGCCGACTCCACATCCACGCTGGCACGCGATCCGTTTCCGCGTCTGTGGTGGCTGTTCGGGCCGGGCATCGGCGCCGTTTCGGCAATGATCGGCATCGGCGGCGGCAGTTTCAACGTCCCCTATCTGGCCCGCAATGGTTACCCGATGGTACGCGCGGTCGCCATTGCCTCGACTTGCGGCTGGCCGATTGCCCTGGGCGGAGTGACCGGGTTCATCGCCCTTGGATGGGGCCAGGAGCTCTGGGCCACCAGCATGGGGTATCTGTACTTGCCCGGAGTGGTCGCAATCGGCCTGGCCGGCATGCTGGGCGCACCCGCCGGTGTCGCGCTGGCCCATCGCCTGCCGGCCGGCCAGCTGCGCCGGCTATTCGGCGTGATCCTGATCCTGGTAGCCATTCGCATGGCCTGGTAGGTTGACGCCGCCGTCGATATTGATCGTCATGGCCAACGGCAGGTGGTCGGAATAACTGGCCGACAACACCTCGAGGCTGGCCACGTCCATGTCTGGAGAAACCAGGATATGGTCAATGCCGCGCTGCGGGTCCCAGGACGGAAAGGTCAGAATATCGCGGCTCGGAATGATCAGCCCGGCCTGGTCGCAGAATCGCGTCAGCTCGCGCGATCCCGGGCCGGTATTGAGATCGCCCATCACCACAAGGTGCGGGTACTCGCGAATCAGGTCGGCCACGTAACCAAGCTGCTGGGATCTGGCCCGGCGTCCCAGCGCCAGGTGCAGTACAACCAGCCACAGGGCTTTTGGGCCGTCCCCGTAACGCGCCACCATGGCCCCGCGCCCCGGGATGGCGCCCGGCAGTCGATGCTCCTCGACCAGGCTGGGCTGGATGCGGCTGAGCAACCCGTTTCCGGCGTGCGCCAGCACGCCCACCTTGCGGTTGCCCTGGTGATTCCAGTGGGGGAAACGGGCATGCGTCGCCAGATACTTGGCCTGGTTCAGAAAACCTGAACGCAGGCTGCCGCAATCGACTTCCTGCAGCGCGACAATGTCGAAATCGGCAACCAGGTCGGCAATGGCATCCAGGTTGGCCACGCGCTGGTTGTTGGGCAGTACCTGGCGCCAGCTCTTGGTCAGATATTCGCGGTACTTGCCGGTGGTGGTGCCGGCCTGGATGTTGTAGCTCAGCAGCTTCAGCTGCCGTTGGCCATCAGTCACGATGCGCGGTCAGCCCGCTTCTCCGTCGTCTGCCTGTTGGTCGCCGTTGGCTTCGAGGTCCAGTTGCTCGGCTTCACGCGCCACCAGGTAGTCAATGGCCTCGAGCATCTGCTCGAAGGAGTTGAAATTGGCCGGCGTGACGCGCCAGCGACCCTGCACGATGACCGTGGGGGTCTGGCGAATGCCGTAACGGTTGACATCACTCTGGTTGCGCCGCATCCGAGAGTCGACTGCAAACGATTGCGAAGTGTTGATGAAGGACTCGGTGGTGACATCGAAGTCGGTATAGATGGCGGCGATATCTTCAAAATTGCGAATCTGACGGCCTTCCTCGTGCAAGGCCTTGAACACCGCATCGTGAGCTTCTTCACCCAGGCCCATGATCTGGGCCGTGTAGTAGGCGCGCGCGAACAGGTCCCAGCCACGCTGCAAGCCAATCGGCAGGCGCTTGAAATCCACGAATTCGGGCTGACGCTGTTCCCAGTCGCTGATATGCGGGTGGAAGGTATTGCAGGCCGGACATGGATAGGCAAATGCCTCGATCACCTCGACACGATCATCGTCCACGCTGACCGGTGTTCCGATCGCCTGATAGTGTGTGCCTTCCTCGAACGGTTGCGCCACGGCGGTCACGGATACGATCCACAGCGCGGCAAGGGCAATCGGGGCAAATCTGGTCATTGGGCTGATCCTGTCAATTGGTTGTGCTACAGACCGATAGAAACGGTCATCAGTTCCTTCGCTCTCGGCCGACGTCACGGGCGAGCGCGATGCAGGCCTTCGATGTAGGAGCTCACGGCGCTGATTTCTTCGTCGGTCAGGCGAGCCGCCACACCAACCATCATCTTGCTGAACTCGTCATCATCGCCATTGGTTTCGCCGGCCCGGTAACGTTCCAGGCGATCCATGGTGTAGTCGGCATGCTGGGCGCGGATCAACGGGTAATGGGCGCCGGGAATCCCTTCTCCGGATGGACCATGACAGGCCGCACATGCCGGCACGCCACTTTCATGGTTGCCGTCGTGATAAACACGCCGTCCCAGCTCGACCAGCTCTTCATCGGCCACACCCGGCTGCAGCGTCTGTTCGGCGTAGAACGCGGCAATATCGGCAATATCCTGGTCACTCAAGTCCATGACCATTGGATACATTTCCGGGACATCGCGAATCTGGTCGCGCACCAGGCGGGTCTGGCGAGCCGCGTAATCGACATGCTGGCCGGCCAGCTTGGGCCATTCGGCAACCTCACTGTTGCCATCCATACCGTGGCAGGCAGCACAAACCGCTGATTTCTCCTCACCGGCTTCCGGGTCGCCAACCGCAACCGCCATGATCGGCGCCAGGGCCAGCAGCATCACCATGAGTCGAGGCATATTCCGTGGTACTCCATGCAAGGTCAAGTAACCTGATATTATCGCCTGTTCTTGACTTCCAATCCAGTCCGTGAACCCAATTGTAGCCCTGCTTCAGCGCGCAGAATACCTTGACAGTGTCCACACGCGCTCACAATTGCCGCCGGATCAGGGGGTCGAAATTGCCGTTGCGGGCCGGTCAAATGCCGGAAAGTCCAGCCTGATCAATCGATTGTGTCGTCAGAAGAGTCTGGCAAGAACCAGCCGCACACCCGGTCGAACCCGCCAGCTCGTGTTCTTTCGCCTGGACCCGCAACGTCATCTGGTCGACCTCCCAGGCTATGGCTACGCGCGCGTCAGCGGCGACCTCAAGCGTCATTGGAAGGGCCTGATCCAGTCCTACCTCGACAAACGCACGGCCTTGATCGGCCTGGTGGTGGTCATGGACATCCGTCATCCGCTCAAGGATTCCGACATCGAACTGATCGAATGGGCCGGAAGTCGCGGACTGGCCCTGCACCTGGTCCTGACCAAGGCCGACAAACTCGGTCGCGGCAAGCAGAACGAGGCACTGATGTCGGTCAGGAAGCGCATTGACGAGCGGGTCGGAGTGCAGGTTTTTTCGGCCACCACCGGTCAGGGCCTGGCCGAACTCGAAACGGTGATGACCGAGTGGTTCAGTCAATTGCCCGGTGAAATGGATAGTCCCGGCCAGTAATCGAGCTGGGTCAGCTCGCGATCAAGCAGTTCGACTTCACCGAGGTTTTCGGCCACCAGATTCTTCAGCGACTCGAAACTCTCGGCATCCACCGCCGTGAACCGGCAGGCGACCTGATCCCGCTGGACCCGCACGGCCGTGACCCACATTTCCAGAGACACTCGGCTGCCATTGATCTGGCCGTTGAAATGAAGTCGCAGATGGGAATCGGGCAGCACTTCTTCACGAAAGGACTCCTCGACCTTCAACAAGGCGCCATTGATGGACAAGTCCAGCAGTTCGCAATGGACAGGGTCCTTGCCAGTCGGAGCAAGCTGGCAGTCGGCATGAAATGGAAATCGGTGAAAGCGCCGACGTTCCTCATTTTCCGACATGATCACATTTCCTGTTTAATCAACAAGCCTGGCCTCGTATTCCCGGCAGGCGACGAAATTTCAGTGCCCGCCTTGCAACAATGCGCTGTCATAATACAACAAGAACAACCGGATGCACTCGGTACTTCAACTCGACCCGCACGGACACGACTCGCCAATCGGATCACCAGCATGCAGATCGGCCCGTACAACATCGACAACCCGCTGGGACTGGCGCCCATGGCCGGGGTGACCGACAAGCCGTTCCGGCAATTGTGTAGGCGACTAGGCGCGGGTCTGGCGACCACCGAAATGACCACATCGGACCCCGGTCTGTGGCACACCACCAAGTCCATCAAGCGCATGGACCATGTCGGGGAACCCGGCCCGGTGAGCGTGCAGATCGCCGGCACCATCCCGGAACGCATGGCCGCGGCGGCTCAACACAATGTCGAGCATGGCGCCGACATTATCGACATCAACATGGGCTGCCCGGCGAAAAAGGTCTGCAAGGCCTGGGCCGGCTCGGCGCTGATGCGTGACGAGGCACTGGTCAAGCGCATACTGGAAGCCGTGGTGAGTGCCGTCGAAGTTCCCGTCACCTTGAAAATCCGCACCGGATGGGCAGCGGATCAGCGCAATGCCCCGACCATCGCCCGCATCGCTGAAGACTGCGGCATCGCCGCACTGGCGATTCACGGGCGCACCCGCGATCAGAAATATACCGGCAGCGCCGAATACGACACCATTGCCGCGATCAAGCAACAGATCGACATTCCGATACTGGCCAACGGCGATGTCGATTCCCCCCAAAAAGCCCGAACAGTCCTTGATCACACCGGCGCCGATGGTCTGTTGATCGGGCGCGCGGCCCAGGGCCGGCCGTGGATCTTTACTGAAATCCGGCACTTTCTCGATACCGGCGAGCTGCTGCCCGAACCCGGACTGGCCGAGATCCGCGATATCCTAATCTCTCATCTGCACGCCCTGCACCGGTTCTACGGGGAGCAGGCCGGAGTTCGCATCGCCCGCAAGCACCTGGGCTGGTATGCCAAGGACCGACCGGAAAACGCTGCCTACCGCGCCGTGGTCAATCGCGCCGAAGGCGCGACCGAACAAATCGATTTGACATTCAACTACTTCGAGCGCCTGGCCAACCAGGCCCATCACGACCAGGCTGCCTGAACCTCTTTTGCATCTTCTCGCGAACTGGCGCATGTGCTGCTCGGCCCGACTTCAGTTAATGCGTTACCCTGAAATGCAAAGTTTCGGATCACCCGGGGTCAGACAACCATCTCGAAAAGCAAGCCACTCCCATTAACCCCTTTTCGGCGCCGGGCTCTCAATCGGTTGCTGGACTCATATCTCGCGCTGGAGACCGCCGAAGAGCAGCAGATTTTCATCGCGCGAATCGCGAAGCAGTATCCGCGTCTGGCGCACTGGTTCGTGCCCCTGGCCAGGGAAAGCCGGACCACCGTAAGCCTTTTCAAGCATTCGCCGGCGCCTCTGGCCTCGGACTTGCTGAATGATCATGCCTCGCCACCAACGCCCGATCTGGAGCCCGGAACCCGGCTCGGGCCCTGGCAGATCAATGCCTATGTGGGCGCCGGCGGAATGGGCAAGGTTTACTGCGGCGAACGCGCTGACGGCACTTTCGAGATGGATGTCGCCATCAAGTTGATCGGCTCGCAACGATCCGCACTGGCCGAATCCTTGCGTCACGAATGCCAGCTTCTGGCCAGACTGGATCATCCAGGAGTGACCCGCCTGATTGATGCCGGACTGACCGATGAGGACGAACCCTATCTGGTCATGGAATGGATCGAAGGGCTCGACCTGGAGCAATGGCTGGAAGACTCCAAACCCACGCTTTCCCGGCGACTGGCACTTTTCGAAACCCTGGTCGAGGCCACCGCCCATGCCCATCAACGGCTGATCGTGCATGGTGACATCAAGCCGGCCAATGTGCGGTTGCGCGACGATGGCACCGTCAAGTTGATGGATTTTGGCGTGGCCCAGCTGATGGGATCATCCAGGACAGACGAGCAAGGCGTTCGGGCCCTGACACCGGCATTCGCTGCTCCAGAGCTGCTCGACGGTAATGAAATCACACCAGCCAGCGACATCTGGGCACTCGGCGCACTTTTGTGCTGGCTGTTGACCGGTCAGACCCGCGCCATCAGCGGTGATGACGTCTGCGCGAAGGTCGCTGCTGCCGGCCATTCCAGAAGTCGTGAGCTCGGCGCCATGATTGACAAGGCGTGCAACGAGCAACAGCATCTGCGTTATCGTTCTGCATCGGAGCTGCTCGCTGACTTGCAAGCCTGCGGGGAGCATCGACCAATCTCCGTGCTTTCTCACGACCGCCCCTATCGCGCCAGGCAGTTCATCCGTCGCAACCCCGTCCTGGTCGGGGGAACCGTTGCCACGGCTAGCGCCCTCGTGATCGGGCTTGTCGCGACTCTGATCATGTATCAGCAGGCCGGCCAGGAACGGGATCGTGCCGAACGTCATGCAACGGAACTGGCGCAGGTTGTGGGCTTCCAGGAAGCCCAACTTGCCGGCATCGATGCCGAAACGATGGGCGCTGACATGCGCTCAAGTCTGCGCAAAAGTTTGATTGACGCCGAGTGGGCACCGTCGGATCCGGAAGCGCTATCCGGCCATTGGCCGCAGATGCTCGATGGCCTGCTTTCGACGGTCAACTTCACCAACTTCGCGCTGGAATCCCTCGACCGTGCAATCTTCGAACACTCTCGCCAGGCCATCCATGAACAGTTCGCCAAGCAGCCTGTAGTGCAAGCCAAGCTACTGCAAACCCTGGCGACGACGCTCCGCAATGTTGGACTGGTGCACCAATCGATCGAGCCGCAATCCACTGCACTGGAAATCCGCCGCCGAGAATTGGGCCGGGCGCATCCCGACACCCAGGAATCGATGAGGGAGTTGCATCATCTGCAACGAATTCGCGGTCAGTATGCGGAGTCCGTGGCGACCCTCGAGGAACTGCTGGAATTGCAATTGCCGACCAAAGGAGAGCTGCACCGTTCCACCTTGCTCTCCATCAATAGCCTGGGCTCGATGTATTTTCATCTTGGCGATCTGGACAAGGCGCGGCAATTCTATGACAGGGCGCTGGAGGGACGGCTGGAGGCGCTTGGAGAATGGGATGGCGACACCGCTTTCACCATGACCGGACTCGGGGCGCTGTATCGAGAGCTGGGCAAGTACGAGGAATCGGAGACCATGCTGCGGCGCGCCCTGGAAATCGTGCTGGAAGTGCATGACGAGACTCATTTCCGAACGCTGAACACCTTGCGCCAGTTGGCTCGGCTGATGGTCACTCAGGATCGGCCTGAGCAGGCCGAGCGCTACTTTCTGCAAGTGCTGGACATCGAACGAAAGGGCCTCGGTAACCAGCATCCCGAAACCCTGCACACCTTGCGCAACCTGGGACAGTTCCAGGCCCGTGCTGGCAACACGCAGGAAGCCGAGAAATATCTCAAGGAAGCGCTCAACGGCTACCAGGTGGTCCTGGGAGAGGACCATCCGTTGACACGAGAAACCAGAAACTCGCTCTCAGACCTGTGATCACTCGAGACTGGTGAATCGGTGGTTTATCAGGACAGGCAAGGCATCAAGGTATCTCGGATTCCGCCGAGTTGATTGGCGCCATACAGACGCTCGATACAGACATGCAGGACAAGATCCACGCCGACATTCACAGCACCATCAAGAACATTGCCGCAAGCCAGGGAGCAACGGCCGATACCTAAATCCAACGTGGCTGCCCGGTCAGTTTCAATGACCCGGAACTGACGGCCATGGAGGCGCCGCTTGATTGTTCAACCTTCGTCCGAATCAATAGCCCAGCGTTCCGGCACGCCTGAGTGGCCGGCACTTTGACGAATAGCCAGGCCCAGGTCATTACGCGAGTCGGCATATGCAAGCGCTTCGTCAGCCGTGACCTTGCCGGTCGCGTACAGCTTGAACAAGGCCTGATCAAATGATTGCATGCCATGCTGTCCCCCTTTCTTGATGGCCTCCTTGAGCTCTGCGATTTCTCCTTGGCGAATCAGATCGGCCACGTATGGGGTATGCAATAACAGCTCCACGGCCGGGATTCGCTTGCCATCCACGCCGGGGATCAAGCGCTGACTGACAATTCCGCGAAGATGCAGCGACAAATCGACAAATAATTGGCGATGGGCCGTATCAGGAAAAAAATTGATGATTCGGTCCAGAGCCTGGTTGGCGTTATTCGAGTGCAAGGTGGACAAGCACAGGTGACCTGTCTCGGCATAGGCAATCGCATGTTGCATGGTTTCGCGGTCTCGAATCTCCCCGATCAGGATGACATCGGGTGCCTCACGCATGGCGTTCTTCAATGCCTGGGCGTAGCTATGCGTATCGAGACCAACTTCACGCTGATCGACAATCGACTTCTTGTGCTTGTGAAGAAACTCGATCGGCTCCTCAACGGTCAGGATGTGTCCACTTTGATTCGTGCTTCGATAATCGATCATCGATGCCAGTGTGGTCGACTTGCCGCAACCGGTCGGCCCAACCACCAGCACAAGTCCACGCGGCTCCATCACCAGGTCTTTCAGAACCAGAGGAAGGTTCAACTCCTCAATTGACGGAATTCGGTCCTTGACATGTCGCACCACCATGGCCAGGGAGCCTCGTTGGCGATATACATTGATGCGAAAGCGCCCAACACCATCTTCCGAATGGGCCAGATTGAGTTCGAGTTCGCGTTCGAACTCATCGACTTGGGACGGTGCCAAAATCGAGAAGATCAATTGCGTGACGGCTTCGCCCGACAACCGCTGATCATCCAGATATTCTGTCTTTCCCTCAATCTTGATACCAATCGGCGCACCGGCACTGAAAAACAAGTCCGAAGCACGGCGTTCAATCATGACTTCCAGATAAGGCCGGAGATCCATTTCAGGCGATTGATGCGTTGAATGTACCGACGTCATTTGACCGGTTCAGTTTAGCCCATTGCTACTCGCAAAACAGAATCTCTGCCTGATATGCGCTTTCTCATGCCCGACCAATGTGACCTTTCCGCCAGCACCCGGGCCGCCAAAAGCCAAAGCAGGTGCCAGGTCAGCCACTACGATCAAGACCGAAGAAAACTCATTGTGGCCATCCAGATCGAACAGTATCGTCAATTCGCCCCCTCATAGGCAACAAAACCTGAAAACCGGAAATCGGGAACGCGGTCCTCGTCCTTGCCAGGGTCGGCAAAATTGGTATGAGCACCCTCCACATAACCCAAGGGCATTCCGCACTCCTGATGAAAACCGACCAGTGATTCAACCAACGGGACCAGACCGGGCACACTGTTGCGAAAAACCTCCAATGTTTTGGGATTAAGGGGATCCAGATCAACAAAGGCGGCACCTCCAGTCTGGTTAACTGACCCCAGAATCCTGAGCCCTGACCCCTAGAAAAACTTGGTGCCGGCTGAGAGATGGATGGCTCTTCGCGCCATCGAGCTCGCCTTCGGCTCGGTTCGAACGATTGTTTATTGGTCGGGAGTTCGAATGCGACTCCGATCACCCTGATCCCTGAATCCTGACCCCTGATCCCTAACAGAAAGTGGTGCCGGCTGAGAGATGGCTGCGCGGCCTGGCGGCCGCTTGTCCTTCGGACTGAAGTGCTGCGCACTTCAGCGAGCTCGCCTGCGGCTCGGTTCGAACGATTGTTTATTGGTCGGGAGTTCGAATGCGACTCCGATCACCCTGATCCCTGAATCCTGACCCCTGATCCCTAACAGAAAGT
>SL_3KL_010_SEDDRAFT_10001775_pt1 | contig 19701 bp, 17 predicted proteins | sample SodLakKL_010_SED_2_FD_10381 | JGI IMG/M metagenome (IMG submission 10381) | reverse complement strand
CCCGCCGTGAGGCGACCGCACTCGCCCAACTACCTGGTTGGCACGATCTCCGTGCGGTGCGCCAGGGGCAGGTGGCCCTCGTGGACGGCCACCACTACTTCAACCGACCAGGTCCCAGGATCGAAGATTCCCTGCGGATCCTGACGGAGATCCTTCACCCCCAACTCTGCCCTCCGGAGCCGGAGGGTTGGTGCTGGATGGAGACCGACTGATGAACGGACGATTCCGCCTCGGCGCCCTCGCGGCGTTTGCATTCCTTCCCGCCCTTTCATGGGGTCTTCCCGTCCCGGCCCCGGGATCCCTCCCGGAGCCGCCCATGGCCCACCAGTTGGGCGAGATGCAGCACCGGCAGGCAGACGTCATCCTCCGCGGCGGGCGGGTGCTGGACGGCACCGGAAACCCGTGGGTGTTGGGAGATGTGGCCATCCGCGGAGATCGGATCATCGCCGTCGGCCGCCTGGATGGTTGGGAGGGGGCGGAGGAACTGGACGTTTCCGGCCTGTATGTGGCACCGGGCTTCATCGATGCGCATTCGCACGCCGGGTCGGGGCTGGCCTCGGAAGACCGGAGCCACGCCGAACCACAGTTGGCCCAGGGGGTCACCACCCTCTTCGTGAACCCTGATGGGGGCGGGCCAGTGGATCTATCGGCCCAGCGACGGGAGCTCCTTGAGCACGGTCTCGGGATCAATGTGGCGCAGCTCGTGCCCCACGGCTCCATCCGAGCCCAGGTCATGGGGCTTGAGGATCGGGCGGCGACCCCCGAAGAGATGGATCGGATGCGGGCGCTGGTGAGGGAGGGGATGGAGGCCGGCGCCTTCGGACTCTCCACCGGACCCTTCTATGCGCCGGGAAGCTTCGCCGACACGAGTGAACTGGCTGTTCTTGCGGCGGTGGCGGCGGAGTACGGCGGAATCCACACCTCCCACATCCGGGATGAGGGTGACTACTCCATCGGGCTGGTGGCATCGGTGGATGAGGTCATCCAGGTGGCGAGGGAAACCGGGGTGCGCAGCATCGTAACCCATGTGAAGGCCCTGGGACCCAGGGTGTGGGGGTATTCCGGAGCCGTGATCCGGAGGGTCGAACTGGCCCGGGACGAGGGGCTTGAGATCTTCACCGATCAGTATCCCTACACCGCCTCCGCTACCTCCCTGGCGGCGGCGCTCATCCCGCGCTGGGCCCAGGATGGGGGCGAGGACCGGATGCGGGAGCGTTTCGATGATCCTTCCAGATCAGAGCGCCTCAGGGATGAGGTGTGGGAGAATCTGGACCGTAGGGGCGGAGCGGCCCGGATCCAGTTCCGGAGTCACCGGGAGGACCCTTCCATTGAAGGTCGGACACTGGAAGCGGTAGCGGCCGAGCGGGGGCTGGATCCGGTGGAGATGACTCTAGCGCTCCTCCGGGAGGGAGGTCCTGGAATCGTCTCGTTCAACATGGACGACGCCGACGTCCATGCCTTCATGCGCCAGCCCTGGAATATGATTGCCTCAGACGGTTCCTTCCCCCGCTGGGGTGAGGGGGTTCCCCATCCCCGCTCCTATGGGGCCTTCCCCCGAGTGCTCCGGAAATACGTGGTGGAAGACGGCATCCTCACTCTGGAAGACGCGGTCCGGAAGATGACATCGCTCCCGGCACTGGTGCATCGGATGGAGGATCGGGGAGTGCTGCGTGCCGGAGCAGCCGCCGACATCGTAGTCTTCGACCTGGACCGGGTCGAGGACCGGGCCACCTTCACCGAACCCCATCAGCTTTCCCATGGGATGATCCATGTGTTCGTGAACGGTGGGGCCGCCATCCGGGATGGGGAGTTCACCGGCCAGCGCCTGGGACGTGTCCTCAGGATGGAGGTGCCGCGGGCAGGAAGTTGAGAACGCCGCACCGCCACCAAGCCCTGGAATCCTTCCGGCGGCGAGCCTAGTTTTCAGGTTTTGGCCCCGTCCCGGATCCGAACCAGGAGCGAACCATGAGTTCCGTCCGCCAGTTCATGGACAAGCACTACCGCCACTTCAACGCCAGGGAGGCGGTGGCCGCCGCCCGTGCCTGGGAGGCCCACCTGGAGGCCGGCGGCAAGATGCTGGTCACCCTGGCCGGCGCAATGTCCACCGGCGAGCTGGGCATCATCCTCTCCAGGATGATCCGGGAGGGGAAGGTCCACGCCATTTCCTGCACCGGAGCGAATCTGGAGGAAGATGTCTTCAACCTCCTGGGGCACAACGAGTATGAGGTGATTCCCAATTGGCGTGCCCTCTCCGCCGAAGACGAGGTGGCTCTCTACGAGCGGGGGATGAACCGGGTCACGGACACCTGCATCCCCGAGGACATCATGCGGCACCTGGAGGCCCGCCTGGTGGCTCGCTGGAAGCAGGCCTGTGAGGAGGGTGTCCGGAAGTTTCCCTTCGAGTACCTCTACGACATCCTCCGCTCAGGCGAACTGGACCAGTACTATCAGATAGACCCGGCCAACTCATGGCTCCTGGCGGCTCTGGAGCAGGATATCCCGGTGTATTCCCCCGGCTGGGAAGACTCCACCACCGGGAACATGTTCGCCGCCAACGTTCTGACGGGGGAGCTTCCCCACCATCAGTGTTGCAAGACGGGGACGGAGCAGTTCGCCCACCTGATCCAGTGGTACCTGGCCAACAACGGTGCGGCGGAGGGGAGGCCCTCGGTGGGCTTCTTCCAGATCGGTGGCGGGATCGCCGGGGACTTCGCCATCTGCACCGTCCCCAGCATCATCCAGGACATGCAGCAGGAGGTTCCCTTCTGGGGATACTTCTGCCAGATCACCGACGCCGACGCCTCCTACGGCGGCTACTCCGGTGCGCCCCCCAACGAGAAGATCACCTGGGGCAAACTTGCTGCGGACACTCCGAAGTTCCACATCATGTCCGATGCCAGTATCGTCGCCCCTCTCATCTTTGCCTACGTCCTGGGGGACTGAGCAGGGTCCGGGGAGGCCCGCGCATCCAGCCGACAACGGCATGCTATGGACGCCTCCGCCACCCCGGACGCCTGCGGGTCATCCCTCTGGCTTCGCGCCCTCCAGGATGGCACCGAGTCTCCGGGCCTGAGCGGTGGGGATCTCGTGACGAAGGCCCCCTCTCCCCACCATTCCCCGTCCCAATAGGGTCCCGTCGTGGTGGAGCACCACAGGACCTGGGGGGAGGGTCGGGTCTTCAAGCGCACCTCCCTCCAGGAGGTGGCGCAGCTCTCCGTCAGAGAGTGTCCGGTGACGCGGTCCTGCCCTCGGATCCTCAGGGGTGGGAAGGTGTGACGCCAGCCTCCCAAGAAGGTGATTGGACGGGGTTTCCTTTCCGGAGCCGGCGGCCCGAAACGCTCTGAGGCCCAGGGATACCACGCGCCAACCGCCGTGATCTCGCCACCTCTCCACCGGCCATTCCCCGGCGGTCTGGACCCAGATGTTGTCCTTTCGAACCATCCAGCCGAATGCCTCCAGTGCCTTGGGGGAGATCCCGTACTCCTCCGTGAGAAGCCTTACTGCTCCCTCGATACGCGCGGTGGCCGCCACTTGGTCCTCATCGGGGAAGGCGGGGGGAACCGGTGACCACGCAGACTCGGTTCTACCCGTGTCTTCCTGCCGAGATGGGTGGGCCGGCTCGGAGGTCGGTCGGGGCCCGGGAGTGGAGGATGACACCGGGTGGACTCGGGACCCCGATACCTTCCGGAAGCGGGCCATGAACAGCCCCCCCGAATCCAGGTGGTGAGGGTAGACTCGCCACGTCTTGGCCAGTTCGGGCGACAACTCCACGCCGTCCCAGCGGGTCAACCCGGGCTGGTGGGGGAGATTCAGGTCGATCTCTTCCAGGATGACCGGGCACGAGTCGAGAATGCGCTGCACCACCAACTCGTTCTCTTCCGGTGCGAAGGTACAGGTAGAGTAGACGACGGAGCCACCCGGGCGGGTCAGTTCGATCCCACGGCGCAGTAGCGCATCCTGGAGTCCGGTGACGTAGACCTGGAATTCCCGGGTGCGATCCGGGAGCCGCCCACCCTGCTTCCGGTAGTTCCCTTCAGCGGAGCAGGGAGCGTCCACCAGCACCGCGTCGAAGAGGGCGCCGCCCGGAAGCTCCCTCCCGTCGGCGGCCACCACCAGCACGTTGGTGCATCCCAGACGGAAGATATTGCTCATGAGCCCCCGCAGGCGCTTCTCCTTGGGGTCCACTGCGACGAGGGGACCACGTTCACCCATGAGTTCCGCAAGATGGGCCGTCTTCCCCCCTGGGGCGGCGCAGAGGTCCAGGACCCGGTCTCCCGGGCGGGGTGCCAGGGCCAGGGAAGGGAGAGCCATGACGGATTGCTGGATGTGGACGAGTCCGGTCCAGTGCTCCAGGGTCTGGGCCACCGAATGGGGGCCTGTCTCCACCTGGAGGTAGTCGGCAAGCCCCGGCACAGGCGTTAACCTGAAGCCCTGCCGCTCCAACCGCAGAGTCACATCGGCGGGATCTGTGAGCGTCCGGCGAATCCGCAGGGAGGTGGGTTCCGGCGCATGGTTGGCTTGGAGAAAGGCTTGCCAGTCGTCCACTACCTCCCGGTATCGGAAGAGGCGTCGAGCGGATGGGGGGTGGCTCATGGGTGTCCAGTGGGACATGGATTTGGGGGAAAAGGAAGAGGGGCGACCGGGAGAACCCGGCCGCCCCTTCACCCGCCTCCTTACAGAGGCGTAATCAGCCTTCGACCTCAGGCGGCTTGGCCACCTCGGTGGGGATGAGAAGGACGGTGGCGTTGGCTCGGCGAACCACCTGCCTGCTCTCACTCCCCATGACGATCTCAGGGAGCACCCCGCGCCCATGTGTCCCCATGACCACCATGTTGTGCCGGGACTTTCCTCCCTCGGAGAAGATCTCTTCATGAGGAGTCCCCAGCCGCACCTTGCAGGAGATCTCCGCGTTCCCCGTTGGATCCATCTCCGCCGCAAGCTTCTCCAACTGAGCCATGGCTTCTTGGCGACCGTCCTGAGCCTCCACCGGGAGTACGTGAAGGAGGGTGAAGCTTCGGACGCCACGTGCAGCCAGAGCCTGGAGCCAGGGCAGAGACCGCTGCGCCGTGGTGGAGAAGTCCGTCGGGTGGACCACCCGGTCCGGCAGACCCTGCCTTCTAGCCTTGAGAGCCGCCTCGGCGTCCTGGCCCGCCGTTGCCTGGATCCGCTTCAGCATGATGGGGCGGTTGGCGCGTCGTACCAACTCCCACGCCACACTCCCAACGAAGGCCTCCCGGATCCGGGTGTGGCTCCGGGAGCCCACCACGATCACATCGGGGTCCTTGGCATCTGCCACCTTGATGAGCTCACTGGCAGGACTTCCGTTGGGGACCTCGACAGTCACCTTCAGGTCATCCTCCCTCAGCCTGTCCGCCAACTCGTTCAGGCGTTCCCTCAACTCTCCGATCTCCCGGAGCGAGTTGGAGACCGGTTCCCGGATCGGTCGGGCCACGTGGGCGAGAATGATCTCTCGGGTTCCAAACTCCCGGAGGCCCGGAAGCGTTGAGACCAGGGCCTCCGTTGCCGGGGAGAGGTCCATGGCCACCAGAACGCGCTCGAACATGAAGTTACCTCGATGATGAAGGCGGATGGGGTGAACTTGTGGGGATAAGGGGCATGGATAGCTTAGGCGGATGATCGGTGCCGGTTCCAAAAGCGACTTTGATGACGAACACCCTTCTGCCAGTTCCGTGCCTGAAGACGAACCCCCACGCGATTGGCCATAATGGCTGTCCGAGTAGGGATCCTCAAGGCGTTACAGGATATTCCGACGAGCGCATTATCGCAAACCGTCCCCGGGCAGGACAGAATGTCCCGTCGGGTGAGCGCTGGTCCGCCACTCTGCAGAATTCGCCTTGGAACGCGGGGTGACGTGGGGAAACCGAGTCTCTATACTTGGCCGCAGGTTCCCCGCAGCGGAGTTGGACCCATCCCCACGAACCCGGTACACTCCATGAGTTCGCAACCCTCCAAGGTGGCGCGTTTACTGGATCTCCTGGCGTTTCTGTCCACCCGCCGCTTTCCCGTCTCCGGGGCCGAGCTTCTATCGCAACTCCCGGGCTACAGGGACTCCTGGGTCGACGGCACGCCGTTGGACAGGGACTCGGTTCGCAGGAAGTTCGAGCGGGACAAGAGGGAACTCCGGAGCTTGGGCGTTCCCCTGAAGGTGGAGACGAAAGACGCGAGTGAGGAGTCCCTCTACTCTCTCCGGGACCGGGATTTCTACCTGCCGGTACTGGAAATCGTGGAGGGAACCGAGGCTGTGTCTACGCAGCGGACTTCATCCATCTGGTTCTCTCCTGCTGATCTGCGCATGGTGGTGGACGGCCTCAGGAGCGTCGTGGAGCTTCCGGGGTTTCCCCTTCGTCGTGAAGCCCGAGCCGCTCTCCGGAAGTTGACGTTCGATCTGGCGGAGGCGACCGGGGACGATGAGTACCGCGTTGTGCACCTGCCTCCCTTCGACCCACACCATGTCCGGGAGACGCTGGAGGAGATCACCGCGTCACTGGAAGAGCGGCGTCCGCTGGGTTTCGAGTACTACACCATCGGCGCCGATCGCCGGGAGGAGCGGTCCGTCCACCCGCGAGGTCTGCTTTACCAGGGGTCCCGGTGGTATCTGGTGGCATGGGATCCGTCGCGTGGGGCGGAGCGTCTCTTTCGGGTTGACCGGATGTCCCAGGTGCACCGGGATGGATCCTCGCCGGTTCCGGCTTTCGAGATCCCGGCGGACTACTCCATGGACCATCTTCGGCGGAGAGACCCTTGGGAACTGGGAGAGGCCGAGGTGGAAGAGGTGGATGTGCTGTTCCGCGCGCCCCTCTCCCTGCTGGCGGAGCGGAACCGGTGGGGTGAGCCTGTGGAATCCGGCGAGGGGTACGAGACGGCTTCCCGAGACAACCTGCCCGGGGTGCTCTCCGAGGGTGCCGGTGCCAGAGCGTTCGCTCTGCGGCGCTTCCAGGTGCGGAGCCCAGGTCCCTTCCTGCGCTGGATCCTGAGTCATGGAGGGCGTGCTCGTATCGTGGCCCCTAGATCTCTCACCGAGGCGGCTGAGGCCATGCGGCAACGGGTTCTCGAGGTGCACCGGTGAGCCGCGGGGCCGAGGGCGCCCGGACGCGACTGGAACGCCTGCTCTACCTGATCCCGGCGGCGCAACGACCGGAGGGCGTCCGGATCTCCGAACTCTGCCGGATCCTGGAGGTGGCACCGCGAACCCTGCAGCGTGACATACAGCTTCTGACGGAGCGTGAGATGAATCTCACGGCCGGAACCCCGGGGTCGCTTCAGGTGGAGTGGCAGCCGGGGCAGGATCGGCTCCGGATCTGGACCCCCGGCCCATTCCGCCGGCCACCCAGGCTGTCCCGGGCGGAGGCGGCGGCCGTCGTGCTGGGCATACGAAGTCGTGCTGCAGCGCCCGGGGAGTTGGACGAGGAGAGATTCCACCGGGTTCTGGAGCGAATCCATGGCATCCTCATGGAGTCTGCCCCGGAGTCGGCGGAGCCGCCCCCGGTCTTCGATGCCTCCCTTTCCGAGCCGGATGTGGAGTTCCGGGATCTGGCCCTGGATGCCATGGCCCAGGGTCGGGCCCTAGATCTGGATTACCTCAAGCCTGAAGCCGAGGCACCCGAGTACCGCCGGCTGGCGCCCTACGCCACCGTTCATGCGGAGGGATCGTGGTATCTCCTGGGACGGGACCCGGACGCGGACGGGATGCGAGCCTTCCGTATGGACAGAATCCTTCGGATCGCGATTACCGACGAGCGGTTTCAGGTCCCCGAGGATTTCGACCCCCAGGATTACGCCCGCGAGGCCCGTCTCTTCTTCCAGGGTCCGGATGAGGCGCCTCCCGAGCCTGTTGGGGTGGTCTACTCACCCAGGATCGCTCGTTGGATCGAGGAGAGGTACCCGGGGGAGAGCCTCGCCGACGGTAGCTACCGGGTGGTGCACCCGGTGGTGAACCGGGATTGGTTGATCCGCCACGTCCTGGGATATGGTGGGGAAGCGCGGGCGGAGGGGGAGGCGGCGAAGTGGATCCGGGAGGCCCTCCAAGCGTGAACTTGCCAGAAGACCATGGGCACCGTCCATTGGGACCTTGATCCCCGACTTCTTACGTTTCCCCCTGGAGCCCGGAGTTTGTGATGCGTCCACGCCGCCCCACCGTAATCACGGCATTCTCCCTCCTCTTTGTGATCCCTGCTCTTCTGGGTTGCGAGCCCTCCGCTGAAGCAAATTCACCCCCGGCTCTTGGAGGCGGTGACGGGGAAGGGACCATGCGGATTGCCGTGGCAAGGTTCTCCCACGAAACCTGCACCTTCTGCCCTGGCGAAGATCCTGGGATCGAGGACTGGACTCGGATGGGACCGCCCCTGACCGGTGACGAGCTCCTCGATACCGGGGGGTACGTCGGTGGATTCGTGGACCAGGCCCGGGAATTCGGTGACGTGGAACTCGTAGGGCTGACCTCACCCCGGGGCGTCTTCGGTGGTACCTCCCGGACCTGGAACCAGGAGGAGGTTTTCGATCACTTCGTAGGCCAGATGCTGGAGGAGTTGGAGGCGGCACTTCCCGTGGACGGGGTCTTCCTCTCTGTGCATGGAGCCATGGCGGTTCGGAACATTCCCAGGCCGGAGGCGGAGATGGCTCGCCGCTTCCGAGAGGTGGTGGGGCCCGACGTGCCCATCGTGGCCACCTTCGACCTCCACGGGAATGAGGACGGAGAGTTTCTCCGGTGGGCCGACGGCTCCTTCGTCACCAAGCGCTTCCCCCACTATGACGCTTGGCTCCAGGGAGAGCGAGCCGCCCGCTACATCCGGTCCGTGATCCGGGGAACGTACCGCCCCACCACGGCGGTGCGGCGCCCTCCCATCCTCACCGCCACCGTCCTGCAGTGGACCGGGCAGTCTCCGCTCATGGATGTGATGGAGCGGGCGCGACGCTGGGAAGACCGGGAGCCGGGCGCGGTGGTCAATGTGTTCCTGGGGTTCCCCTGGTCGGATGTGCCGAACCTGGGCACCTCCATCCACGTCATGACCAACGATGATCAGGAGTTGGCCGACGCCATTGCCGACGACATGGCGGAATTCATCTGGCGGGTCCGCTCGGATTGGGCCACAGGGGAGTTCCCTCTGCCGGCGGAGGCGGTGGCCATGGCGGAAGAGGCCATCCGGACCGGCGCGACTCCGGTGGTGCTGGCGGATTACTGGGATCGTCCGGGAGACGCTACCTGGACCCTGCGGGAGTTGGTGGACCGGAATGTACCCCGGGTGCTCTACTCCGCCCTGACCGACGAGCCGGCCCTGGACTGGATCTGGGAAGAGGATCTCCAGCCTGGCGACCCCTTCGATCGAGAGGTTGGTGGATACACGGGAGAACAGGCGGGGGAGCCGGTCCGCATCCAGGGTGAGCTGATCTGGAGGGGCCAGCGCTTCGGCTACGACCGGGTGGCGGCCATCGCCCACGGATATGGGAGCGTTCTCATCCTGGCTCCGGCCTATCAGCAGAATACGGCTCCCGGTCAGATGCGTTTCGGACCCATCGAACCCGATGACTTCGATGTGTTCGTCCTCAAGACCCGGGTGCACTTCCGGCGAGGCTTCGATGAGACGGGTTATGCGCCCACCATCATCATCGTGGACGGCCCCGGGGATTGGTTCGGGACCACTCGGCTGGAGGCGCTGGACTACCGGAATACCCGAGCCTCGGATTTCTACCCATTCGGCAACCCCCGGGATTGGCGTGACGAGGCCCCGGATCGCTGGACTGGGTCCTGATTCCCGCCGGGTCCGACAAGGGGTGTAGGTGCAGGCGAGGTGCCCACACGGGGGGCTGAGGGACCTGTTCCATCGATGGAGCAGTTTCCCCGGACCCTCCAACAAGTTTCCTGAGCAGGAAGGAGGTTCGAGAGTGGTGAATTCAAAGGGGGGAGTCCTGTTTACCGGTGCATTGGCCCTTGCCGCCCTGGCCGGATGCGATCCGGCGGGGGAGTCCAATGGTGCGGCCGGCTCGGAAACGGCGGGTGCCGTCGGGGAGGCGGATGTGCATGCCGCCTTCCTGGCCAACCTGTCGGTCCACTGCGGCGAGTCCTTTCCCGGAGTGGTGAATGCGGCGCCCGATGGAGATCCGTACTTCTCCCCCGGGCTCGAACTCACCCTCACCTTCCGGGAGTGTTCTGAGGAAGAGGTCCGGGTACCGGTCTACGCAGGGGACAATGCGTCCCGTACGTGGATCTTCACCCGCACGGGGGAAGGGGTGGATCTGCGCCACGACCACCGCTACCCGGATGGGACGCCGGAGCCCAACACCTTCTACGGGTCCTTCGTGGCTGCCCCACCGGTGGCCGTGGAGGCGCCCTCAGCCAATGCCCACGAGTTCAAGCGGGTCCGTGACGATGGCCTGGTGACCGGTTGGCGGGTGGAGATCATCCCGGGCGAGCGGTACACGTACGGCACCCAGCGCGACGGGGAGTGGCGGCACCGGTTCGACTTCGATCTGACGGAGCCGGTCCAGTGGGATCTGGAGCCCTGGGGGCACCCGTCCCTGGGCGAGGTGGCCTCGCTGGCCCCGGCTCAGGAGGAGTTCTGGGCGAATCTCGCCGCCCACTGTGGACAGGCCTTCGAGGGACGCCTGGTGGAGCGGCCGGATCCGGACCAGATCTTCGAGGGGGACGAGGTCATGACCGTGCACTTCCGGGGGTGTGGGGAGAACCGACTCGCACTTCCCTTCCATGTGGATGACAACCGGTCCAGAACCTGGCTCCTGACACGCACCACCGCGGGGATCGATCTGCGCCACGACCATCGTCACGAGGACGGATCGCCGGAGCCCAGCACCTGGTACGGCGCCCATACCCCTGGTACCGGCACGGCCAACCGCCAGGAGTTCATCCGGGCCGGAGACGGGGAGGTCCCCTCGGGATGGGCCATTGAGATCGTACCGGGAGAGCGCTACACCTACGGCACGATCCGGGATGGCCAGTGGAACTACCGGATCGACTTCGACCTAACCACTCCGGTGTCGGAGCCGCTGGCTCCCTGGGGCCACGAAGGGTCCACCGCGGCTCGCTGAGGTGGCCGGGGGCGGGGCGGTGTCCGGATCCGCCTTGCCCCCAACAGCCTCTGGACCCGAGACTCCTAAGCGGTTCCAACTCCTCGCAGCCGGCCGGCCCGAGGCGTACGATCAGCCCTCGAACACCTTCCGCTGGGCTTCGGCTTCCTCCTGGATCTTCCCGCACATCATGTCGCAGAGGGCATTCACCCGCTCATCGGAGAGGCTGTAGTGGACGTAGAGACCCTCCTTGCGCCGCTCCACGAAGCCGTTCTGGTGCAGGAGCTGGAGATGCTTGGACACATTGGCCGGGTGGAGTCCGGTTCGCTCAGCCAGTTCCCCCACGGTGGATTCGCCTCGCCGGAGCGTGTCCAGGATACAGAGCCTGGCCGGTTCCGAGAGGGCCTTGAAGCGATCTGCCACCATCTCGAGGAGTTGGGGCGGCATGGGATTGTCACTGATGGCCATGGTGCGTCCTTGCCCGGACGGATGAGACCGGGACCCGGAGGCTGAGCCACCGTCCCGCCGAGGCGGTGGGGCCGTCCGGAGCCCTTCCGCCGCTGGCACCAAAGATGACAGAGGTAGAGGGCGGAGTCCAATGCCTGGTATCCATGGACCTGGCGATGGGTTCGCTCCCGTGGGCCGGCCGGTGTAGATCGGGTGCCTTTTTTGGTTCTTCGGGGTTACTATAAATGGCTACGCTCCGGACGCTTTTTGGCTCCGAGTCCACCTCCCCCGGCCCGCGCCGCGCCTGTTAGTCATATGGATATTCGAAACATCGCCATCATCGCCCACGTGGACCACGGCAAGACCACTCTGGTGGACAAGATGCTCCGCCAAGCCGGGGTCTTCCGGGACAACCAGGAGGTCCAGGAGCGGATCATGGACTCCAATCCCCTTGAGCGGGAGCGGGGGATCACCATCCTGTCCAAGAATACGGCGGTTCGGTGGGGCGACGTGAAGATCAACATCGTCGATACTCCGGGACACGCTGACTTCGGTGGCGAGGTAGAGCGAATTCTCCGGATGGTCGACGGCGTTCTCCTGTTGGTGGACGCCGTTGAGGGGCCCATGCCCCAGACCCGGTTCGTCACCCGGAAGGCGCTGGAGCTGGGCCACATGCCAGTGGTGGTCATCAACAAGGTGGACCGGGACGCCAGTCGTCCCCAGGAGGTCTACGATGAGGTTCTGGAGCTCTTCATGGAGCTTGAGGCCTCGGACCGGCAGCTTGACGCCCCCTTCCTGTATGCCTCGGGGCTGGACGGGTGGGCGGCGACAGAGCCGGGGGTGAGGGGTGATTCGCTGGGTCCCCTGTTCGACGCTATTCTGGAGTACGTTCCCGCTCCCACTGCAGATGCTGCCGGCCCGTTCCAGATGCTGGTCTCCACCCTGGATCACTCCAGCTATGTGGGGCGGATTGCCATCGGTCGGGTGGAGCGGGGGCGCGTCGCCAAGGGCGATTCCGTCGCGCTCCTCCCCTTCGGCGAGCCGGGACCGGTGGCGGAGGCGGAGAGCCGTCGGGCCCGGGTGACCAAGCTCTTTTCCTTCCAGGGGCTCGAGCGGGTTGAGGTCAACGAGGTCGAAGCCGGGGACATTGTGGCCCTCTCCGGGATCGAGGAGGTGGAGATCGGCCAGACCCTCACCGATCCCCTGCACCGGGAGCGACTTCGGGGGATCCAGGTGGAAGAGCCCACCCTTTCGGTGGATTTCACCGTGAACAACTCCCCCTTTGCCGGGCAGGTGGGGAAGTTCGTCACAACCCGCCAGCTCCGAGACCGCCTCATGCGGGAGTTGGAGCGGAATGTGGCACTCCGGGTTGAGGACACCGACCAGACCGACACCTTTTCGGTATCGGGGCGGGGCGAACTCCACCTCTCCATCCTCATGGAGACCATGCGCCGAGAGGGATACGAGTTCCAGGTGTCGCGGCCCCGGGTGATCGAGAAGCGGGGGCCGGACGGCACCCGCTTGGAGCCCTACGAGGAGGTACTCATCGATGTCCCTGATGATATGGTCGGGACCGTGATGGAGCGCCTCGGGCCCCGGCGGGGAGAGATGCGAGACATGCGGGCCACCGGCACCGGCACCACCCGCCTTGTATTCCGTATCCCGGCCCGGGGACTCTTCGGGTACCGTTCCGAATTCCTCACCGACACCCGTGGGGAGGGGGTTCTGAACCACCACTTCCTGGAGTATGCCCCCCACGCGGGCCCGATCCAGGGCCGCAGGAAGGGGGTGCTGGTGGCGGACCGGGAGACGGAGGCACTGGCCTATGCCCTGTTCAACCTACAGGAACGGGGTAGCATGTTCATCGGTCCGGCAGCCCGGGTCTACACCGGGATGATCGTGGGGGAGCACGTGCGCCCCGGCGATCTGGATGTGAATGTGGGGAAGGGGAAGAAGCTCACCAACATGCGGGCCGCCGGCTCCGACGACAACATCCGTCTGGAGCCGCCCCGGGTCCTGACGTTGGAGCTGGCCCTCGAATTCATCGACGATGACGAGCTCATTGAGGTGACCCCGGACGCTATCCGTCTCCGAAAGAAGGAGTTGGACGCCAATCGCCGGAAGAAGGCACAGAAGGCCCAGGCCGCCGCCGGTTGAGGTCGCCTCCTGGCCCGGATTCGTTGCGAACAGATGGAGTTGATTGACCATGATGACCGCTGAGCGATATGCCGCCGCCCCCACCTTCCCCCAATATCTCCGGGAGGTGAAGGCGAACAGGGACCTCTGGCACGGTCTCTTCGAGCGCGCCGCGCTCCCTATGGATCTTCTGGAGCAGGTCCGGACCGTGGAGGGAAGTTGGAAGCTGGCGGTGCTTACGGAAGACTGGTGCGGCGACGCGGTGAACTCACTGGTCTGGGTGGCTAGGTTGGCGGAGATGATGCCGGAGGTGGAACTCCGCGTCTTCTCCCGGGACGGGAATCCGGATCTCATGGACGCCCATCTCACCGATGGGACGGCTCGGTCCATTCCGGTGGTCATTGCCTATACCGACGACTTCCGGGAGGTGGGCTGGTGGGGTCCCCGTCCCACCGAACTCCAGCGGTGGGTCAAGGAGGAGGGTCTCAAGCTCCCGGTGGACGAGCGCTACCTGGAGGTCCGGCGCTGGTACGCCCGGGACCGGGGCCGAAGCACCGTGGAGGAGATCCTCTCGCTCCTGGGGACACCCGCGGGAGCGGGTCGGCGCTGACAGGGCGAGCCCACCATGCATGACTGGTGGTGGGTCAGGGGATCCGGCCGGCTTCCCTGAGAAGGCGAACCACCTCGGTGATGGGGATTCCCTCCGCCGTGCTACCTCCGACGCCCTGGACGGTTTCGGCCTTCAGGACCGAATTGAGGACCGCCTCCTCTGTGGCCTCCACCACCGCCTGGAATAGGGGTGAGGTGGCAGAATTGGCCAGGTCCGCCACCGTGGGAAGCGCCTCTCCCGGGGTTCGCCGTACCTCCGGGGCCGTGGAGAAGGCCACGATGTAGTCTCCGGAGCCGTTTCCGGCGAAGGATCCGGTCCGAGCGAGCCCCATCATGGCCCTTGACGCAAGGCGTTCCAGATTCCGGTCCGAGAGGGGGGCGTCGGTGGCGATGACGATCATGATGGACCCGTCACCCTCGTCGGCCTCCACATCGCCCCGGAATGAGTAGCGACCCAGCGCTTCTCCAACCCGTACTCCGTCCACGGTGAGGAGCCCTCCGAAGTTGGACTGAACCAGGACTCCCACCCGGTAGCCCCCGAGGGACTCGGGAAGGACCCGGGAAGATGTGCCGATCCCCCCCTTCCATCCGAAGGCCCGGGTTCCCGTGCCGGCCCCCACCGACCCTTCCTCCACCGCACCGGTGGTGGCCCCCTCCAGCGCCGCAACCACGTGCTCAGCGCGGATGGGGCGCGCCCGGATATCATTCAGTCCTCCGTCGTTGGTTTCGCCCACCAGAGGGTTGATGGAGCGAACCCCCTCCATCCCGGGACGGGCCAGGAGCCACTCTACCATGGCGTCGGCGGCCTGCCACACGCAGAGGGTACAGGTGAGGAGGATGGGAGTCTCCAGCTCTCCAAGCTCCCGGACCTGGGTCACCCCCACCAGCTTCCCGAACCCGTTGCCCACATGGATGGCGGCGGGGACGCGTTCCCGGAAGAGGTCGCCGGAGTGGGGAAGGATGGCTGTGACTCCAGTGCGGACCGAGTCCCCTTCGACCACGGTGGTCTGTCCCACCAGCACGCCCTCCACATCCGTGATGGCGTTGGCCTCACCGGGCGAGAAGATGCCGATGGAGAGGCCCAGGTCCCGGGCGCGGGGGCGATCCTCGCCGCTCATCTCCGCCATCTGTACCTCTGTCTGGGCCTGGGCGTGGAGGTGGGGTGCGTCCAGAACGACCGTGCCTCCCATGATGAGGAGAGGAAGGAGGGCCACCACGAGGGGACCGCGAACGAGGCCGGAGACGATGGGGACCCGGAGAATGGGGAGGGGGGTGGCCCCTCGGGCGCTCTGGTCAAGGTCCACGGTCCGTTGGTAGGTGGCTTCTGTGCGCATGGATCGGGAGGCTCCGGATCTGGATTGGGGTTCCCGGGGCGTTCCATGGCCAACCGCGGCCCTCAGCCCCGGGGGAGGGTATCGATAAGCATGAACCCCAGGAGCACGGGCTGGTAGCCCAGGGATCCCAGGAAGACCTTCCTCAGGGCGACCCTCTCCATGGTCCGTGCGGCCTGGAGTGTCCAGACCAGCAGAATGGCGCCCAGCACCAGAGCTCCGGTGAAGTAGATCCACCCGGTGAGCTGGATGAGGGTGGGCACCAGGCTCACAGGAAGAAGGGCAGCCGTGTAGAGCACCATCTGGCGGGCGATGATTCGCCCGTCGCGGTCGGCCGGCGGCGTCAGGTAGAAACCGGCCCGGGCGTAGTCTTCCCGAAGGAGCCATGCCAGGGCCAGAACGTGGGGGAGCTGCCAGAGAAAGGCGATGGCGAAGAGCACGAGACCGCCCAGGGTAACGGTCCCGGTTGCAGCGCTCCACCCGATGAGAGCGGGCATGGCGCCTGGAATCGCTCCCACCAGCGTCGCCGAGTAGGAGCGTGATTTGAGCGGGGTATACGCTAGGTTGTAAGCCGCCGCCGAAAAGAGGGTCAGCGCCGCCGGGAGCCAGCCTAGCGTTCCCAGTAGGTATCCCGTTCCCAGGATCAGGAGGAGGCCCCCGAAGAGCAGGGCTTCCGTGGGGGAGACGCGTCCGGAAGGGATGGGTCGACGCCGGGTCCGGAACATGAGGCGGTCCAGATCCCGCTCCAGATACTGATTGAGGGCCAGAGCTCCCCCGGTGGCCAGCACTGTTCCCAGAAGGGTGTGGAGCACCGGAAGCAGCGCCGCCTCCCCCCCTGCGGCCACGAAGTAGGAGACCCCCGCCGTCATCATGACGAAGCCGGCGATCCCGGGCTTGGTCAGTTCATAGAATGCCCGGACGCGACCACTCTCCGACACCACCGAAGTGGCTGTGCTGTCGGCGCCCGGGGAGGGCGCTTCGGTGGGGGAGGCGTCAGCGGATGCCATGACCGAGGGGGTTCTGGGAGGGGGGGTCGGGGCGGCGCCGGGGGTTGCCCGGCTCACCCGAAGGCGGGGCGGGACAGCTCCGGGGCCTGGGAAAGTTCGTGGGAGGTGGGAGGGGGCGCAAGCGGTGCGATCCTGGCAGGAATTCTTCCTTGCGCCAACAGGAATTGGTCTTACTTTCGGGGGGGAACCCGGTTCCGGAGTCGGTCCCGACCATCCCTGATCGGGGGGCGGATCCTGCGTGATCAAAGTTCCCCGAGTCTTCCATCCTGACCCGACCTCCCATCCCATGGCCTCTTCGTCCAGCCCCAACGGTTCCTCGTTTTCCCCCCTGGGGTTTGCCCTTGTGCTCACCGTCTTCTTCGTCGCCGGATCGGCCATGAGCCTGCTGATCTGGGGCACCCTCAGCGACTTCATGGCGGGGCGCCCGGTTGAGGGAGGCCTCTTCCTCCTGGCCCTTGCTGTGCTGGGCGTCTTCGTTGGTTTTGCCTGGCTGATGGCCCGGTATCTCCAGAGCCGCCTGCCCTGGGAGTGAGACGTCCCACTCCCTCCACGATTCCCCATCAGAGTGCGTATTCATGACCCCCGAGTCTTCCACCGGAAGCCAGCCGCAGGGGGAGCAGGACGAGACGCTCCCTCCGCCCACCGGCACCCTCTTCCTCCTCATGCTCTACATCATGGCCATGGCCGGGATGTGGCTTTCCATCTACTTCGAGTTCATCGGGAGGTAATGGGATGAACGTCAAGAAAGTGGAGATGGTGTTCCTCTCCCTCTGCGCCTCCATGCTCCTGGTCTTCCTCCTGGCGCTCTTCTATTCGGCCTATGGGATGGGGATGCACCTGCCCGGGGTGGAGGCAACGGTGGATCCCCGCGAGGTAAGGCAAACCGCCCCCTTCGACGAACCGGGGCTCCGGGAGGTGGGTGAGGGACAGTATGAGGCGGTCTTCCTGGGGTTTGCCTGGGGATTCCAGCCCCGGGAGATCACGGTGCCGGCAGGCTCGGAGGTGACCTTCATCGCCACGGCCACCGATGTGATCCACGGATTCCATGTGGAGGGGACTCGCGTGAACTTCATGCTCATTCCCGGCCAGGTGGCCCGCCAGAGCTACACGTTCCGGGAACCTGGGGAACACCTCATCATCTGTCATGAATTCTGTGGTGCCGGACACCATCTCATGTATGCCAGGGTGATCGTCGAATGAATACCTCAACCTTCAATGCTCCTGTGGTGGAGAGCCCCGACGGGTTCCACCTGGGCGACGGTCACCGTCGTGTCATCGCCTGGATGATCTACCTGGGGTTCGCGGCCCTGGCCATCGGGATCATCAACGGTCTCGGTCAGGCGCTCAACTACGCCCGCATCGACATCCTCCAGTACTTCCCGGGGATGCGCGACTACTACCAGGGGCTGACGGTCCACGGGGTGGTGAACGCCATCGTCTTCACCTTCGCCTTCACCAACGGCTTCCTGGCCCTCACTACGTCCCGGGCGCTGGCCAGGCAGCTCCCCCTAGCGGCGCTGTGGGTGGTGTTTGGCCTCATGGTGGCGGGGTTCGCGCTGGCGGGGTTCTCCATCGGCACGGGACGGGCCTCTGTCCTGTACACCTTCTACTCCCCATTGCAGGCCCACTGGAGCTTCTACCTGGGGCTCGTACTCCTGGTCGTCAGCACCTGGGTGACGGCGGGGATCCTCTTTGTCGCCCTGGCGGGGTGGCGGAGGGAGAATCCCGGCAAGCGGATTCCCCTCATGGCCTACATCTCGGTGGCTACGTACGGGATGTGGGTGTTGGCGTCTCTGGGAATCGCCGTTTCGGTAGTGGGCATCCTCCTACCCTGGTCACTGGGCCTGGTGGCCACGGTGGACCCCCTCCTGACCCGGACCCTCTTCTGGTTCAGCGGCCACCCCATCGTGTACTTCTGGCTCCTGCCGGCCTACGTGTCCTGGTACGTGATGGTCCCCCGGCATGCCGGAGGCAAGCTCTTCAGCGACCCCCTAACGCGGGTCGTGTTCATCATGTTCCTCCTCCTCTCCATCCCCACCGGCTTTCACCATCAGTACACGGATCCGGGGATCAGTGGTGGGATGAAGGCCATCCACGCCGGTCTGACCTTCGGCGTCTTCTTCCCTTCTCTGGTCACGGCCTTCTCGGTCATGTACGCCCTGGAGATCGGAGGGCGTCGCCGGGGCGGCTCCGGCCTCGTGAACTGGTTCGCTCGGCTGGACTGGAAGAACCCGGCGCTGGTGGCACAGCTACTGGCCATGCTCAGCTTCACCCTGGGCGGAGCCACCGGTCTCATCAACGCCTCCTACAATCTGAACCAGGCCATCCACAACACGGCCTGGGTGCCGGGTCACTTCCACATGACGGTGGGCTCGGCGGTCACCATGTCCTTCTTCGGTATCGCGTACTGGCTGATTCCGTATCTGACCCGAAGGGAGCTGGTGGGGAAGGGGATGGCGCTGCTGTCATCGTGGGTGTACTTCATCGGGGTCCTGGTGATGGCCAGGGGGCTCATCTCCGGTGGTCTCGATGGAATGCCGCGGCGCACGCTCATCATGGAAGCTCCGTACACCAAGGAAGGATGGGAGCTGGCGGGCCTTCTCACCGGGCTGGGCGGGACCCTCATGTTCATCGGCGGGGTTCTCTTTTTCGCCGTGTTGGCGGGAACGGTGCTCTTTGGAAAGAAGACGGAAGGGGAGCCGGACATCCCCTTCACCGTCACGCATGAGGCGCCGGCGGAGACTGGCTGGGAGGTGAAGCTGGACCGGTTCCGCTACTGGATCATCGCGGCGGTGGTCCTGGTCCTCATCGCCTACGGACCCTTCTTCGCATCGTACCTGCCGGGGGCCTTCACTTCGCCGCCTTATCGGTTCTTCTGATCCTCGGTTTCCGCTCCTCGTCGGAGTGGGAAACCATCCGGGGTCCCGGATCGTATTAGAAGGCCGGGGGGTGGAGTTTCCACCCCCCGGATTCCTTCAAGCAGTGAGGTGAGATGGCAGGGGAGCCCATCGGGGGGCGACGGGGCGACGGTACAGAGCCCCCCCCCGGGAACGCCCTCCAGGAGCGCCCTGACCTTGGGGAGCGCCGGAAGGGGGAGAGGCGGGTCTGGTTCCGAGCCGGGGCTGCCTCTC
>SL_3KL_010_SEDDRAFT_10001774_pt1 | contig 19702 bp, 18 predicted proteins | sample SodLakKL_010_SED_2_FD_10381 | JGI IMG/M metagenome (IMG submission 10381) | reverse complement strand
TCATCACCCGCCCTGCACCATGGCAAGAGGATCCAAATGAACGCAGCATACTGGTTTCGGTGCCAGTTAAAACCCAAGAGCCCGTCCCCATCGACCCTGGCACCAAAACTGGCTGACCAATTTCCTGGTATTCTTCCGGCAAGTCTTCAGAACCAGGCCCAAAGGCACGTGTGGCTCCCTTTCGGTGTACACAAACTGTTTTTTTCTCACCCTGGACAAGATGTTCTTCAATCTTGCCAATATTATGTGCAATATCATAAACTTGTTTCAGGCGCCAGTAATCGACCTTCCCAGCTAAAACACTTTCAAAAGCCTGGCGTACTTTAGCTGCTAATAATTGTCGATTTAGGAAAGCATAATTCGCTCCACACCGCATCGCCCCCAAATAATCTTGTCCTTCTTCTGATGAAATTGGAGCACAAACAAGTTGTTTATCCGGCAGTTTGATGCCGTATTTGTTTACCGCCCCTTGAAGCCGGCGTACATAATCGGTACAAATTTGGTGCCCAAACCCACGGGATCCTGTGTGAATTTGTACAGCTAATTCTCCACGATAAAGCCCCAAAACCCTCGCTGCATGTTCATCAAAAATGTCTGTGATAATGTCCACCTCAATGAAATGATTGCCACCACCTAAAGTGCCTAATTGGGTTCTACCTCGCTCTAAAGCCCGCTGACTGACCTTGCTAGGATCCGCCCCAGCTAAACAGCCCTTGTCCTCAGTACGCTCGATATCCTCTTCTGAAGCAGAACCTCTAGCGATTGCCCATCTGGAACCCTTAATGCACGCATCAGCTAAATCTTCTTTAGATAACTTAAGATCACTGTCGACCCCCACGCCACTTGGACAATATTGATTTAAGGCATTCGCCAGATCGGGCAGCAAACCCTCTACTTCCTCAAGCGTGATTCTTGAGCTCATCAGTCGTACACCACAATTAATGTCATAACCGATGCCACCCGGGGAAATTACTCCCGTTTCTGGGTCTGTAGCACCCACACCTCCAATCGGAAACCCATATCCCTGGTGCATGTCAGGCATAACCATCATGGCCTCCACGAGCCCAGGTAATGAACTGGCATTAACAGCCTGCACAATTGATTTATCTTTTAATGATTCTTGAAGAAGCGCTTTAGATGCAAATACCCTCACTGGGACGCGCATGTCCGAACGATAATCCGTCGGTATCTCCCATTCAAAATCAGAAATTTTTTTAAATTCAGACAAGTTGATTTGTGACATAATGATACTTTCTATACATCAAATGTAATGATGACCTCTAACCCACGGTCAGATTTTTCAACATTGAGGTTATGAAAAGTAACTGCTTTGATATATCGATCCTGTGATTGGGCTTCTTCTCCCATTGCCTTTATCTCTAATCTATCTTCATATTCAGTAAAAGCAAAATTAGATAATTTTTGTCCTTTTTCCTCGAGTAAGTACAATAACTCATTGAGGAAATCAACAAGGAAATCCTCATAACTGCCGACTGGAAGGACAAAACTTGTCTCTACAGGAGCGTTTAGCGAAGACTCAACATTCATTAAAGCATAGAAGCCTTCTGCTGCCTGAGAAAGTAAGGTTTGAAAGTCTTCACCCCAAACCTTTAATGCGACATCTGCAGTGTGATCAACCTCTTCATAACCGTGAGAAGCCATACTTGAGTATAATTATACTGGATAGGAAACTATGAACAAAAAAATTGACCGGATCGAAGAACGCTTACGTGTTCTCTTTGAAGAGAAATTACCAAAAATCTTTACTGGACACAAAACCCAGCGCACCCTAGTCGACGAACTGATCCAGGTAATGCAGGATAATATTCAAGAAGATTCTGAGGGACAACTATATGCGCCTGATCTCTACATTCTCACTGTTCACCCAGATGACCTAATAGATTGGCAAGTTCACCAAGACATCCTAATTGAAATATCGATTACAATCCAAGAAATTGGAGCAAAGGAAGGTTTTTCATTCCTAAAACCCACAAAAATCGAACTTTATCCTGATAAAAGTATCAGGAGAGGACGATTCGTTGTGTCTGCTTACTTTTCTCTCAAAGAACCAGGGCTGCCAGATACTTCAGTGATGGCTCGGGATGAACAAGTTGACCAAGAATATTTGATACCAGAAAATGCAATGCTGATTATTTCTGGCAAATCATTTTTTCCACTAGAAAAACCAGTTATTGATATTGGACGCCATTCTAGTAACGATCTCGTACTCAGCGACCCCCATGTTTCTCGACATCATGCTCAATTAAGGGTCATTAAAAATCATTATGTGATCTTTGATGTTGGATCAATGGCTGGGTTATATCTAAATGAAAAGCGAATTTCCCAGGCTACATTGCATGCAGGGGATGTGATTCGTATCGGCTCGGTAACCCTGATCTATAATCAAGAACCTACCAACACCTTTCCAACATCGATCATGCAAATTGATGATAACAACATCCCCCCGGGAGAGGAAGAAGCTTAATGAATGCCATCCTTGCTCTTACCTTACGGGGCATCCTTCTATTCTTAGCCTATTTATTTATCGGATGGATTGGAATTACCATCTATAGAGACCTGAGAGCCAATATGACTGGCAAAACAGAACTAAAAGCACCACTAATCACAATAAAAGGGCAAGATGATTGGGCATCCATCGAAAAGCAATTCCTTAAACCAGAAATTATTATTGGACGTGATCCTGATTCAGATATCATTGTTCCCGATGAGACAATTTCTTTACGACATTGTAAGATTTCTTACCACCACAAACAATGGTGGGCTAATGATCTGAACTCTACCAATGGAACTTTTCTTAATGAAAACCCAATCGAATCTCCCATTATCATCACCAATGAGGATAATTTACGTTTGGGCAATGTATCATTTTCCATTAATATCAACCAATAAATAGGAGTTAAGCATGAATGAAAAACCTGTGTTAGCTGTGATTGGCGGTTCTGGTTTATATAATTTTGATGATCTTAAAGATGTGAAAACTTTAGAATTGGATACACCGTTTGGAAAACCCAGCTCACCTATTACAATAGGGAAATTATTAGGCAAACCAGTTGCCTTCTTGGCCCGGCATGGAATTGGTCATATCTACCCACCCAGCCAGGTTCCTTACCGAGCAAACATCTACGCACTCAAACAATTAGGGGTGAGGCACATCATCAGTGTCAGTGCTTGTGGGTCATTACGAGAATCTTACGCACCCGGTCACATTGTAATTCCCAATCAGATTTTCGATTTTACCCATAAACGCGAGCGAAGCTTCTTTGATAAAGGCATGGTTGCCCATGTTAGTGTCGCAGATCCATTTTGTAAGTGCCTATCGGACTTACTTGAAGAAGCAATTAAAGAGACTGATGCTAACTACCATCGAGGTGCAACCTATATCACGATCGAGGGCCCTCGTTTTTCCACAAAAGGTGAGTCAAACTTGTATCGGCAATGGGGTATGGATATCATCGGAATGACTGCATCTCCAGAAGTGTTTCTAGCTCGAGAAGCAGAAATATGCTATACAACCATGGCACATGTAACGGACTATGATGTTTGGCATATCAGTGAAAAACCCGTTACTGTTGAAATGGTCATCATGACGTTGATGGATAATGTCAACATTGCGCAAAACACCATCAAAAAAATGGTCGATAAGTTAGATCCTTCAGTGAAATGTGATTGTGAAGATGGATTAAAAAACGCCATCATTACAAACCCTGATCATATTGACCCTGAAAAGCGTGAACAGCTATCGTTATTGGTTAATAAGTATTTGGGATAGACGTGCGCCACTTGTTTCCCACCAGGGATGTTAATTCAAGAATAGACCAGACACAAAGCTGGTTGATGATTATTGCCGGCTTGGTGATCATCTCTTATGGTTTGATTCTTTCACTTGCACCAGCTGTGCGTTACCATGCTGACAGTGACTTTTATCAAATCCAGCATTGGTTAGGAGTCATGATTTGGGGTATTGCTTTTTCTCTGCTTCATCATCAAACCACACGCGTTTTACCCCAACGTGACCCATACATCTTACCGCTGATCGCCTTTTTATCAGGTCTCGGTCTAATGACCATCTGGCGGCTTTTCCCAAATCTTGGACTCCGCCAAACAATCTGGATCGCTTTATCATCCTCGGTTATCCTTTTAGGGTTGTTTTTCCCTGCTTTTATTAAGTACATGCGGCGGTATAAATACATTTGGTTGATATTGGGATTGGTTTTAACAGCTATGACCATCATCCTAGGCACTAATCCCCTTGGTGGTGGTTCGACCCGTTGGCTTCAGGTTTTTGGAATCCATTTTCAACCCTCCGAACTGCTTAAGCTGCTCCTAATTGCCTTTCTTGCTGGATACTTTACCGATCGATTATCAACATCGGAAAAAAGGTTGGAGGATTTCCTGCCAACGATCCTCATTATCGGTATCGCCCTGTTATTATTGGTTTTCCAGGGTGACCTGGGAACAGCCACGATTTTCCTGCTCATTTACTTGTCCATGTTATTCACCTCTCAGGGCAACAAGTGGGTATTGCTGATTACACCAATCCTATTTTTCGTGGCGGGTATTGCTGGATACTTTTTCATCGATGTCGTGCAATTACGGGTTGATACTTGGCTAAATCCTTTTGGTGATCCAACAGGTGCCTCTTATCAGATTATTCAATCTGTGGTTGCTATTGCAGAAGGCAATCTGATCGGGACTGGTCCGGGTCTTGGCAGCCCTGGTCTGATTCCTGTCTCGGTCTCAGATTTCATTTTCTCTGCCATAGCAGAAGAGCTAGGTTTTTTAGGTGCGACAATAATCATCCTCTTATTTATCTTATTGATTTATCGAGGATTAAAGGTCGCAATCCAGACAAATAATTCTTTTCATCGTTACCTAACCTTAGGGATTGTTTTCTATTTTGGGATTCAAAGCATACTCATCATTGGTGGAAATATTGGATTACTGCCACTTACCGGCGTAACGTTACCATTCGTTTCTTATGGCGGATCATCTTTGTTGGTCTCATTCTTTGGTGCATTGGTCTTGCTCACCATCAGCCATCAAACAAGGTCAGTCGGTGAGGTCAGCCAAATAACTCAACCCCGCTATGCAATGGTTGGATCCTTGTTGATATTTGGATTAATCGTTGAAATTCTTGCCACCAGCATACTTTCATTTTGGGTCAACACCTCCCTAATCAATCGTCCGGAAAACCCACGCTGGATCATCAATGATCGCTTTAGTGAACGTGGCGAAATTCTTGATCGTAATAACCAGGTGATTATCACCAATACAGGAGACATCGGTAATTTCCAGCGGACCAGCACGCATATTCCCCTTTATCCTGTTCTAGGCTACACACATCCGATCTTTGGCCAAACTGGGGTTGAAGCTGCCATGTATCCTTACCTTCGCGGGATTATGGGCTATCCTTATTCAACTCAATTCTTACACAAACTCCTTTATAACCAACCTCCCCCTGGTTTAAATATCCGTTTGACAATTGACCTCAATTTACAGCGGTCTGCGAATCAATTATTAGACGACCAAATTGGTGCAATTGTTCTGATGAATGCCAACTCAGGTGAAATTATCACTATGGCTTCCCATCCATATTTTAATGCTGCTGAACTTTCAGTGATTTGGGAAGACCTGTTATCAGATGAAAATGCACCCCTTGTCAACCGTGCCACCCAGGGGCTTTATCCACCTGGTGCTACCCTATTTCCATTTGTGATCACAGCTCAGCCAGATATACTTGAGCGATTTCCTGAACCTGAGACCTATTTTCCACACCTTCAAAGGAATTTAGGTTGTGCACTACCACCAGAACCCCCCCTTACCTGGGCAAATGTTATATCCAATGGCTGCCAAAATATGCAATTAGCCCTGGCTGAAAAGATTGGCATTGACACACTGTATGAAAATTATCAAAGCCTCGGTTTCTTTACCAGCCCACGATTGCATCTCCCGGTTGCTGAAGCTACAGAACCAGATCTAACTGACCTGACGAACTTTTTTCTCGGTGAAGGGTTTTTCAGAGTCAGTCCCTTGCAGATGGCGATGGCAGCCAGTGCCCTTACCAATTTCGGCCAACTACCAGGTCCACGCCTGGTAAATGCTTACCAGGATCCAGGTGGAAACTGGATAACACTCCCAAAACTACAAACCAATCAGAATATTTTAGATGCAAATACTACAAACAGGGTCAATTACCTTTTAAAGTCAGCAGACCTCCCCTATTGGCACATAATCTCAGTGGCTTTGGCAGATAACGATGCGCCCATTTCATGGTTCGTTGCTGGGACGACGATTGATTGGAAAGGTCAACCCTTTGTCGCCGTCGTCTTGCTTGAAAATGATGCGCCAGCGGTCGCTGAAAGCATTGGGCGGTCACTGATAGAAGAAGTTATTCGTTTTTCAGAACCGATTCCCTAATAATATTTATTTGTCTGCTGCGGAATTTGTTAACTCGCTTATTCTATTAGCCTAATAAAGTGTCGCTTCCCAACCTGCAAAATGGTTTGCGGAGCTAATAGCAAATATGGGTCAGAAACAACCTGCCCATCGATCTTGACACCTTTCTGCTGGATCAGCCGACGGGCTTGACTTTTGCTCTCTACCAATCCACTATCGACCAAAACTTCAAGGAGAACAGGCTCTTCATCAAGCTTGTATTCGGGGATATCCTCAGGAATATCACCTTTTTGGAATAAATTGATGAAATGTTGCCTGGCATTTTCTGCATGTTCGTCATCAAAAAATGCAGCCGTAATTTCTTTAGCAAGTTCCATCTTTGCATCTCTGGGATGAATCTCTCCGTTTTCAATTGCACCATCAAAGTCATTGATTTTTTCTACTGTCCAGCGCGTAACTAGCTTAGCATAACTGGGCATCGCCTTATCAGGTACACTCATAACCTTTCCAAACATATCTGCTGGCGTCGTTTTCAATGGGATGTGATTGCCTAAAGATTTGCTCATCTTTAGCTCACCATCTGTACCTGGCAGAATTGGAAGAATCAACCCAATATTCGGCTTTTTTTGATAATACGTCATGATTTTCCTAGCAGCAGTCATGATGTTAAACATCTGGTCTGTTCCGCCAACCTGAACATCAGCATCTAAAGCATACGCATCATAACCTTGCATAATGGCATAAAATAATTCATGGAAATAAATGGCCTCTTCGCTATCCCAGCGCTTCCGAAAATTTTCACGGGTGAGGAATTGCTGTAAAGTGAAGTTTGATGCCAGGTGAATTAAGTCTTTCAAATTGAGACCAGCCAGCCATTCATCATTGTAGCGAATTTCCGTCTGCTCACGATCAAGAATACGAAAGGCCTGCTCAGAATAAGTAGCAGCATTCTCTTTAGCTTCCTCTGGAGATAACTGTGCCCGCAATTTATCTTTATCTGAAGGGTCACCGATCAATGCGGTATATGTACCAATAACAAAAATGATGTGATGACCTAACTCCTGAAATTGCCGCAGTTTACGCATGGTTACTGTATGCCCAATATGGAGATCAGAAGTGCGAGGATCATAACCACAATATACGCGCAACGGCTTTCCCAATTTTTCTGAATCTATCAAGCGCTCATGTAGTTCTTTTTTCATTGCCTCAAACATTGCTGGATCACCATATTCAACACCCCGCATCAAATAGGTCACCTGTTGGTCAACATTCACGACTGCCTCCTCAACTAATTATTTCCATATTAATCATTTAATTTAGTAAATCCCATAATTACGTTGCATGTTCATCAGACTTAAACAGAAAAATAAGCCCTTCAATAATGCCCGCATAATTAGACATCATCTAATGATACTAGTAACTCCTGGTTGAATTTGTGCTACATCAAACTTGGTCTAACTTTAATATCAGAGACAAAGGCGAAAGTCTGCACCTTCACACGTTTATCTGCTGTTAAATAATTCGGTGATTGATCTTCCAAGGGATTGAGAAAACGTTCCTGTTTTACTTTTAGCCCTTTATAATCGCTCACAACTGCGTTTGATTCTATGTGCAATCCAACATCATCAGGAAGAATAACTTTAACATCAGCTACAAACCCAATTACTTTAATATTTGCATCACCTGTTGGAAAGCGCGCCTCGCTAAAATCAAAACGGTTAGATCCAACAAACCACCAAATCTCATGTTGTGAAACATCCCAGGTTCCCGTTTTTCGATGATCACCGATAATGGGAAATTCAACAATCACACCAGATCCAGCCATCTGGGGACGTAGTATTAATATCACTCCCAACCCAATCAAGAACAAGGGGAAAATAAAGCGTCCGATTCGGAAACCAGGAAACACTTGGTTTAGCAATGAGAAGATCCCAAGGGTTACCAATATAATTCCAAGAATAATTTGCCAACGTTTCATTTATTCATCCTTTCTTATATCCAAAAATCTGATGTGCTTTTATTTTTATTGCAAAAAATGAATTATAACCGCTTATCGCATGAATCATACAATAATTAAACATCTTGCCAAGACTTTAACGTTATCGCAATCGCAAAGTAGGAGAATGGGACGAAGACTCAGGCCTTACAGGCAGAATCAAAACCCCTCTCCCCCGGTGGAATTATTGGGTGATGGAGTTTTACACTGAGAAGATTGTTTAATCTGCAGAACTGATAACTATGCGATTGGTCTACCCTTTACATCTCAATCCCTTAACATAAAAACCAAAACTGTTATAATCATATTGGTGCACTTATGAAAGAACCTGTGCTTGTGTTAAACGCCAACTTCCAACCAATCAATATTACCTCAACTTATCGCGCGATTAATTTGGTCCTGGCTGAAAAAGCAATATTAATCTTAAATGGCAGGGGGGTCATTCGCTCAGTTTCTCAAACCTACCCCCTTCCTTCGGTGATCCGCCTCAATCGAATGATCAAACGCCCCAGACCTATTGTCAAATTATCACGAAAAGAGATATTCCGCAGAGATCATTTCACCTGCCAATATTGCGGAAAGGAAACCAACGAACTGACAATAGACCATGTCACCCCACGTCGTCTGGGTGGAAAAACCCGATGGGATAATGTCGTTTCAGCTTGTGCCCGATGTAATCATCTTAAAGGTGGATTAACACCAGAACAATCAGGCATGTACCCAATTAAAAAGCCCAAATCACCGCCAAATACAGCCATCTATATGTTTGGGAAGCATTTAAATCAAAATGAGGAATGGGAAGATTATCTTATCGGTTGGTAAAAAAAAACACCAGTCAAAGTGGGGACTCATTTACAAAGAAATAGTCATTAAATCCTTTGCAATCATAACTTCACCCGAAAAATGATCTTTAGCTATACTGACCCATTCATCTTTATCAATATTGGGCGGATAATGGATCAACACCAACTTATTTGCGCCAGCCCTTTTGGCCATTTCAGCAGCTTGCTCCGGTGAGGAATGACCAGAACCTTCACCTGTTGCCTCGTGGATGAGAAGATCAACACCTTGGGCCAATCGGACCAAGGCATCACAGGGTGCAGTATCTGATGAATAACAAATAGCAATGCCCTGATATTCAACACGAATTCCAATCGAAGGCACCATATGACAAAGTGGAGAAGCCAAAACCTTCACCAACTGACTATCGAACACTGTTACTTCCTCTTGAGCGGGTAATGGGTGAAAAATAACCGGGTAAAAACTACCCCACTCATGCCAATCATATAAATCCATCATTTTTTCAGCACGATCAATCACATCTTCCAGGCCAAAAATGTTCAGCCTTTCTTCTCTACCCATCAACCACAAGTCCATTAATAAAAGGGGTAACCCTGATACATGGTCTGGGTGAAAATGGGTTAGGATTATGTCCGTTATGTCAAGGGGATTAATTCCAGCCTGATCCAACCGAACCACAGGGTTGCCCGCACAATCGACCAAGATCGTTCTTTCACCCGCTTCAATGATCAAATGCGTGTTTTCATGATCTTTGTCAGGCACTGCTTTTGCTGTGCCTAAGAAACTAACCTTAGGCTTTTGATTTTTTTGGGTCATCTGAATAGCACTCGACTTTCATCACTAGTTTTTCGACATTGCATCCAGCTCATCTTCTGTATCTTTTGTTGCTATTGTTCTGGTTCAGGATCCGTCTTGACGGGAAAGATTGTTGTTCGATGACGCCAGATTATCAACCCAACAGCCAATAAAGCGATAATCAACATAAAAACTTGATTGGCATTCACACCACCAACATAGCTGTGATCCAGCCGAAGAAATTCAAGGAAAAATCTAAAGATCGGGTAGGTGATTAAATACGACAAGAAAACATCTCCTTGTTTGAGCTTGTGGCTATATTTTCGGTTAAGCCACAGCAGCAAGCCCATATTAAGCAAATTAAAAATGGACTCATACAAAAACAAAGGATGGTAAGTGGCAATGTCTCGGAACTCAGGTAAACGAAACTGGGGATCAATTGTGATCGCCCAGGGAAGATTAGAAGGGCTTCCGTAAACTTCTTGATTGAAATAGTTTCCCCATCGACCAATGGCTTGAGCCAGGGCTAAACCTGGTGCAATAATGTCAGCCCAGAGCAAAAAGCTGAAACCTCGTTTTCGTGAATAAAAATATAAAGCCAGTGCACCACCAGCAACCGCTCCTGGGATACCTAATCCACCACGCCAAATTGCGATTGCTTCTAGTGGATGGGTAAGATAGTACCAAGTAGTAATTCCCTGTTCAACCATTGACGCAGGCGGTGTTAGAATATGCCAAATCCGAGCGCCAATGACACCTCCAATTACCACCCATGGCAAGCTATCCCAGACAATATCTGTGTCTAGTTGACGGCGTTTTGCTTCGATGTAGCTTAATACAGCTGCTGCGATGACCCCAACCATTATTATGATCCCATAAAAGTTGAGAGTCAGGGGTCCAAGTTGAATACCTTGAGGCATAATTAATTTTCCTTCTTTCTACGTTTAATTTCCTGGCTTGATTTTGCTTGTTTTCGCACGTACCAGATCCGTTGTAATGCTGTAAAGTTGGATAAGATGGCCAATATCCATAAAGAAACTCGAGGAAATCCCAGGATCATACCGGTATTAAAATAAAATAACGTTCAACCCGGGTGATCAGGCCTATCTTCGATGAAAAATTCAAAGATTCAGCTTTGGCACGGACGTAAGACACCAAAATCGAACCTATTGCTGCAAAAAATACTAACAGGGCGTCCTGCCACGTACCAGTCATGATAAAGTAAACCAATAAACCCGAATACAAAGCAAATTCTGAATAACGATCTGTCACAGAATCAACAAAAGCACCATAACGACTGCTTTCATTGCGAAGTCTAGCCATGGTACCATCCAGGGCATCAAATGGAGCCGTTACCATAGCAATGATCCCACCCCAGAATAATTGCCCCATGGCAATCATCACACCTGCCAGGATATTGCCGACAAGTCCAGCAGATGTAATTACATTTGGGGGAATGCCTAATTTATTCAAAAATGTCCCAATCTTATCGAGGACACCCTTAAAAAGCCACCGTAAATAATCTGTGAAGGTCTTGGTTTCTTGATTTTTGCTTTGAGTCATACGAGTAAGTTTATCACACTGCTAAAGAAATTTATGATTATTCGTAATCTTCACTCTCGTCACGATTTATCAATATTTCCCGTTCACGACCTCCACCCTGTGATGGACCTATGATGCCTTTCTCTTCAAGCTGATCCACCAATCTCGCTGCTCTGGGATAACCGATGCGCAATTGTCTCTGGAAATACGAAGCACTGGCATGACCTTCAGATTTGATCAACTCAATTGCTTCCTGAATTAGCAACTCGTCCTCATCACCTTCATCATCCTGTCCAACTTGGTCTTCCCATGGAGGTGCTTTACCCCCCTCATACCGATCAACTTTTGGCATCTCTTCTTTTTCATCTTGCTTTTGCCACCATTGGATGACGCGATTTAGCTCTTTATCCGTGACGATCACACCTTGGGCTCTTAGGGGGAGTCCAACCTCCGGATGCATAAAGAGCATATCACCCTTACCTAACAACGTCTCTGCGCCTCCTGTGTCTAAAATAACCCGGGAGTCCACTGAGCTCGCGACTGCAAAGGATATTCGAGTTGGGAAATTTGCTTTGATTAAACCCGTAACGACATCAGTACTTGGCCGTTGTGTTGCCAGGATAAGGTGGATCCCAACAGCTCTTGCTTTCTGTGCTAATCGAATGATCGCATGCTCTGTTTGATCCGGTGCTGACATCATTAAGTCTGCCAATTCATCAATCATGATGACTATCTTGGGCAATTTCTGCTTTTTTTGGTGCTCTAATTTCCGGTTGTAAGCATCGATATTCCTTGAACGAGCCTTTTCAAGCAGCTTGTAGCGAAAGTCCATCTCTGTGGTCGCCCAACGTAATATTCCGAGGATACGCTCAATCTCGGTTTCCACATTACCCATTAGGTGCGGTAGGCCATTGAAACGCATCAACTCAACCCGTTTAGGATCAATCATTGCAATCTTTAAATCAGCTGGTGAGTTATTCATCACCAAACATGTGGTGATGGCTGTGATACATACACTTTTTCCAGAACCTGTTGTACCCGCAATTAATAGGTGAGGCATCGTGGACAAATCAGAAACTACTGGACGTCCAGACACATCCCTTCCCAATGTAAGCGCCAAAGACGAGTTTATCCTCACATAGGCCTCAGATTCAAGCAATGGCCGTAATTGGACCTGTTTGCTATTCGAGTTCGGGATTTCTATTCCTACATAAGATCTACCAGGCACTGGGGCTTCTATGCGCAGTCTCTCCGCCGATAATGCCAAAGCCAAGTCCCGTTGTAAAGAGGATATTTGTGAAACACGAATTTTCTGCCGATCATCGTCGGATTTGTCGATATAACCGGGTTCAACCGCAAACTGTGTCACCGTAGGTCCGGATCGAAAACCGACAACTTTTGCCGGAATACCAAACTCATCCAGTGTTTTTTCAATTAATCCTGCTGTCATATTGATGGTGCGTTTATCAGGTTTGAATATTTCGCCCTTCAAGAGTATGTCCAAGGGCGGTAGGCTGGATGATCTTTCTATTTGTAAATCAGATTTATCATCGGTGATATCAGGTGTATCAAAAGATTTTCGAAATTCAGGCGGGAGTAGTGGTGTTGCCTGAGGTGCCTCTTTTTCCTTTGACGTTTGATCGACCGGCTTTCTGACTTTAACAGGCGACTGGAGCGGTGCTTTTTTTCCAATAAATGAATCTTCAGCAAATGATATTTCGCTTACTTGAGTTTGGATATGTTTTTCAAGAACTGGAAGCACACGAAAGGCTGTCACTAGTGAAATCAATAAGAGCAGTAGTAAAATTACAAAACCAGCTGTGGGACCAACTGATGTTCGAAATATTTCAGCAATTCCCCAACCGATAATGCCACCCAAATCTAAACCCGCTTCCAAATTACTGATTGATCCCCCAGCGGCAATTGAAAGCAATGCTATGAACAGGAAACCTGAAAACTCAAAAGCAAGTATACGCCCCACAGAGATTTTTTCAACTGGTTGTTTTCGCCAACGAATTACGTTTAAGCCAAGGACGATCATCGCAACCACTATCAGAAAACGTCCAACACCAAACCATCGGGTTAAAAAAAACACCACTGGGTCAATTAATGCGCCTGATGTAATTTCAAAAATTCCTAATAATAATATAAAAGCACCAGTAAATAGCAGAATTCCAAACAAATCCCAGCCATAGTGGAGGAATCGCTTCATTGAACCCAATTCATGACCGTGAGGGTTCCCCTCACCCTTAAGCAAAGGTTTTTGGTGAACCTTGTTTTGATTCTTATCAGGTTTACTTGCCCGCCTCGCCATAAGATTAATAACTCTCCAGTTTTAGACCCAGTCGTCGTTTTTGTGGCTCAAGATTGACAATGCTAACCCTCACAAACTGCCCCTCAGAAAGAAAATCATAGATATTTTGACAATCATCCGGAATTTCTAATGAAGATATATGTATCAGACCTTCAACGCCATTATCTAGTCGGGCAAAAGCGCCGTATTTTTCAATACTGGATATTTCCGCATCAACAATATCCCCAGGATCAAGGTTCATGGAGAGGGACATCCAGGGGTTTTTGGTTAAACGTTTTAGACTCAGAGCAATTCGTCCTTGAGCCTCAGATATATCGATCACAATTGCCTCAACTTGCTCACCTATTTCAAGGATCTGGGAGGGGTGCTGAACCCGGCCCCAGGACAACTCTGAGATATGGATCAATCCTTCAACACCACCCAGATCGATAAAGGCACCAAACGAAGTGATATTGGTTACCGAACCCCTAACGATGTCACCTTCAGCCAGGTTTTGCAGGAGTTCCTTACGTTGACCAGCACCTGCCAGGGCAGCTCGTTCAGAAAACACAACCCGTTCTTTTTCAGGTTCGAATTCAATGACTTTCAAAGATATCTTACGGTCAAGATAGCAAGAGAGGTAAAATTCACGGTCTTCTTCACAGAAATTGGCTGGAAATTCAATCAGGTGAGAAGCAGGAACAAAACCTTTAATCTCCGAATTCTGAACCAATACACCCCCTTTGTTGACACCAACTACACTTAAGGTGATAATCTCATCCTTCTCAAAAAGAAGTTGGATTTTCTCCCATTTCACAGATGGTCCGGCATCGTCTTTAGTCATGGGAAAATCATCATCCATATGGGAATACTCAGTTTCTTCTGGATTATCATCAATAATAGGCTCATCAATTAACAGGGATGACCACCAGGATTCATCAGGTTCATCAGGCATATTTGGTTGATTATCAAACTGTGAATTTTCAACCTGGTAATTCATCATTTCATCTTCACCATCAATGCCCGCCCCAGATTGAGCAATCATTATTGCTCCTCCTCCCGTACAGCTAGTTCCATGCTTACAATCGTTTTTGATACAGCCTCTAAAGCCACCTTTTGTTTTCGGTAAAGGTCAGCCTCAGACATTGCCAATCGATTGGCTACATCTCGAACTTTTCTACCCTCCAAAAACTTCAGTTCTAATATGTTATACAAAATCCATTCTGCTGTGAATCTTCGTTCACCCTCAGGTTTGATCCGATCAATTGCAGATTTCAAAATTCCTCTTAATGCATTTGTTGGGCTACCATCGTAATCTTCAACTGCCGATTGTACGATTTTAAGGCCCAACAATGGGCTTTCTGTTAACTTTGGACCACCCCAATAATGTGATAAGGCATCTTTTACCCAATCAATAAAGTCTTCTTCAGGTAAATTAGCCTCATCCAAGAGCACACTGGTTTTATTATAACTTGATGCAGCTCGAAGATTTTGAATAAGTGCAACTTGGGATTGTAATGTCTCCATCGAGTTTAGGACTTTCTGTTGCATTTTCCAATCCCTTAAGGCGATACTTACACGGTATGCCAGTATTTCAATGGATTGAAGATGTTCTGCATCAATACGTCGTGATTCTTCCCATGGAAATCCACACAATCCTAAAAGTATTTTTCCATTATTTTTATCATCAATAATTAAGGGGATTAATAAGTGTCCGCTCCAATATAGAAATTTCCGGTTGGCTTCAGATTCAGTTTCCAGTGTAAGTGAAAGGACTTCTTCAGAGGTTTCAATCTCTTTAAATTTCGTATCATCACCAGTTTTGGTCAGCATTTCCAATCCCCCATTATCCATCATAGCAATAAAGGCACCTTTCACCTGAAGTAAATCACAGATCGTTGCTGTCACAATTTCTAAAAATTGATGTAGGTCAGACCGAGCCAAAAGGTGATCTTGCAAGAATTGAATTCGTGATATTTCTCGTCGGTCTGACCCGTAGAATAGCAGTCGTTCCCAAATGGGTGCCAACAATGTGATCATATATTCCATTAAAAGGATCATTCCAACCATAAAAATTGGAACTAGCGCGTTATATGGTTCATCCCACACCAAACCTAGTCGACGGGTAATCGTAGTTGTCGCAAGAACCATAGATGCTGTGAAAGGCCCTCGTAAAATCCACTTGAACAGCCTGCTCTTAACAAGCCGGTCCGGCCAGGTCACACCAAAAAAGGCTACAGAATAAGCCATAATGACCAAGAAACCACCTACCATCAAGTCACTAAGGCTGACAATGACCCAAAACAAGATTGGGATCCGAGAGAAAAAGCCCACGCCAAATAAGAGATAAGGATAAATACCAATTGCAGCAACAGTTGATCCTGTTAGTAAATAAACCATCCTGCGACGGCTTGTCTTTGTGACTGTACGTTGATAGGCCCGGTAAAGAATGCTGCCAGCAACGATCATCACAGCAACATAATACAAAGCAAAGATATTAGTAAGTCGTGTTCTGGCTAGATGTGGAACCGGAAGACTGGATTCAGTATAAGGTCCGACGAAAATATTAAACGGTATCAAGAACAATAAGATAAAAGAGATTAGATAAACAAACCGAACCACCCACAACCGTCGACCTCTGCTTGGCCTCCCAGTTAGGGTAAGCAGAGAATCAGCAAAAAACAGGTAGGTCGCTGGTAGAAAAACAATACCCACCCATTTAATATTAAGGCTGATTTCAGTGAGTATGGTTAAATCACTGACACTTGCAAGGGATTCTGTTGTGTACACAATCACAACACACAACAAAATTAGAATAAATGCCCTCACAACCCGTTCTCGCAAGTTGTAGATTAAAGAGTACAAAAGCAAAGAAAAGGCTGTAATTGCCACAACAGCCGTCATTATTTGGCTAATGGTCTGGAATATACTTGCCCAAGAAATTCCAAGAATCATCATAAACCTTCAAATTAGTGGGAAAAACTACTAAAAAATAATGCCAACTCTTTATTTGGAAAATAAAGATCTCTATATCCACAAAATTTAAAACCTAATTTTCCTGCCATATTGATCGCTGGATCATTTTTGGATTGCATTTCCAAAATCAAAGCAAAATAATGACGACGTGAGATTAAATCCATAGCTGCATAGATTAATCCACTAGCGATCCCTTGACGGCGCATCGATGCTGAAACAACCAAATCCGAGACTCTGGCATTCATAGAATCTTTTTCAACCAGCACCTTAATATAACCAACGGGTCGGTTATCCAATACAGCAACCAGGAAAGCCTCAGACTGATTGATTTCATTGAAAATATCTTCTTTTTGCCTGGGATAAGACACAAACACACGTCGAGGTAAGCGGGTCCTTCGGAAAGTGGTTCTTGTTGTATCCTTATTTAAGTCCAGCCCCATCTGCCAAACGTAATCGCTGTAATAATTATGTTCAAATAGTGAAAGACCTTCAATATCATTTGAAGCGACTGGTCGTATTTCAATTTCTGGCATTAGAACCTCATTCCTCCACAACCTCAACCGAAACAATACATGGGGTTAATTCCTGCCCAAGATTATCAAGCGGAACCAGTTGTAACAAATACCTTCCGGGTTGCAAGGCACTGGTGTACCAATAACCAATACGTTCATCAAGTTTTAACTGGTTGCCTGCTGCAATTGTAACCCAATTGACATTGCCTGTTCGTGAATATTGATATTTGTAAGATCCAAAATTATCAACATTCACCGAACCAATTATCTCAACTGTCCCCCTAACGACCTCACCATCTGATGGGTAGGTAATCTCGGTTATGTCCTCAATGCATTCAGAAATTAGGGAAGCCTGGTCAATATCAGAAGCATTTTCATTATCAAGGATGCTTACATCTTCTGGATTTTCAAGCTCAACAGGTTCAGGTAAAGGCTCCAGTGCAAGAGGAGCTTCTGTTGGTTGAACTGGCATTTGTGGATCAACAACTGTCACCAATAAAAATTCACCGATAACCAGTAAAACTAAAAGTACAAGGCCAGTCGTTGCTTCAACCAGTTTTCTTTGAGCAAGCCTGCGCTCAAGCCCAAAGACAGATCGCTGCCAATCGTGCAGGCCGATAATGAACCTGCGCAAGTATAGTAAAATGCCCAATCCCAATAGGATATAAATTATAGTGCTGTACGTGACTAACCCACGCACTACACTTTGCAGAACAGAATCCATCTATTAATCGCCGTTAATCAATAAAAAAGTCCATCTAAACCAACTGGTTTAGAGTTTTGTCAAGAAACCACGGATTAGTGCNGTTAATTTTGGCACTAATACCTTTCCTGCTTCAAGCACTTCCTCATGTGTAGTNATNGTNCTGCCATCTAAGTTAGCTTTATTACTGATACCAGAAATACCCAATACACGCATATCGCCATGCCGGGCAACGATCACTTCTGGAACTGTAGACATCCCTACAGCGTCTGCTCCAATCCCAAGCAAAAACCGCAGCTCAGCAGGAGTTTCAAATGATGGGCCAGGCAGAGAAACATAGACTCCTTCCTGGTTTTCAATGTTGGCGTCTTTGCAAGCTTGACGCGCTAAAGCCAACAAATCTCGATCGTACGGTTGGCTCATATCCGGGAAACGAGGACCAAATTCATCAAGATTGGGTCCAAACAATGGATTGGCAGCACCGCCCATGCCGATCATGTTGAGATGATCATTAATCAACATCAGATCACCAGGGACAAAATCTGGGTTGATGGCACCTGCAGCATTCGTAACCACCAGCTTATCACATCCCAGCCGCTGCATGACCCTAACAGGTAATGTAACCTGCCCCATAGAATAACCTTCATAGAAATGCGTTCGACCTTGTAATACCAGCACGTTCACGCCTTCCAGGTTGCCAATGACCAAACGTCCTTTGTGACCCTCAACGGTTGAGATCGGCCAACAAGGCAACTGAGAAGTTGGAATAATTACCGCGTTTTCTACACTTTCGGCAAGATCACCCAAACCAGTGCCAAGAATCATCCCAACCTCAGGTTTGAAATCGGTCCTGGCGCGAATAGCTTCAACTGCCTGGTTAATCTCTCTCATTGTTATATATTTACCCATAAACTACCTCATTTCGCATTAGATGTTTACCTTCGTATTATAACACCCGGTCACATTTATGGGGCTCAGATGAGATCTTATCTAATGAGCCTTAGAAAAACTTGTCTGAGAACCACATGAGTAACTCATCTAATAAAAACTAAATACTGATAAAAACGGACTATAATAACCTCATAAAGAAAAAGAATAAGGAATAAGTGAGGTCCAATGAGACGGGAAGATGATCCGTCAAACAAAAATCAAAAGGAAAAGCCAAGTTCTTTGTTAGGTTGGTTTGTGACACGTGAGGAGCCAGATAAGGATTTCATGCCGGAGTTTCAATCACAATGGGCAAAGATGAACTTAGCCGGTCGGGTTAAATTCGTTGTGGGAATACTCGTTGGAGCAATTCTCTTTTTCGGTTCGCTATACGTGGTTTATCTTTTGCTTTCAGCTATGGCGGGGTAATTTTTGCTGATATGCAAGTTCATCGGTCAATAATTTCGAAACGCACTCAGTAATAAATATTAAGCTCGGGTAAGATAACATCACACGCAACAGGATTGATCGGCGCAATCTCACCTGAGTTGACATATAATAATTTTCATCAAGAGCAAATATTGCTAATCTCCAGGTTGACATTCTCCTTGAGATTATGTCCAAATTTCACATTCACTTCCAAATTCCATGAAGCAGGAACCCTGCTGAATACCAATATCATCCCTACATTTTTCAAGCGTTCTTCCCTTTTCTTTGCATTAGATAGACTATTTATTCAT
>SL_3KL_010_SEDDRAFT_10001773_pt1 | contig 19712 bp, 13 predicted proteins | sample SodLakKL_010_SED_2_FD_10381 | JGI IMG/M metagenome (IMG submission 10381) | reverse complement strand
GGGGCACGATTCCCCAACCGTTCGATCGCTTTTAGTAAATCGGTCCGACGGATGATGCCTAAATAGACACCATTCGAAACGACGGGAATATTGTATTGACCGGTTGCCATAGCCATTTGGAACACTTCTGAAAGTGCTTGGTTAGCTTCCACCTGGTAGAACTTTGAGACCATCGCATCCCGAACCACGAGCCCTTTCAATCCCACTTTCATTTCGACTGCCTGGGCTTCAGAGCCAGCACCGAACCATACAAATACAGCGGTTAGTATCAACCAGGGGTTGATGAAGAGACCAGCTATGCCCATTAATACTGCCAAGCCCCGACCGATAACTGCCGCAATGCGTGTTGCTTTCAGGTGGTCGGTTACCAATGCTAAAGTTGATCGCAGCAATCGACCGCCATCCATGGGAAAAGCTGGAATTAGGTTGAAGATTACCAGTGTGATATTTGCAATAAGCAGCTGCAGCCAAAAATTATTTAATATTGCTGCCATAGTCAGGGATTGATTGAAAAAACCAGACAACAACAGCCCACCGAATAACCCAGCACTAATCACAAGATTAACAGCTGGACCGGCTGCTGCTACCAATAATTCTTCTTTAGGATCTTCTGGTATTCTTTCTAACCGTGCCACACCACCGATGGGGAGCAAGATGATGTCTTTGGTTGTGATGCCAAAGAGCCTGGCGGTTAGTGCGTGTCCGAACTCATGGGCAACAACACACAGGAACAATGTCAGGATCAAGAGGACATTGGTCAAAGCCGCCACGATGCTTCCACCAGTCAGGTAAGCAGAAAGCCCAAACCAGATCAAGATAAAAAAGAAAGTCAGGTGTATTTTTAGATCAATACCTGCAATCCGTCCGATTTGCCATGTCCATTTCATCATTTCACCTCTTCTTTTCTTCCACTATTCATTATACCATTATTGACCTAAATTATAAGATTTTTATAGGCAGGTTGTAAAATCATTGTAAAAGCTTATCGACAGGCATTTTCTCGTGGAGTTTGACAGGAATGGGTACAATTGATGGGTATGAAGGCAGAATCTTGGCATAAGAAGCGTGATTACAGCCGTGAAGAATTGGCGCAAGCGCTGGCGATATTAGAGCAACTCAAAGTGGGTGTAGATCTCAATGCCGCGCAACGAGCCCATCCTAAGCCTGATGGGGGTGGGTTCATCCCCAAGCACGCATTGGTAGCAGTTTACAACCAGATGGTCGCCAGCGGGAAATGGCAAGAGGATGAAGTGCTTCTGGCTAAGATCCGCATGAAGCCCACACGCACCCTGTCTGGGGTGACGACGGTGACTGTGCTGACGGGTTATCATCCCTGCCCAGGCGAATGCATCTTCTGTCCCCAGGAAGACCAATTGCCTAAGAGCTACCTGAGCGAGGAGCCGGGTGCCAAACGCGGTGTAGAAAATGCTTTTGACCCTTACTTACAGGTCAGAAACCGGATACGGGCATTGGAGGCCGTCGGTCATCCAACGGATAAGATTGAGCTGTTGATCCTCGGGGGCAGCTTCAGTGCCTATCCTGAGGATTACCAGGAATGGTTTGTGCAGCGCTGTTTTGACGCGATGAACGAAGAAAAAGAAACTGAGGATAATGAACCATCAGCTACGCTTGCAGAAGCCCAGGTGCGCAATGTCCACGCTAGCCATCGCAATGTCGGGCTAGCCATTGAAACCCGACCAGACCTGGTGGATCGGGCGGCTTTGGCCTGGTATCGTCACCTGGGTGTGACCAAAGTGCAAATGGGTGCCCAAAGTTTTGATGATCGTATATTGCAGCTTAATCGACGCGGTCATACCGTTCAGGAGACATTAGATGCGACCGTTTTGTTACGTGCAGGCGGCTTTAAAATTGTCTTGCATTGGATGCCCAACCTATTGGGAGCGACATTGTCCTCTGATCGTGAGGATTTTGACCGAATTTGGCGTGATGGGACTTTTTGCCCGGATGAGATTAAGATTTATCCCTGCCAGTTATTGGAAGGTACCCAGCTTTACGAGTATTGGCAAAGAGGAGAATATGTTCCGTATTCACAAGAAGCCTTGCTGGACCTGATTGCTGATATCAAAACCAGGGTTCCCCGTTATTGCCGCATTAACCGCATCATCCGTGACATCCCCTCAACTTATGTTGTTGCTGGGAATAAAAACACCAGCTTACGCCAGGATATTCAACTTGAAATGAAACGGCGCGGCACACACTGTGATTGCATTCGCTGCCGCGAGATTCGGAAAATGAAAGTTACGGTGGATGCAGTAAATTTTAATCGCCTGATCTATTATCCAGCACATGCAGAAGAACATTTTTTGTCTTATGATACGGGGGATGACTACTTGGCCGGTTTCTTGCGATTATCGCTTCCTCAGGATACTCATACCACCGGCATGAAGGATCTTGAAAAAGCAGCCATCATCCGCGAGGTGCATGTGTATGGACAGTCATTAGAACTGGGTGAGGGGCGTACTGGGATCGCCCAGCACAGCGGTTTAGGTACCCGCCTGATAGAGAAAGCAGAAGAAACTGCCAAAGCAAAGGGTTTTCAAAAAATGGCGGTTATTGCTGCCATTGGTACCCGGGCTTATTATGCTGAACGTGGATACATTTTGGGGGAAGCTTATATGGTAAAGGAATTAGGATAGTTAGTAGCTGGTGGCTGGTAGGAGGTAGAAGGTACTAGGTAATAGGTACTAGGAAGTAGGTTAGTCAACAGTTATTAGCATTCAACTGAGAACCAATTTCATCATAAAAGAAAGCTGAAAACCTGTAAGATCACGGGCTGTGAAGCGACCACAATCAAACCCAGCAAAATCCCAACAATCCAGCCAGCCGCCACATCAGAAAAGTAGTGAACACCGAGGACAATCCGGGAAATACCGACCCAGGGCCACCATAACACCAACGCGATGGCAAACCAGGGAGGACCAGCGGCAATTCCCATGATCGCCAGTGCAGCTGCCCGGGAAGCATGCCCGGATGGGAAAGAATGCGGGTCAGTGATGCGGTACACCTTTCCCCATTCCCCTGCTGGCCTTGGTCTACGAACTGTAAACTTCAACAGAAGAACTGCTGCTGATAAAACCGTCAAACCAACGGCTAAGAAAAGAGATCGTTGGCGCCATTCACCCTCACTGAGCAGCCAGGTGATAGATAACCCAGCCAACCAAAACCATGAATCACCGGAATGAGCAAATACTTTCATGATAAAGGCGATAAAGGATCGATTATCATTGATGTGTAAAGTTTTGGATAGTTTCGAATCAAGTCTGAGAAGTTGTTTTTTCCAGCGCTTCACGAACGCGCCTCCATGTGTTGACGTAAGATCGCCAACTGGTGTGGTTTGTCTGCATCCATTCCTAATTCAGCATAGGGGGAAGGGAAAGCTTTGCCTGTGATGTCCAACCTCTGGCACACCTTTCTAACCGTTCTCTCCAGGGTGACCATTCGCAATGCAATCAAAAATAATGTGTCAAACCCTATCAACCAAGCTTGCTTAAGGGGATTTTTCCTGGCTATGGTTAGTTTATGCCATATCGGGCTTTCTTTACTGAAGAAGCTTTTATCAACCGCATGGAGATCCCCCCCGCAAACAGCGATATCCTTCAAGCGTAAATATGAGCGATTGGCATTCGGGAAGCGTTCGTCCATGACCGATTGAGGGATTGCTGTGTAGTAAACCATTAGATCGGGGTTTTGGGCGACATTCTCTGCTACCCAATCCACCATTTGAGGTTGGATAGCCGGGATATCTGCAGATACAACGAAGAACTTTGACCGCTCAGGATGGTCGCTGGCTGCCTGAAATACTCCGTTGTGAACATTTTCGAACATTCCACCCTGGTCGGGAATGATGTGTAAGGGTTTTTCAGCAGTTATTTCAACTTCTGGTGTCAGACCGACCAAATAGATCTCGGCGACAGAATCAGATGCATCCAAGGTATCAATAACCCATTGAACCATGGGTTTGCCCATCAGTTCAATCAGACTGCGATTACCGTTTGGACTTTCGTGATATAGAGGATCTTCAACTGGCATGATACCCCCTGCCATAATGACGGCATCTAGCTTGATGGGAGAATGGTCTTTACTCAATTTAGCTCCTGCACGACTGGTTTAAAACCCACTTTATCAACCAGATCTGTCATCATCTTAAAGTAGGGTTGGTGATTTCTATAGTCGACCTTTCCTTGGAAACCGCTGACTGCTAATAAAGCTGCCTCCATCATGTTGGTCCCGAATGACCGACCATCATAAACAGGGGTGGTTGTCAACAGATATTTGACACCGGCTTTCCTGAAAAGCTCAATGTCACTGGGGGTCGTCGTATTGGTCACAATGACTTTGCCCTCCAGGTTGTCGGGCATGTTGCGAGTGATGTAGTGGCAATCACCAGCAATGATGCTGGACCGGTCAAATGCCCAAGTAAACTTAGGCTTGCGTTGATGCTGCTTCTCTCCTGTTGGGTAGACCCAATGAAAGGGAACCCGGGTGGCAATGGGCACCAGGAAGGTAACCAAGGCCTTGACGCCTCGCTCCCGATAAAGCGGCAGGGGAAGACCCAAGGAATAGAGGGCATCGCCGAATATGCACTGGTATCCTGCATCGACGAATGAGCGCAGCAGGCCGTAGCGGTCTACGGCCGTCATCACCAGGGCTGACCGACCGATATGATCTAGATAGTCACTGATTTCAGCCTCAAGGATGTTTGCACAGCGTACTTCGAGGGTGTTTTTTAACCCGCAACCATCGACAATGGGAGTCTTATGTACATCCTGTACCATCGGTAGGACGGAGTGGAGGGGGTACCATCTGTCTGCAAAGAACAAACCCAGATCTGATCCGCCAACACCAAAAGCATCCACTTTGCCATCAAACTCGCGAAACATCTCACGGGCAGCATTCATATCCCCATCCGTAGCGACACGTTTGATATGTACATCCTGACCAAGGAGGTTGATCACGATGGATTTGTTACGTTTTGATGAACCAATACTGATGCTGAGGGCTTCTTTCATAATGATGATCTTTTCATAATTCAAATGTGTTTCGTGCGAATTAGCGGAAAGTATACCATAGACAATTGAATGGGTTGTATCTGGGCTTATTATGCTATGGATGGAATACGAGTTATTTAGTTTACCTCAAACCGTCATAGTCAAGAACCATCCCTCTTTGATGATATTTTGCAATTGCCCTAGGGGTTCTCAATGTCGAAAAATATTAACCATTGGTTTTTAATTAAAACAATTGCCACCTGATCGATACACATTCTTCAGGCATTATAATTGAATCCAGTTTGTCCTTAAACGCAGATTGGAAAGGTGATCAGTTGAAAGATATCCCTAGCGCCATCCTCTGGGACCTGGATGGCACCATTGTTAATTCAAAGGCCTGTCATTTTTATACTTGGCACTATGCCCTGGAGAAACAAGGCATCACCCTTGAAAAATCGGTATTTGATAAGAATTTTGGGCGTAATAACCCAACTTTGCTGCCCTTATTTCTTGGGTTTCAACCTGATGCTGATTTAGGCGCAGAGATCATTAATGACAAAGAGACCTTATTCCGTGAAATCGCTCAGCAACAAGTGGAACTCATTCCAGGTGTTGAAACCTGGCTCTTAAGCGCTGATGGGATGAACATTGCCCAGGCAATCGCTTCATCTGCACCAATGGAGAACATCACAGTTTTGCTGAATATTTTTAATTTAGATCAATATTTTGATTTAAAGGTTTCTGGTGTGGATCTGCCCACAAAACCTGCACCTGATATTTTCCTTCAAACTGCTAGTGGACTGGAATTTCAACCCAGGGAATGCCTGGTTGTTGAGGATTCTGTCTCAGGTGTCCAAGCGGCAAAAAGTGCCGGGATGAAGTGTGTTGCTGTAACGACTTCTCATTCTCGAGAAGAATTAACATTGGCTGATCTTGTGGTGGACGATTTCCAGGAATCAATAGAGGTGGCTTTTGAGGCTCTTAACTGGGGAGAATAAGTGATAACAATGATGCTTAAAGTTCGGTCACATCCAACCCCATGTCAGCCTTAACTGCAATATAATAGGGTTAGCGCTTGTTTACAATGCTAAACAGTGCATTGTCTTGTAACATGCGGATTGTCTTATAATGATTCGATGATATTTTCTGGCAGAATTTCTACAGAAACTAATGTGTGAATAAACAACGCATTGTAATGATAAGGTATCGCTGGATTCAATTATTATTTTCCATTCTGGTGATTTCAAGCTTAATTGCCAGCTGTGGTTCTCCTTTGGAAACTGAGCCAGATATTGCTTCCGAAGAAACAGTTGCTCTTGAAGTCTTTCAGGAAATAGCTCCCGTTTTAGAACCACAGGATGACTTACCCCCTGCCCTTGTGGAAGTTGCGCCGATACCAGCGAGTTTAATCTCCCTAGATCAGTCTATAACACTGTACTTTAACCAGGATATGGATAAAGCTTCCGTGGAAGCTGCAATTCATTTTGACCCTCGTATCAGTGGACGTTTTAACTGGGAAGATTCACAAACAGTCACATTTTTTCCTGATCAAACGCTATCAGCGGGCAGCCAGCTTAGGTTAGCCCTCGATAGCAGCGCGCAGTCTATCAACCAGCTCAATTTGCCAGAAGCAGTTGTGTTGGAATTTCAAGTAGCCGATCCACTTAGAGTGGTTCAAAGCATACCAGCAGATGGTGGTACAGATGTTGACCCTGAGAGTGTCATATTTGTCGTGTTCAACCAGCCTGTTGTTCCGATTGGTGAGGGGATTAGTGCTGAGCCAGGTTTCAGCCTTGACCCAAATGTGCCGGGTAAAGGTGAGTGGTTAAACAGTACCACCTATAAATTTAGACCTGACCTAACCCTTGATGGTGGGACGATCTACACCATTCAGCTCAATGAAAACCTGGCAGCTATCTCGGGTGCGACATTTTCAACCTTGCAACCGCTGACGATTGATTTCACCACAGGTTTTCCATCGGTAATGAAAGTCAGACCGCGGCCTGATGAACTACTCAGTTTAGATGGGCCAATACAGTTTGATTTCAATCTCAGAATGAACCCTGAAAGTGTCGAAGATCAGTTTACCCTGGTCGATCAAGACGGCCTGATTGTACCAGGGACTTTTACATGGCGCGATGATTATAAAAAGTTCAGTTTCACACCCACAGATCTATTATCAAGAGATACAAGTTATACAGCCTGGCTGGGTTCTGATGCTATCTCAGCAGGTGGTGTTCAGCTGTATGAAGCGGTTAGTGCTGCCTGGCGAACTTATCCTATTTTCCAGGTTGATGAAAGCCATGAAACGCAATTTACAAGCTATTATGGCGGCTATGGTCAGTATACGATCTCCTTTACCGCTCCCCTCTCACAGAGTATTGCCAGTGATCCAGCTACCCTAGAGGGGCTTTTGCGTATTGATCCTGACATACCTGGTCGCGAAATTTATGCCAGTGAAGGGGATGATAGGTTGTGGATCAATGGTTATTTCATACCCGATACCACTTATACCCTCACTTTGGATGCTGATATTTCCGATACGTGGGGTGAGAGTCTGGGTGAATTGTATTCAACAAGTTTTGTCACCCCAGCAGTCCCACCCTCACTAAGCTTGTTTGGTGGTTTTGCAGCTTACAACCTGGTATTTGTGCCGGCAGCTGCTTCAGAGCTTGTTTTGCAGGTGACGAATATCAGTGTGGTTTCTATGGAAATTGCTCCGATCAATGTGAGTGATTTGATTACGCTTTTGCATCCAGAAAATTATGATTATCGTCAAGTATTTCTGCCTGAGGTTCGCGAAGTTATTACGCATAACCTCAACCTGACCAACAATCGTCGTGAAGTGATCAGGTTGCCTTTGTCTTATCAGGGTGAACCTTTAACACCTGGGGTTTATTATCTTGGAATCTCCACCCCGGAACTTCAAGAGAATGAACAGCAAGTGTTGCAAAAATATACCCTGGTTGTCAGTGAGAACAATTTGGTGATGAAGGTTGCACCGGATCAAGCCTTGGTATGGGCGACGCGCCTTGATGACCAATCCCCTCTAACCGATGCACCGGTTGCCGTTTACGATACCGAGGGAGGAATTTTGACCAGGGGAATGTTGGACTCAGATGGTCTGTTTATTGATGATTTTGAGCGGGTTGAAGATGCATTTTTAAGCTACTTTGCCCTGGTTGGAGAGCCCGATAGTGAAGATTTCTCGTTTACCTTTTCATCTTGGCAGGATCCCTATTATCTTTTTGAACAGGGTCTTTACATCGACACACTGCCAGCGATACTTGATGCTTATGTTTATACGGATAGACCGATCTATCGCCCAGGTGATACGGTAAATTTTAAGACGGTTGTCTTTTCACGTGAAAATGGTTTGCCAGTGAGACCGGAATTAGATTCCGTCAGGGTGTCGATCCAGAGCGATCCCGGTATGACAGGAAGACCTGCGACCATTTACTCAAGAACACTGTCATTGAGCCAATTTGGTACAGCAGCTGGTTCAGTTATTCTTCCAGCGAATGCTCTTCCAGGCACCTACCGGGTTGATGTTTCCATTGGGGATGATTTGATCAATTACCTTTTCTTTGATGTGGCATTCTACCGAAAGCCAGAGATAGACTTGGTTGTTGGATTCTCAGAGGAAGCAGTGCTTTTTGGTGAAGAAATTTTTGCTGATGTTCAGGCAGATTATTATTTTGGCATGCCAGCTGAAGGACAATCATTTAGTTGGACACTTTTCCAGGAGGATGGTTATTTCTACTTGCCCGGCTATAGTGTTGGCCCTTTACAAGATTTTTGGGTCAGATCATTTGACAGGTCGGTTTTCCCATTGGGTGAAGTCATTTTACAAGGTGAGGGGAAAACGGGGGAAGATGGTTTCAATTCTCTAAGGTTCACACCAGATGATCTAAAAATGGACGGTGAGCAATATCATCAAACACATCAGTATCATCTTGAAGTCACGGTTTTGGATCACAGCGGGTTCCCAGTCAGTTTCCGCGATACAGTTAAGGTTCATCCAGGAGATTTTTACATCGGTGTAAAACCCGATGCCTATTTTGGTAACGCCGGATCGTCCTTTAATTTTTCGGTTTTGACGGTAGATTGGGACAAGGTTCCTGTAAGTAATATCGCTATCGATGCGACATTCGAATCGATCCGTTGGTTGGTTCAGGAATCAGGTAATCCTGAAATGCCCTATCAGTATCTCGAACAGACGAGGCTGATTGGCGGAGCCAGCCCGGTGACTGATTGGGAGGGGCGGGCCAAGATCAGTTTTATCCCCCCCGACCCAGGCACCTATCGCCTGACGTTAGAAGCAGGTGATGTGGTCACCCAGGTCCTGATTTGGGTGAGCGGTGAGGGTGCTGCAGTATGGCCAACAAAGCTGTACAATCAAATTGACTTGATCTCTGACGCAAATGAATACCAGCCTGGTCAGGTTGCGGAAATTTTCATCCCTAACCCATTCCCAGGTGATGCCCAGGCCCTGGTGACGATTGAACGCGAACGGGTGATAACGACCCAAATTTTGGAGGTATCTGAGGCTGGGAGAATGGTCTCGCTTCCGATTACTGATGAATATATCCCGAATATCTTTGTATCTGTTATTCTGGTTGGAATTGATCCTGCGGGAAGACCAGATTACCGTCAGGGTATCCTGGTATTAGCAGTGTCACCGATCAGCAAAACTTTGGATGTTGATTTATCGATCACCCCAGCTTTAACCGAACCTGGTGAGCTGGTAAGATTGAATCTTAAAATCTCTGATCAGCAGGGGAATCCCATCCAGGGTGAATTTTCAGTTGTCGTGGTGGATAAAGCCCTGCTTGCCCTAGCACCTTCCAACAGCTTACCCATTCTTGATGCTATTTATAGCGATATGCCGCTATCTGTGCAAACAAACCTTTCTTTATATTCTTATGCCAACCAGCTGGATCTGATCCCTTTGGATACCGGAGGTTTAGGTGGAGGGACAGAGCGATCACTTGATGCGTCTGTCAGGGAGGACTTTCCAGACACAGCCTTCTGGCAGGCTGAGGTGATCACAGCTGTGGATGGTACCGCCCAATTGTCGATACCTTTACCAGACTCCCTTACCACTTGGGTGGTAGAAGTGCGCGGATTGGATGAAGCGTACCTGGTTGGTCAGGCTGAGGCTGAGATCCAGACGCAAAAACCCTTAATGATTCAGCCGGTAACGCCACGCTTTTTAGTCGATGGAGACTGGCTGGAGTTGGCAGCGGTTGTTCATAATAATACCGATGAAGAATTGGTTGTTGATGTTTCGTTGTTGGCAACTGGTTTTGCATTGACAGATCTTGACTCAAGCCAACGTGTGACCATTGAACCGGGACAGAGTGAAAGGGTTAACTGGTGGGGTACGGTGGAAAGCGTTGAATCAGTGGACTTGGTTTTCCAGGCCAACGCAGGCCGACTTGTAGATGCGAGTGCGCCGATTTGGGGCGATCTGCAGGTTAAAAGATACATGATGCCGCAACATTTCAGCAGTGCTGGGCAGCTGGTTGAACAAGGCAGCAGGTTGGAGTTGGTTAGTTTACCAATTTCAACAGACCCATCGTCTGGTGAACTATCGATCGTTTTGAACCCTTCTCTGTTGGCGACCTTGGTGGAAGGGTTGGGAGCGATGGAGATCTATCCCTATCAGGATACGATATCAACCCTTGCCAGGTTGTTAGCTAATCTAAACGTGGCCAGGGTTATGAAAAGCCTGAATGCAGACGCAATACCATTATCTGGATCTTTACCTGCTTCTACCCAGCAGGATATCAGCCAGCTTTTATCGGTCCAAAATTATGATGGCGGTTGGTCCTGGTGGGGGTCATCCAGCATAGGCAGTATGACATCAGATCCGTTTGTCACAGCTTATGTTTTATTGGGTCTAGAAGAAGCACGAGCAGCTGGACTGCAAATTGATGAAAGTTTTATCAATCGCGCGCGGGTGTATTTGATAACCGGGATGCCGCAACCCGAAGATGTCAATTCGGGCTGGGAGCTTGATCGGTTACTCTTCATCACCTATGCGCTTGGAAGGCAAAGCGAGGGTCGAGAACTAGATTTTGACCTCGGGACGACCTTAGACATGCTATACGATCAACGGGCTGAATTAAGCCCCTGGGGTTTAGGCTTACTGGCATTGACCATACGGGACCAGGCTGGGATGACCGCCCGTGTAAACACCTTGGTGGCTGAGCTTGAGGGTCGCGCTTTGCGATCTGCCACCAGTCTGCATTGGGAGAGCATGTGGACTTCCTGGATGCTGCCAGGGACACCGGTTTTTAATACCTCAGTGGTTTTATATGCCTTAGCCCAGCTCGATCCGGCTTCAACCAGCCTGTCATTAGCGCTGCGATACCTCATGGCACATCACGCCTTAATTCCACCAAGGTCTTCCAACTTTGAGGCTTCGTGGCGATTAATGGCCATCGCAAAAACCATGCAAGGTACAGGTGATTACCTGGCTGATTATGATTTTGAGGTAATGTTGAACGGTATGCCAATCATTGATGGTACAGCAACCGGGCCTGAAATGTTGGATTCAATAAGTGCTTCGGTATCAATTGACCAACTTTATCCTGATTCTCCCAATGCGGTCATGATCGAACGTGGAGAAGGCACCGGAGCTTTGTATTACCGTGTTGAATTAAAGACATATCAGCCCGCATCAACTGCCCAGGCTATTCAAGGGGGCATTAGCCTGGAGCGGGATTACTACTTGGCTGGATTGGATTGCCCAGCCAATGAGGATTGTGAATCGATCAATTCGATTATGCTCGACCCTGATGACCCATCGCAATTGGTTAGGGTTGTTTTAACAGTGACTCTGAGGCAAGACATTTACAATTTAATGTTGAAAGACTTCATCCCTGCTGGGACGGAGATATTAAACCGGGGGCTCTTGACGGCGCAATCTGTTCCGAATGACAATATTCAATATTATGATCCCCGCAATCCCTTCGCAAATGGTTGGGGCTGGTGGTATTTTAACCCCCCACAAATTTTTGATGATCATCTATTATGGACAGCAGAATATGCTCCGGCAGGAACGTATATTTTGATCTATGAACTGCTACCATATCAAAGAGGCGTTTACCAGGTACTGCCTGCCTACGCCTGGCAGTATTATTCTCCGGAGATCCAAGGCTCTTCAACGGGTGATGTTTTTACAATTGAATAATGCTTCAATTATCGGTATTTATTGGCAGAGGGGTCTTTGTTTGTTGCGAGGAAAACTGATCAGATTGATAGAAATGGGATCAAAGCAATAATCATAAAGCCTACCATTACCACCATGCTCGCTATCAGGATATCCTCTTTTCTGCGCCCATCTTTAACTGATAAGTAGGGCGGCTGACCAGTAAGATTCAGCTCAGGTCCAGCCTTCCAGGCAAAAAATACACCGCCAAGCAGACCGCCAATATGCCCCATATTATCGATATTGGTGCCTGGCATAAAACCGTAAGCAAGATTAATCATCAATATCACGCCCAGGTTAATCATCGCCTGGCGTGTTCGCATTTGACCAAAGAGTTTTCTGTTCTGGTAGATGAACATGCCCTCAGCGGCGAAAATGCCAAAAATGGCTGTGGATGCCCCCAGGGAAGGCGCAGGGGTCAGAACAAAGGAAAGAACGTTTCCAGAAAAAGCTGATAAAAGATAGAGGAGGAAAAACCGCCCGGGGCCATAGAAGCGTTCCAGCCGGCTTCCGATGATATAGAGGGCATACATATTTAGGGCAATGTGCAGGATTGATCCGTGAAGAAGTGCGGGAGTAATTAGGCGCCATATTTGCCCAATCATGATAAACTGATTGATCTTTCCGCCGTAGAAGAAAAGATAATCACGACCGGTGAGGCTTTGGGACAGGTATTGCAATGCAAAGAAGATTACCGTAACAATGATTATCGTGATAGTTACCACCGGTTTTTTTACCGGCATTTGCACCCGGATTGGGTCACGAGGGGTTTCAGGTGTGGGTGGTGGCATTCTGTCGCTCATAAAGTCACCTTTCTAGGTTCGACACGATGATGCTCGGCATTGATGATGCTTTCGATTACATCCAGGGTGCGATTAAGTTCGCCATGTTCATTAATTACAATATAGTCGAAAATATGCAGGGAATCGTATTCATGCTTGGCTGTGCTTATTCGTATAGCCAGTTCTTCGTCGGTCTCGCTGCGTCGGCTTTTCAGGCGATCCAACCACTCCTGCTTGCTTTTTGCAGTTAAAAAAATCAGGATCGCGTCAGGGCAAATTTCACGAACTGTTTTTGCACCTTGAAAATCCAACCGCATGACCACATCCTTGCCACTTTCAAGTGCTTTTCTGACTTGTGATTTTGGAACGCCTTTGTGATCCGAATAGACCCAGGCATGTTCCAAAAACTCACCAGCATCGATCATTGCCTCAAATTTCTCTTTACTGTAGAAAAAATAGTCCACGCCATCCACCTCATTTTTTCGTGGTTCACGGCTGGTTGCAGTTATCACAAAGTGAAAGGGACGATTGCGGTCTTGTAAACCCTGAATGACCGTGTCTTTCCCGATCCCAGATGGACCAGAGATGACGATTAACAGGGATGTTTGTTCTGGTTTTTTTAGATCAAAATCGATTTTCATTGATGATAGATCCAATCTGTTTCCCGATAAAGGATAATTAGTGGAGGATGATCAGTATAAACCTCAACTGGAAAAAAATCAGTCCTTGATTATAATTGATTTTAGGACAAGAACTGGAGAAATGCCAATGCCGACCTATGATTATCGATGTCAATCCTGTAAAGTACGCTTTGAACAATACATTTCGTATGGCGAGTATGATCAAGCGAAGGTGACCTGTCCCAAGTGTGGAAGCGAGGCGGTTCAACGTCGGATCGGCAGGATCCGCATTGCCAAATCAGATGACCGACGGCTTGATGATTTGGTTGATCCTTCACAATTGGATGGTCTTGAAGATGATCCAAAAGCCCTGGGACAATTAATGCGAAAAATGGGTGATGAACTCGGAGAGGACGCAGGGCCTGAGTTCGATGAAGTGGTGTCGCGGCTTGAAAAGGGTCAGCACCCTGATGAAATTGAAAAGGACATGCCTGATTTGGGAGAGGGTTTGCCAGAGTCTGATGATTTTGATTATTGATGCAATAATCTTAACAGGGATTCAAACGAGTGTACCCACGAGATTGCGTTAACAAAATCTGCCAACTCGTCGTATTGGGCTCGCAAGGTAATAACTGCTGGGCCAACAGGATCTTCACCAGCAGCAGCTCCACCTGGTGAGCCGCCATAAGCACCGTAAAACGCAAAATAAGCCTGGTTCAATCTTCTGATAGCAAAACCATTTTCCCAGAACACCTGGCGACGATACTCCATAAAAGCTTCTGCGCCTTCAATATCTCCTTTAGCTAACAAGCGATCAGTTTCAATACGGGTCATCTGCATTTCTGTATGGAAGTCAAAGATATCGGGATCCAATTCAACTTCTGCAGGTGGCGGAGAGACTTCAAATTTTGGCGGCAGGGTGCCAGGAGGAATTTGATCAGGGTAATATTTTTCCATGATCTGCCATCCCAGTTCGAGACCGGCGATGGTAGCAGTGGTCTCATTGATTGTGCGCAAATCTTCATCGGCCATGTAAAGCATGCCCAGGGGGCGCAGGGTGAGATAATTGTGGACCCATTCATGGGCGATGACCTCTGTGAGACGGATCAAATTTGATGATTGCATAACCATGGTAGGGTAGGTGCCAATCCCGCCGATGGGTACAACGAGGGCAGCGTGGTCCAATTCAGAGAATATTGCGTCCTCAATCAGGTTTCTGCTGTCGATGCTAATCCCGGGTGACAGGGATATGTCCAATTCCCGACGAATCTCAGTGCGAGGTGAGATTACCAAGGATTGGGGAATTTCGCTAACCTGGTACAGAGAAGGGGGAATTACCTGACCAAGAAAACTCAGTCCGCTATTATGGAGGACGGACATTAGTTGGTTTTGGAGCACAGCTTCCGCTAACGGTGCCAGAGAAGCTAGGTGGTCGAGTTCTTCCTGCAGCACCTCCCGCAAGGGTTGGCTGTAAAGGTCTGGTGAGGGAATACTGGGATCGGTATAAATTGACATGATTTCGGCATTGAGAGCATTAATGCCTCTGACCTGGTCTAGGTAATCCAGCACAAGCTCGGATTGCGCTTCTGGGGTCATAAATCGTTCCAAGCTCAAACCCCAGCCAGCGACTTTTGCACCGATGGCTTCCACGGTCCAGGTTCCAAAATCAAAATGATAATGGCGGGTAAAGGCGCGCACTTGCGATGCGAGGCCGGCTGGAGGAACAGCAGCACCTACCATAAGGAGTGCCAGGATAATCACTAGGAGGGCAATCCGCAAGTAACGCCAAACTGAACGCAACAAGAGCAAGAGCTTTTTTAAAGTCGTCATAATTGGATTTTAGCACATAGGTAAAGCCTCTGGATTTGGTTTTTTCTTGTTCCTTAGGTCTTTTGTGTATGACCTCTGGTGCTTGGATTTTGGTGGATTAGGATCAAGAGAGAGAATTTTTCACCTCATTCCTTCGGGTTTCTGATTATGAAAAATAAGTGAGGATTATTCTGCGCCATTTAAACATTCTAAAAATTTTCTCTTCTTTAGCATTTTGTGGTCTAATTAATTGATATTAAGTTAACCAACAGAATAACCGTTTTCGATTGGATAGTATATGTCAGATGCATATAAAGAAAAATTATCGGTAGACACCCATGAAATCACCCACATAGTAAATCGTTATTTTGAGATTGGCAGTGTGATCACCGGCGGAAAACGGTTAGGATACCGCGCCAGGTATGATGGAATGCTGCGGATGGCAGACAGCGAAACTGCTTATGATCAGCTTTCGGAGGACCTGAGCACCCTGGGCTTGCTGCCCTTATTCAGAGAGGACGATGGTGATCAATATATCTTAATTATTGACCAACGTCCTGAACCAAAAATTGGACCTGTATGGGTGAACATCCTGTTGTTTGTTTTGACGATACTGAGTGTAATGCTGACGGGGTCTCAATTCAGTGATGTGGATGTCAATACGTTTTCTGAGGCTTCGCTGGGTGGTATATTGCGTTTTGTCATCCAGGGTTGGCCGTTTGCGGTCAGCCTATTGGGCATTTTGCTGGCACATGAGCTGGGGCATTATATTATTGGTCGGATTCAGGGCATAAAAGTCACCTTACCTTATTTTATTCCCTTGCCTTTTAGTGCCTTTGGTACGATGGGAGCCTTCATCAGCATGAAGGAGATCCCTAAGAATAAAAAACACCTGCTGGCTCTTGGGGTTGCTGGACCATTAATTGGTCTGCTGGTGACCATCCCAATTTTGATGATTGGTCTTAATTTGTCCACGGTTGGTCCGATTGATGCTGATATGCCAGAGGGGATGATGCTTCTTCTGGAAGGTAATTCGATTACCTATCTGCTGGCAAAATACATAACTTTTGGGGAATTGCTGCCGCAACCCATCTCGTATGGTGATGTATCTCCTTTGTTATATTGGGTGAGATATTTCTTTACAGGCAGGCCACTCCCGGTGGGTGGGTTGGATGTTCAAATCCATCCGGTTGCCTGGGCGGGTTGGGCAGGGTTGTTTGTAACTGCGATTAACCTGATCCCGGCTGGTCAACTAGATGGTGGACATATCCTGTATGTACTGTTAGGAAAGAAGAATGCAAAGAGGATCTTTCCTTTCATCCTGGGTGTCCTGGTATTAATGGGGTTTGCCTGGCAGGGCTGGTGGTTATGGGCGGCATTGATCTTTTTTGTCGGCCGGTATCATGCTGAGCCCCTGGACCAGATAACCCCACTTACTAAGAAACATAAAATACTGGGACTGATTACGCTGGTTGTATTCATTCTCACATTTATTCCGGTTCCACTTGTTCTTATCCAGTGAGGGATATGATGATTCGACTAAATTTACAATATGAGCAAGATTGGCTGAAGATGCTTGTTTTAGCTTTGATCATTCTGCCAGTCATTGTTCTAATGAGCGGCTGTACTTCCACAGAAACTCCTGAGGTTGAGACACCTACGCTTACTCCAACCGAAACGGTTGTTCCCACCCAAACGGCAACACCACTTCCTGAATTCACGCCCACACCCACAGAACCTGTTGGGTTGGAGATTGATCTGGATGACCTGGAGGGTAGAGAGGTCCTGTTTGCCCACCCCTGGGTGGGTGAGCCAGCCGAATTGTTGGAAGAGATTGCTGATGAGTTCTCGGCGAACAATCCCTGGAATATCCAGGTTGAGGTGAATTCACACGGAGGTGGAACAGCCTTAATCAGTGCTTTGCAGGCAGATTTGGACTCAGGCCGGCTGCCAGGATTGATTGCAGTTCATCCCTACCTGCTTTCAGATTTAGAAGGCGATTTTTCTCTGGTTGACTTGTATGACTTTTTTGATGATCCAGACTGGGGTTTTGATAGTGAGTCACTGGCAGATATCTATCCTGTCTTTTTAGAACCGTTCAGGAATGATGATTGGATTATGGCTTTACCGATAGCACCCCAAGCTACAGTTATGTTTTATAACACCTCCTGGGGAGAAGTGTTGGGACACTCAGAGCCACCCCGTGATCAAAATTCCTTTAGAACGCAATCATTTGATGCAGCTTTTGTCAATTGGCGAGATGACAACCCAAGTACGGATGGTACTGGCGGATGGAAGATCAACCTGGACCCGGTTGTTCTAGCAAGCTGGTATTATGCCTTTGATGGGATCATCCCACCTGAGGGGATACCTAGTTTTAATAACGAGGCTGGTTTGGAGGCGTTTAGTTACCTGTGGGAGTTAAGAGACCAGGGTAGCATCTGGTTTGCCAGGCAGCCAGACCCTTACTTCTATTTTGCTAACCGTTATGCGCTTTTATATGCAGGTCAGCTGGATCAAGTCCCAATCCAAATGAGCTGGATGGAAGTTTCGGAGAGCGAAGATGAATGGGAAGTGGTTGGTTTTCCTGGCGTTGATGGAGAAAAGATCATCGTTGACGGCCCAGGGTTGATGATGTTTAAGGCTGACTCATTGGAAAACGAATTGGCCGCCTGGTTATTTGCCAAGCATCTCTTAGAACCTGAGGTGCAGGCTAGGCTTGTACAAAGCATGTTTACATTGCCAGTACGGGAATCAGCATTTGACCAGCTGGCAGATTTTATGGAGGATTACCCCCAATGGGCCCAGGGGGCAGACTTGCTTAACACAGCCAGCGCTTTACCGGTTTCTCCTGGATGGGGTATGGCGCAGTGGGTTTTGCAAGATGCTGTCTTTCGCTTATTACAAACGGAAACCAATCAGGTAGCCGTCTTCCTAGAATTATTGGATGAGATGGTCCTGGATATTGCCGAGTCATCACCGTGATGGCTGATAAACCAGAGGTGACGATTTACACGGATGGCGCTTGCCAGGGTAACCCGGGACCAGGTGGTTGGGGGGCATTGTTGCGTTCTGGCAAACATGAAAAAGCAATCTCAGGCGGGGAGAGGGATACGACGAATAATCGAATGGAATTACAGGCAGCCCTTGAAGCATTACGGGCATTAAAGGAATCGTGCCAGGTAACGCTTTATACTGATTCTGAGTATTTAAAAAGGGGGGTTACCGAGTGGCTGCCGAACTGGAAGCGTCGAAATTGGCGACGAAAAGGGGGGAAGCTTGCCAATGTGGATTTATGGATGAAATTGGATGAAGAAATGGCACGCCATGAAGTGACCTGGCGTTGGGTGCGTGGGCATGCCGGGAATCCTNGNAATGAGCGAGTTGATCGGTTAGCGCGTANGGCAATTCCGAAGTAGGGTTTTTTAAGAGCGCACACAAGTAATCGATCTAAACAATGATCGAGTGTGTTGGTCTTTTGATTGGTGTTGATCTCGGGTGGTTAATAACTAAAAAGGCACAATGGAGGATAAGGAAAAGAGAGGTTTATGGTGATATGTGTCACGCGGTTTACGGGTGGAAAGAAAAATCAATTACGGGGAACAGGATTGTTAAACTTCAGGATCGTGATGAAATACCATGAGATGAGTTGGGGCTTCTCAAAATAACAATAGTTAGCAGTTCAAGCGATGTTTTTATCTTGATGCAAGCAAATTAGTATCTTTCATAGTAATCGAGTTGAAAAATGATTGTCACGGCTGTTAATAAATGATATAGTATCATTGAAACGCAATTTACCATTGACTGTGCATCGAGTAATTATTGTCTTTTATATTTTGCTTTATGTTTGCCAGCACAGCCATTTGCTGTGGAAATGAGAAATCAAGATGTTTACTTGGCTTTCTTCACGAAGATTTGTTGTTCAACTCATCCTGATATTTGTAATTTTTACTTTGGCTACGGTGACCGGTTTGGGTATTCCTGTTACTATTTTATTAAATCGCCAGGTGGAGACTCAGATGCGGACATTGTTGGATCAAGCCAGCCAGACAACAATTGCCCTGTATGAAAATAAACTCAATCAATTGGATTACTTAAATGCGCTTCTCACTGAGCGTCCCACCCTCAATCGATTGGTTTTTGAAAGTGATGATCCGGAGGCTTTACAAGATTATCTGGATGAATTTCTTGAAAATGTAAACGCGGATGTCATCCTTGTTTGTGAAGGAAATTTTTCTGTTGCGATGTCGGGTGATGCTGCTATTGATGCGCT